>JACXTT010006596.1_pt1 | contig 16540 bp, 11 predicted proteins | sample 9270951 | NCBI WGS metagenome assembly JACXTT01 (sample SAMN15532306, study PRJNA645909) | rock metagenome | isolation source: weathered quartz diorite | place: Puerto Rico | collected 2017-06-21 | reverse complement strand
CTAAGTAAGATAGGTGTTGAACTAACTCTCGGTTGAGCCTGACCCCTGCCTGGGCCTGCCTGTACGGTAACTCTTCACTACGCCTGCCCCTGAAGATTGTGCCGAAGAATTGGGGATATCCTTAAGCCATGGCAAAGAACATTCGTTTGCAAACTCGGAAAACTCCACCCAAATTTGGCTTCATTCAAATTTTTGGTGATGAAGGCGGTCACATCTTGAATATTTCCGAAGCCGGTCTGTGCTTCGAAACGTTTGCTCCGATCGGCCAGCCAAAAGAGATTCAATTCTGGTTCTCGCTGAATCTGCGCGAGCGAATTGAAGCAACCGGCGAAGTCGCTTGGCTCGATTCGGAAACAAAGATGGGAGGCGTGCGGTTTCTCAACCTGACGCAGCGAGCTCTCAAGCACATTCGCACCTATTCGGCCGAACTTCCGGGATTGGAAAACCATGCAAAAGGACAACTCTTTGCCGCCGCGCTGGCGAAGCAAGTTTCCAGTCAGGGCACTCCGGAATCGAACACGCTGGCCCCGAATGTCGCCCCTCCTTTCAGATCAGAAATCTCGAATTATCGTGCGAATAGCCTTTTCAATACTTCTGCGAATGTCACCCGCGCCGTCCCTAATTCAGTGAACTCCACAGACTTGATCTCGCTTCAGCGTCATGTTGCCGTTAGCCGCAGGCAGCTGCTCGTCGGCATGTGCATTGGATTTTTGATCGCTTCGGCCATATCTATTCCCGTTGTTGACTATCTTGCGCACAGAAATCGCATCGCCCGCTCTCAGACGCCGGTGGGCACTGCTGGCCGCACAACTTCTGAGTCAGAGACTCCGGCGTCGCAAACGCTCCTTAGTACATCAGGCACATCCCAAGCGATCAACGTTTCCGCACCGATGAACGCACAGCAATCCATCGCCACGCACGCACCCCCTCCGTCCAAATACATTTCACCCGTGTCTTCTTCACCCTTTTCCGAGGGGAATCGCAAGACCGGCGACGCATCGAGTGCGAGAAAATCTGGAGCCACGCCACAGCAACTTTGGGCTGAGGTACAGGCTGGAGATGCTAACGCCGCTGTCCTCCTTGCTGATCGCTACTTGCGGGGAGATGGCGTCCCCGCGAACTGCGTTCAGGCACGAGTCTTACTGCTGGTGGCTTCAGAGAAAAATAACGCCAGCGCAATTAAGAAGCTCCATGAACTAGACAAGAGCGGGTGCCCTTCATCCTGAAGTGAACTGTCCTTCTGCAGCTTGAAGCTGCGCGTCGCCACGTTGACTTTCCAAACTTCTGCCTGTCCAGACCTTACTGATTTATAGTAAGGTATTCTTCCTGATTTTCTGGAGCCCTCGCCATGAGCCGTAATCGCGATCGTGAACTTGGCATGTTTCGCAAAATCACGCGTCGCGATTTTTTGAATGGCGTTGTCATCGGAGCCGGCGCCGCCGCTGCCGAAAGCTTTCTTCCAAGCCTGGTCTGGGCTGATGCAGCGAACGATGTCGCCCCGCAAAACAAGCCCGGTTATTATCCACCTGCGCTTACCGGCTTGCGCGGCAGTCATGTTGGTTCGTTTGAGGCTGCTCACAATTTGCGCGACGGCAATTTCTGGAAAACCGCCGGCAAGCCCGAGGACACCGGCGAAAAGTACAAGCTCGTTATCGTAGGCGGTGGCATTAGCGGTCTCGCTGCGGCTTACTTTTGGCGCAAACAAAAACCTGATGCCCGCATTCTGATTCTGGACAATCACGATGATTTTGGCGGTCACGCCAAGCGCAACGAATTTAGTCCGCGTTCCAGGCTGCTTCTCGCGAATGGCGGGACTTGGGCCATCGAATCTCCCACACCGTACAGCAAAGCTGCCCGCGGCTTGATGGACGACCTCGGCATCCATCCTGCCGAGCTTGCTGAAAAATGCTATGCGCGGGACACCTACAAAGGCCTAGGACAGGGAGTTTTCTTCGACAAGGAAACCTTTGGCTCGGACAGACTGGTCACCGGCGCACCGGGTGAGTTTGGGAATCTTGCCCCTGAACGATTGGCTAAATTTGTCGAAAGCATACCGCTACCGGAAGAAGTGCGCCGCGACATACTTCGCCTGGAGGCTTCGGACCAGGATTTTTTCCCCGGGCTCAGTTCGGACGAGAAAAAGGATCGTCTCTCACGCATTAGCTACAAGAAGTTTCTTTTGGACATTGTGAAAGTAGACCCGCGAGTTGTTCCCCTCTATCAAAAGCGCACCCATGGCCTTTTCGGCGTTGGCATTGATGCCGTAAACGCTCTCGATTGTTGGGTGATCTTCCTTCCGGGCTTCGGCGGACTCAAGCTCGAGCCAGGTCCTCATCCCCGTATGGGGTACACTGCGCGCGGCTACGCAGCCCCCAAGGAGCCGTACTCATTCCATTTCCCCGATGGCAACGCCTCCATCGCGCGCATGCTTGTGCGCAAATTGATTCCCGCTTCCACTCCGGGAAGCACGCCGGAAGATATCGTCACCGCGAAAGTGGACTACGCGCGGCTCGATCGTAGTGACTCTCCCGTTCGCATTCGCCTTAGCAGTATCGTTGTTTCCGCACATCATTCCGGCGACGTGTCCAACGCAAAAGAAGTCGTCGTCACCTACCTGCGTAACGGGAAACTATTGACGGCTCGCGCCAACTCGGTTGTGATGGCTTGCTGGAATATGATGATTCCGTATCTCTGCCCGGAATTTCCCGAAAAACAAAAGGAAGCACTACATTACGGCGTAAAGATTCCACTCGTTTACACGGCCGTGGCCATCAGCAATTGGAAATCGTTTCAAGCCCTTGGAGTGAACCGCATCTCCACGCCCGGCATGTACCACCACGAGGTCAACCTCGATCTACCAGTGAACATAGGCGAGTACCATTCGCCAAAAACTCCAGACGAACCAATTCTTGTTCGAATGGAGCGTATGCCATGCCTTCCCGGTCTGCCTGAACGCGACCAGCACCGCGCGGGCCGCGGCGACCTCCTCTCCACTTCTTTCGAAATATTCGAACGAAGCATCCGCGATCAACTCGGCAGGGTGCTCGGTCCCGGCGGATTTGATCCCGCGCGCGATATTGACACCATCACCGTCAACCGCTGGCCCCATGGCTACGCCTACGAATACAACTATCTCTTCGATCCCGAATGGCCCGTTGGCCAAAGCCCTTGCGAAATTGCACGCAAGCCCTTTGGACGCATCGCTATCGCAAATTCCGACGCCTCCGCAGCAGCCTACACCGATACTGCGATCGATCAGGCTCATCGCGCCATTTCTGAACTTCTCGCATCTGCGGCAACCTCCTGATTTCTCTGCAAAGCTGCGCATCACAATTTCCGAAGAAAATACTTCATTACGAATCCTTGTTTTATGTGTATCAAATTGTCCTCTTCTGCATCCCATTTTCGAAGAAGCAAGGCTTAGTCCGAATTTTCTTCACCGGGAAACTATCTTTCTAACGGTTCTTGCTAGAGAATACGCTACCGGACAGACTGGCAGCATTAGCTCACGTTGAGGCCTTATTCATGCCCAGACTCCAAACCACCGAAGACCGCCGCCTGGAGGAGAATCGCACCAAGAAAGGCTATTGGAAGCGTTGGGGGCCGTATCTTTCCGAGCGCCAGTGGGGCACCGTCCGCGAAGATTACAGCCCAGGCGGCACGGCTTGGGAATTTTTCCCGCACGACCATGCCCGCTCGCGCGCTTATCGTTGGGGCGAAGACGGCATCGCAGGCATCAGTGATCGCCATCAAATGATTTGCTTCGCGCTCGCCCTTTGGAATGGCCGCGATCCCATCCTCAAAGAGCGCATTTTCGGCCTCACCGGCAACGAAGGTAATCACGGCGAAGACGTCAAGGAATACTACTTCTATCTCGATTCAACGCCGACGCACAGCTACATGAAGATGCTGTACAAATATCCGCAAGCGGAATTCCCCTACGGATGGCTCGCTGACGAAAACAAGCGCCGCGGCCGCTCTCAGCCCGAATTCGAACTGCTTGATACCGGCGTCTTCAACGAGAACCGCTACTTCGACATTTTCGTCGAATATGCGAAAGCCGAAGACGAAGATATTCTTATCCGCATCACGGCGCACAACCGCGGCCCAGAACCAGCTCCGCTTCATCTGCTTCCAACACTTTGGTTTCGCAACACTTGGTCCTGGGGCAAGGATCTTCGCCGCCCCATCGTCCGCAAAGCCGCCGACATTCCGGGAAGTCTCTCCGCCGAGCTGCAACATTGGCAATACGGCAAGCGTTGGCTCTTGTGTGCCGGACAACCCGAGCTTCTCTTCACCGAAAACGAAACGAACGGCGCGCGCCTTTTCGGTTCGCGCAATCGTACGCCCTATGTAAAAGACGCATTCAACGAATACGTCATTCACGGCAGCAAGGAGGCCGTCAATCCTGCGCAATCAGGCACCAAAATGGCCGCTCACTATTCCATGACGATTGGTGCCGGCAAATCCACCACCATCAAATTGCGCCTCACGGACATCGAACCGCTCGGCGGCATGGATCCCGACTCCTCCATGGTCGGCATCATTACGTCCCCTGGACACGCCGATCGCGAAGCCGGCGTCCCAGGCACAAACGATTTTGAGAAAGGCTTCGACGCCTTGTTCGCTGCTCGCATCAAGGACGCCGATGAGTTCTACGCTTCACGCATTCCCGAAGAGCTATCCGCGGACGCAAAGAACGTGATGCGCCAGTCGTATGCGGGAATGTTGTGGTCCAAGCAGTTCTTTCACTATGACCTCCAGACTTGGCTCGATGGCGATCCCGCGGGCCCCACGCCGCCTTCCGACCGCAAAAAGGGCCGCAACAAGGAATGGACGCATCTCTACAATGACGACATCATTTCGATGCCGGACAAATGGGAATATCCTTGGTACGCCGCATGGGATTTGGCTTTTCACTGCATCACACTCGCCCTCGTTGATCCGGATTTCGCGAAGGAGCAGCTCGTTCTTCTCCTGCGCGAATGGTACATGCATCCGAACGGTCAGCTTCCGGCCTACGAATGGGCTTTCGGCGACGTAAATCCGCCTGTTCACGCGTGGGCTGCCTGGCGCGTCTACAAAATTGAACGTCGCGTTCGCGGCGCGGCAGATCGCAGTTTTCTCGAAAAAGTCTTTCACAAGCTTCTTCTGAACTTCACGTGGTGGGTCAATCGTAAGGACCCCGAAGGTGCAAATATTTTTCAGGGCGGCTTCCTCGGGCTCGATAACATTGGAGTCTTCGATCGCTCCGCTCCTCTTCCCACGGGTGGCCATCTCGAGCAGTCTGACGGCACAAGTTGGATGGGCATGTATTGCCTCAATATGCTCGCCATCGCGCTCGAACTCGCCAAGGAAGATCCAGCTTACGAAGATGTAGCCAGCAAGTTCTTCGAACACTTCGTTCACATCGCCCATGCCATGAACGATTTCGGGGCGGATGGAGTCTCTCTTTGGGACGACGAGGACGGTTTTTATTACGACCTGCTCCATCTTCCGAACGGGGAGGAGCACTACCTCAAGGTGCGCTCCATGGTTGGCTTGATTCCACTTTTCGCAGTGGAAACACTCGAGCCGGAAATTGTGGAACGCCTCCCTGGCTTCAAGCGCCGCATGCAGTGGTTTATTGACAATCATCCGGACGTGCCCGAACACATCGAGATGACTCAGCGCTCCGCCCGGGGCATGCGCCGCTTGCTCTCGCTCGTCAACCGCAAACATCTCAAGCGCGTGCTTTTCCGCATGCTTGACGAAACTGAATTCTTCTCCGATCACGGCATTCGCGCGCTCTCCCGTTACCACAACGAGCATCCGTACGAGGTGTATGTAAACGGGCACGTAAACCGCGTTGACTATGAGCCTGCCGAATCCACTACCGGTCTTTTCGGCGGCAACTCCAATTGGCGCGGCCCCATCTGGTTTCCCGTGAACTATCTCTTGATAGAATCCTTGCAAAAGTTCCATCACTACTACGGCGAGGATTTCAAAGTGGCTTGCCCCGCGCGCTCCGACAACCAAGCCGACCTTTGGCAGGTCTCGCGTGAAATTTCAAAGCGTCTCGGCCGCATCTTCTTGCGAGGCAAAGACGGGCGGCGCCCCGTGGCAGGCGGCATCCAGCAATTCCAGACTGATCCCCACTGGCGCGACCTCGTTCTCTTTCATGAATACTTCCATGGCGACAATGGTGCCGGCCTCGGCGCAAGTCATCAAACCGGCTGGACCGGATTGGTCGCGAAACTCCTCGAGCAGAGCGGTGAGTGAAGATTCAATTCTTGTAATTCGTCCTGCAACTTCTGCCGACGAGCCGTATCTACTTCCTATGATGCAGGCCCTGGCCGAACAGGAGCCGAACCCGAATCCTGGCGCCTTTCGACAAGCCCTCGTCAGCAATGCGTTTCGCGCTTTGATCGAGCATCCCGAGCGTGGGCGCGTCTGGCTTCTGGTAGTGGACGAAAGGCCGGTTGGCTACATCGTGCTTACGCTCGGCTTCAGTTTCGAGTTTCTCGGCACCGATGCGTTTATAGATGAATGCTATATCGGGCCGGAATTTCGCCGCCGCGGGTTTGCAAAACGTGCGGTACGATTCCTCGAAGTAGAAGCGCAGAAGCTTGGCGTAAACGCGCTCCATCTAGAAGTCGATGACGGGAACGATGCTGCATTCGAACTCTATCGCCGAACCGGGTTCGAGGATCACAACAGGTTCTTGATGACAAAATGGCTTCAACGTCCACAATAAAACGATCCCGCAAGACTCTCTCAGCGAAAGGGAAGAATCAGCTCGTGACCCGGCAAGCAAAACCTCTCGTCGCTTTTGACCGCAGCATCTGCAACGACTTTGCCTCAGCATCCTCCCGCGAATGGCTCGTCACCAACGCGATTGGCGGCTTCGCCTCCGGAACGATCGCAGGCTGCGCCACGCGTCGTTATCACGGCCTTCTCCTCGCCGCGCTCCAGCCGCCCGTCGGCCGGACTCAACTCGTTGCCGCGCTCGACGAAATCGTCAGCTATGCAGGCGCAAACTACGAGCTGGCCACGCACGAATGGGCCAGCGGCGCCATCGCCCCGCAGGGCTTTCAATTCATAGAAAGCTTTCACCTCGACGGAACGATCCCTACATGGGTCTACACTTTAAATGATGCTCGCCTCGAAAAACGCATCTGGATGCGTCAGGGCGAAAACACTACATACGTTCGCTACTCCTTGCTCGATGCCTCTTCGCCTGTCCAAATCTACGCAAAAACCCTGGTCAATTACCGCGATTTTCATAGCTCGACCCATGCTGGCGATTGGCGCATGCACATCGATCCTGCGCAACACGGTGTGCGAATCCTCGCCTACGACGGCGCGGTTCCGTACTATCTGCAGAGCCTAGATGCAATCGTCGAGCCGCAACACACTTGGTATCGCGATTGCTTCTTCAGGGCCGAACGTGACCGCGGCCTCGACGATCGCGAAGATCATCTCTTCGCTGCACAATTTAGCGCCACAATCGAACCTGGCAAATCCATCACACTGGTTTTCACAACAGAAGAAAGCACTTTGCTCGACGGCGCCTCTGCACTTTCCGAACAATTTGCTCACAATGTCGGCGTGCTTGATGCCTTTGTGGATTCAGCTAGTCGGTCGAAAGCAAATTCTGTTCAGACCTGGCTTCAACAACTCGCACTCGCCGCCGATCAATTCATCGTGAGGCGCGCTATTCTTGGCGATCGGGACGGCCATAGCGTCATCGCCGGCTATCATTGGTTCGGCGACTGGGGCCGCGACACCATGATTTCCCTCCCGGGCCTCTCTCTCGCAACCGGCCGCCCGGAGTTTGCTCGCGATATTCTTCTGGCATTCTCCAAGTTCGTTGACCGCGGTATGCTGCCCAACAATTTCCCTGATTCCGGCGGCAAACCGGAATACAACACAATCGATGCCTCTCTTTGGTACTTCGAAGCAATTCGCCAGTACTTTGAAGCCACGCGGGATCTCGCAACTCTGGAGCTACTTTTCCCGATCCTCTCTGGGATGGTTGAAGCTCACGTTGCCGGCACGCGTTACAACATTCACGTTGATCCGGCGGACGGCCTGCTCTACGGCGGCGGACCAGGTGTTCAACTCACCTGGATGGATGCAAAAATCGGCGATTGGGTCGTCACTCCGCGTACTGGAAAACCGGTCGAAATCAACGCGCTATGGATCAATGCGCTTGAGTCCATGAGCCAGTTCGCGCGCGCTCTCAAATCGCCAGCGACACGCTACGACGCGCTTGGCTCTGCAGCGAGGGCAAGCTTTGCTAAATTCTGGAATCCTGAGCGCAATTGCTGTTACGACGTCATCGATTCGCCCAGCATCGGTAACGACGCTTCGCTTCGTCCCAATCAAATCTTCGCCGTCTCGTTGCCGTTCAGTCCGCTCACCGAAGATCAGCAAAGATCCATCGTGAACGTTTGCCGCGCTGAACTTCTCACTCCATTTGGGTTGCGTAGCCTCGGTACGCTCGAGCCGAACTACACCGCCCACTATCGCGGCGGCCCACGTGAACGCGACGCTTCCTATCATCAGGGCACCGTTTGGGGTTGGTTGCTCGGCCCGTTCGCCCTCGCGCACTTTCGCGTCTATCAAGACAAAGTGGCAGCGCGCCGCTTTCTCGAGCCTCTCGCCGAAGCCATCTCCATCTATGGTCTCGGCTCACTCGCCGAAGTCTATGATGCCGAAACGCCGCACGCTCCCGGCGGCTGCATCTCCCAAGCCTGGACGGTTGCGGAACTGCTTCGTTCTTGGAAACTGCTTTCCTGAACGGTTTTGTCTTGGTCTTGTATTGGTTCCAGCCGGCCTTTTCGCAGTGGCACGCGTAGGGGCGCCATATATCGCGGCTCAAGTCGGCACGATCGAAGCGTCTTGTGCGCTTTTTTCTCTTCCGCAATCGACGCCTCAACGATTCAAACCTTCTTTTCGTAAAGCTCAATCAACACTTTCTCTTTTTCCGGGGTCGTTACAAGAAAGAAATTCACGCGCGTCCCATCAGCGCCATCGCGCGGCTTCGGATAAACCGCCGCAACTCCAAACCGTTCGCTCACAATCTTCGTCGCCCGGTCCACGTCCCTGCAAAGGAATTCCACTTGCTGGATTCCTTCTCCGAACCGCGCAAGATAGCGCGCGATCGCCCCGTTCCCGTCAGGCGTCTTCGACGTCAGCACATCAAGGGAAATGCCGGTGAAGCGCAGTTCGAATTCCTCCGCGTCCTGATCCGGAGGCACTTCTGCCAATCGCGGACTGCCGTTCACCTCTCGAATTTTATTAAACAGTTCCGGAGGAACCGCAATTCCGACGGTTATGCTTGGATCCCGCTCGACTAGGGAGGTGAAATCAGTATCCTTGAGCCACTCGCGCGCTGCGCGCCGGGCCAGAATGGAACCTGCTATGTAAATCTCTTCGGCGGCCGCGTCTCTTTCTGCGAGATCCGCGGAAGCCAGTTGCCCAATCTGCCTTTTCAATTCCATTTTGCTGAGCCAACGATTCTAATCAAGATTCTTCTCAAGAAATTTTCTTGGGCTTCGCCAGCAAAGAAATGACAGTCGCCACGGCCAGAATTGCGACTACAAGCCCCAGCGAAGCCAGCACCGAAATATGCATCCACTTTTCCACCAACATTTTCGCACCCACAAATACGAGCACCGCCGCCAGCCCAAACTTAATGTACGTTAGCCGGTCCAGCACGCCCGCCAATAAGAAGTACAGCGTCCGCAGTCCGAGAATCGCAAACACATTCGATGTATACACAATGAATGGATCCCGCGTAATACCAAACACCGCCGGTATCGAATCCACAGCAAACGTCACATCCGTCACCTCAACGACAAGCAACACTAAAAACAGCGGCGTCGCAAACAATCGTCCTTTTTCGCGCACGAAAAGACTCTCTCCAACAAAAGCCTTTGTCATTCGCAGGTGCGTTGCGATGAATTGCACAAGTCTGTTTTTCTCTGGGTGCGTTTCCGTCTCGCTCGAAAACATCATGTGCAGGCCCGCGTAGATCAAAAACGCTCCAAACACGTACATAATCCAGGCGAATCGTTCAATCAGCGCCGCGCCTGCCGCAATCATCAATCCCCGCATAATCAGCGCGCCCAATATTCCCCAGGCCAGTACGCGATGCTGAAATTCCGAGGGAACGCCAAATGTGCGGAACAAAACCAGAAACACAAACAAATTGTCCACACTGAGCGATTTCTCGATTAGGTATCCGGTAGAGAATTCCAGCGCCGGCTGAGCGCCATAGAAGTGATACACGCCCACGGCAAACGCCGCCGCCGCTCCAATCCAAACCCCGCTCCACAGTAGCGCCTCCCGCAAGCCAATTTTGTGCGGCCGACGGTGAAACACACCCAGGTCCAACGCCACTGCAATCAACACAAAAATATTGAATTCAATCCAATGAGAAGGTGAGTTCATCGCTCCGTCTGATTTTTCAGCGCAGCATCCGCTGCTCTCTGCCGAATCGGGCCTGGACCGCTTCGGCGCCTTTTAGTGTAAGCCCTACGGGGCCTTGTCCATGTACGTTGCGTTCAAGTTGGTCAGCTCGATTCGCACGGTTTTTCCAGCTTCAATCGTGATTGGCACATCCCATTTTAAGCGCGAATCGCCGGCTCCCGCCTCTAGGTCCAGCGTGCTCAACCAATAGTTTCCGGCTGGCAATCGCGAAATACTGGCCAGTCCTTCCAGATTTGTGTCCACTTTCGTCGCCAGATATTTTGTTTGCGCCTGCATCGGGGCCTGTTGCCTCACGCGCTTCTTAAAACTGTTCTGCGCCTCAGCCCATTTCTTGGCAGGATTGATTCCGTCCAACTCCAATTCCATTCCGGCCATGGTTTCCGGGTGCGTCTGAATAAATTTCTTCAGCGAGTTCAAATAATCTTGATACTCCTTCTTGTACTTCTCCGGATGCTCTGTTTTGTCTGCATCTCTGTATTTCGGTATCGGAATTCCTTTTGTGACTCCGCCGCTATTCGACCGCTGGTACGCCAGCAAAAACTCCGGGACGTGCAGAATATCTTCCGGTGTCAACAGCTTGTCCACGCCCGGCAAAGTCAAGTCCATTACGTCGTGCTTCTGCAACCACTCCCGCAATTCTGGCGAGAGCTTTAGCCCTGCAATGAATTTCTCGCGATCGGGCGCGCCATTTTTCGCTTCAATCTCTTTCTTGATCTCCTCAAAACTCTTCGTCAGCACATAAAATGTAAAATCACGCACCGGCTCCGGTTTCGCCGCCGTCGGACTTACATACGCCGAAAATTCCAGTGCTCCTGTCCCTGCCCGGCTCTGCGCTGCCACTCCTGCCGCAGCCAATGCGCACGCCGCCACAGCACCCATCCAAATTCCCATTGGTTTTCCCATGGAATTCATCGTAGCATCAACGCACATTCTCGCCCGCCGATTCTCCAGAAAATTCGTATCTGCCATCCTTCGCTACTCGTACATCCCGTGGCCGGTGGTCCTTTTCAAACAGGTCAAACCCCTTCTTCAAATTATCCCAAAATGCGACAAGCTCCCTTTGCCCCAAATGCGTTTTCGTCAATTCGCGAAACCCTTGCTCGTTCATTCTCGCCGGAAAGATTTGAATCGGCAGATGTTTCGCTCCGCCATCCCGCGCCAAAACTGCGAGCCAGTACACTTCCTTAATCCCGTCATCCGTAATCGGAATGCAGCCAATCGAAGCACAATTTCCATGCAAGAAAATGTCTCCGCCCAGATTCCCGCGAAATCCTAGGATGCGGTCCGCTGCATTCGGATAATTGACGTGCATGCTCAGGAAGAAATTGCTCTGCGGATTGAACCAATCTAAATCATAAAAGCCTTCTGGCACCTGCTCGTCGCCGAATCGCCTTTTCGGCCCCAGCACACCGGACGCCGCACAAATCCCGTACGATTTCAGCAACACATACGGACCAGCTTCAGACTCACTGCCCCAAAGTTCGAGCGTGCTTTCTTTCTTGAACGCCCGCAGCAAAATCGCTCGAGGGGGATACACTAGTCCCTTCGTTTCCACCAACTTGCGCATTACTGCGTCTTTTTCCTGGCCTGCGGTTCGCACACGCGGATATCGCAATTGCTGCTGCCGAATCGAACCGCCTTCTTGCGCGCCACGCGCTTGTCCGCTGGCTAGTGGCAAGCAAGCGGTGCCGAACACAAGTGGCAGCAAAGCGATCATCGCCCGCTTCACGTCAAAACAGCCGGTACGTCGCTTCCACGGTCACCCATTGCGCAATCGCATTTTTGTTTGCGTCGCGCGCTGGCTGAAATCTCCACATCCGCACTTTTTCCACCGCGCGTTCATCCAATCCCAGCCCCAACCCCTTCACCATCCTTATTTGCCCCGCCCGTCCATCCGTCGTCACCAGCACACGCATCGTCACACTTCCTTGCAATTTCTCATGTCGCGCTTCATCCGTATACTCGGGGTCCGGGCAGTACACACACGTCACCGGGTAAGCGCCAGCCTGGTAATTTACTCCCAGCTCTACCCCACCTATGCCATCTTTACTGCTCCCCATCGAATGTCCGGGTTTGTCTCCCAGGCCCTCAATTCCGTTCGTACCGTTCGAGTTGGTTTTCTCCTTCATCCACGGCAACCCAAGCTCGTTCACGCGCCGTCTCTCTTCCGCACCGAACACGGTCGGTTCTACCGGCATCGTATGCTCCTGCTGATCTGGCAGTTTGGGATGCAGCAACACCATAGCTGACTGTCTGGCCAAATTTCCGACATTAGGAGGCAACACACCTTTGTCACCGCCTGCGCCCTTTCCTAAATCTGTTTTCTCTGCCTGTCGAAGAACCTCTGGCGGTCGATAATGAAGTAGTCCCGAATCTACGAAGATTCCAGGGATTCTGGGAACCCTCTGAACGGCCCGTCCGCCCATCCACAACATCATCCAAATCGCCACCGCATGCACAACCAAAGACCCTGCTTGCCTCCGCCTCATCCCCGGCACCGGCCGGTCCTCCAGCAAATCAAACGCGCCCCCGCCACCGTGAGCTAGCGCCGCCCTTCGCAACTCAAAGAACGCGCGCGCATTTTGCTTAACCCGCGCCATCCAACTCTCTTCACTTGTCGTTTGGAAAGTCTTGCTAAGACGCACCGAAAGGGAATTGCCCATCGCCCGGCTCCTTCCAAATTTGTATTTGGCCCTGCGAGCCGTTGCCGCCCAAAACAAAAGCGGCTCACGTTGCCAACTGTGAGCCGCTCAACTTCAAAATGGTTGCTTTGAAATCTATTCCGCGTTTCCAGCCTTGTTCAAACTTAGAACAGCCGGAAACTCACCTCAATCGGCACCGACGTCCGCACCGGCTTGCCGCTTGGTCCCGTCGCTGCCTTGCACCGCCATGTCCGCACCGTCTCAATCGTCTTTTCGTCCAATCCCAATCCCGGGCTCTTGGCAACGCGCACGTTCGTCACGCGGTCATCGGTCTCGATAATCACTTCCACGACCACGATGCCTTGATACTTCGCCTTCCGCGCCTCTTCCGAGTACGGCGGATCCGGTTTGTAATAGCACGTCGGCACTCCCACGCCATTCACACCCGCGCGAAACGCTCCGCCGCCCGTGCCACCGCCTTCACCGGGTCCAAGTCCACCGCCCGTTCCGCTCCCGATTCCCGTTCCACTCCCATGTCCCAGCGAGTCGGAATTTCCGTTCGCCAGCGGATCGCCAAACGTCGGCAGATTCGGGCTCGCTACTTTCAAGTCCGGTGGCCCGAGCAAAGACGGATCCATCGCCAACTTTGGATTTGGATTCACCGGCTTCACCTGAGGCGGCGTAAACTGCGTCATCTTGAACTTCGGCAGCTTGCCCTTGTTCACCGGTGTCAGCGTGTGATCATTTGCTCCGCCACCGCCTCCAGCTTTGTTCGCGCCGGCTGGCAGTTTCGAAATGTAATCCGAAATATCCAACGGCGTAACGTTTGCTTTTTCAATTGCTTTTGTTGTGTCCGTGAAATGCCACAGGAACGGAACCAGCATCAGCGCGATCATGCCCGCGTGCACAAAAATCGAAACAATCTGTGTCCAGCCGAAATTCTCATCCTTCGACCAAATCTCCTTCACTTTGACCGGTTTGATAGCAAACGGCAGCGGCGCTTGCTTCGGCGGGAAGAAAAAATCCTTGATACGGTCACCAAATCCGCCAAAGCTTGTGTCCCATCTCCTCGCAAGTTGCCCTTTGGTCGAGCCCTTCGGTACGGGGCGCGATTTGAAAAACTCTCCCAGGTTCGCCCAAAATCCACCGCCATATTCCGTCGGCATCAGCGGCGAACGGTAATCGCCGCGAATCTTGATCGGGCGTTCAAACAAAAACTGTCTCAGGTTGGACCAGAAATCATCGGGCATCAGGATTTTCGGTCGCCCGAATCTAGGAACGGCTGGCGCCGGCGGGCGCGGGGTCTGAGAAGGAGCAGTCGCCGTATTCTTGGGAAGCGCCCCATCGGGCACCAGCTTTAGATTGGATCCCGTCACTTGTTTCACCCTCTATTTAGACGCACAAACACCCGTTGGGGTTCAAACCGTTACGATTCTGAGGGCCCGGGATTGGTTGCACGCCCGCAACGGCTGACACCACTTAGGCCTCTATTGTAACATACGTAGTTACACCATTTTTCCGATGTTTCCCGCCCCGAAATAGGGAAAACGTCACCGGGAAAACAACTGTACAAAGGGGATTCGCGCTCGTTCCAATATGGCTGAACCACTCGAACTGAAAAAGACCCTCAATCTCCCCAAAACCGACTTTCCCATGAAGGCTAGTCTGCCGCAGAACGAGCCAAAACAGCTCGCTGCCTGGCAAGACGCCAATCTTTATGAAGCCATTCTCGCTGCGCGCAAGGGCAAACCGCTTTTTGTTCTTCATGACGGCCCGCCTTATCCGACTGGCACCATCCATCTCGGCACTGGTCTCAATAAAATCCTCAAAGACCTCATCGTCAAAACAAAATCCATGGCGGGCCATTACGCCCCGTACGTGCCCGGCTGGGATTGCCACGGCCTTCCCATCGAAACCCAAGTCGAAAAAGAGCTCGGCGGCAAAGGCAAAGTTCCTCCCGCCGAATTCCGCCGCCTTTGCCGCGAATTCGCCACACGGTACGTCGAGCAGCACAAGCGCGATTTCAAGCGCCTCGGCGTTTTCGGCCGTTGGAACGACCCATACCTCACCATGAGCCACGAGTACGAAGCCACCATCGCCAACGCCTTCCTCGATTTCATCGAAAAAGGTTACGTCTATCGCGGCCGCAAACCCGTCTACTGGTGCATTTACGATTCAACCGCACTCGCTGAAGCCGAAGTCGAATACGAAGATCATTCCAGCCCCTCCATCTGGGTCAAATTTCCTGTCGTCAGCTCTGAACACGCAGCCATTGGCCCCGGCGTTTCCGCCGTCATCTGGACCACCACTCCGTGGACTATTCCACACAATCGCGCGCTCGCCTTTCATCCCGACTTCGAATACGTCGTCGTCGAAACCGAAAAAGGAAAGCTTCTGCTCGCCGAGGATCGCCTCGCCGCCTTGCAAGCTGAGTGTGGCATCAAGGAAGCTCGCGTTCTTTCAAAATTAAAAGGCCATCATTTCGAGTACGCAAAATTCCAGCACCCGTTTTTGCCGATTCAAGTTCCTGGCGTCCTCGCTGGTTACGTCACACTCGATCAAGGCACCGGCGTCGTCCACACTGCTCCCGGCCACGGCGTCGACGACTTTCTTACCGGCCAAAAATACAATCTCGAAACCGCCGCGCCTATGGACGACCGCGGCGTCTACACGGAAGGCTTGCCCGAGTACAAAGGCAAAGATGTTTTCACCGCGAATCCTATCGTTGTAAAACTTCTCGGCGAACGCGGCGCGCTTCTTAGCCATCAGCATTACAAGCACAGTTACCCGCACTGCTGGCGCTGCCACAACCCCGTCATCTTTCGCGCCACCGAGCAGTGGTTCATCAAAATGGATCAAGCCGCCAACGGCGCTACAAAAACATTTCGCGCCGAAGCCCTCGAAGAAATTCATAAAGTGAAGTGGATTCCTTCCTGGGGCGAAGATCGCATGTACGAAATGATCGAGCATCGTCCCGACTGGTGCGTCTCCCGGCAGCGTTTCTGGGGCACGCCCATCATCGTTTTCTATTGCGAAGGCTGCGGTAAGCGTCTCGAAGATTTCAAGGCTCTGCGCAATGTCATCGAATGGTTCAAGAAGGAAGGAGCGGACGCTTGGTACAAGCACTCCGCCGAGGAACTTCTCCCTGCGGGTACAAAATGTTCTTGCGGCCAATCAAAATGGCGCAAGGAAAATGACATCCTCGACGTCTGGTTCGACTCCGGCTCCTCGCACCTCGCCGTCCTACGTGGCGCCGAATGGCCCGCCGACGTGTATCTCGAAGGCCCCGATCAATATCGCGGCTGGTTCCACAGCTCGCTTCTGATCGCCGTCGGCGTCAGAGACAAAGCTCCGTACAAAGGCGTCGTTACGCACGGCTGGACGCTCGACGAACAGGGCCGCCCGATGTCCAAATCCCT
>JACXTT010006595.1_pt1 | contig 16540 bp, 14 predicted proteins | sample 9270951 | NCBI WGS metagenome assembly JACXTT01 (sample SAMN15532306, study PRJNA645909) | rock metagenome | isolation source: weathered quartz diorite | place: Puerto Rico | collected 2017-06-21 | reverse complement strand
CCAGTACGGCTGGTGGGGTCCCTTCTTCCATCTCGGCCTGCCCATCTTCGGCATCTACGAGTGGGACGTCATCCTCAACGGCTACCAGAACGCGAGCTTCGAAAAAGACGCCCGCGACCATGGGGGATTCTGATGGCCAATCAGCGTCCAGCCTTCTCCTTCTCCGCCGGAAGTCTCACCTCCAGCAGCTCCTCCCCCGCTTCAGGTCCCACGCGCTTTGTCGTGGATCGCAATCTCGCGGTGCCCGTCGACGGCCTGCGGGTCAGTCTCATGGACAGCGGTGGTGTGGCGCCGGGCGATGCCGTGCAGCTGGATTTGGGCGATGAGGATGGACTTGAGCGGGTGTTCACCGGGACCGTAGCGGAAGTGAGACCTCGGCTGGATGGGTGCGAGCTCTTCTGCGCGGGCACCATGCTCGCCCTCGTGGATCTGCGTGTTTCATCCTTCTATCAAAACCAGAGCGCGGGAGACGTGGTCCGCGATCTGGTGGGTCAGGCGGGTCTGGATACAGGCGATATTTCGGATGGTCTGGATCTCCCGCGCTTTGGCGTCGAACGGCGCCAGGGAGCCTACGCTCAGCTCCGCCGGCTCGCCGAGCGACTTGGCTTTTCGTTGTTCTCGGATCGCGAGGGAAAAATCCACTTCAAGGGGTTGGGCCCCGCTGCCCATTTGGGCTCCGGTGGGGCCTTAGGGGCACTCGCAGGTGCGGCTTCGGAGGCTGCAGGTGCGCTCGGTTTGGGAGGCGGTGGCGGACTCGCCTACGGCAAGCATCTCCTCGCGGCAAAAGGCGGGCTCCGATCGGACTTCGGCCGGACCGTGCTCGTCGGCGGAGAAAGCCCCATGTCCGGTCACGGCGAGGACAAGAGTTTCTGGCTCACCGCCACGGATACGGATTACGAAGATTCCACCGGCAGTGGCGATGAACTCCTTCTCATCGATCCCGCGGCCCGCACCAAGGATATGGCCGGGCGTTTCGCCTCCGGCTATGCGGCCAGCTTCGCGCGCCGCACTGCGGAGGTGAGGCTCACCGTCCTCGGCATGCCTGCTCTTGAGTTGGGCGACTCCAACAGCGCCTCTGGCGCCCCAGAGGACGGACTCAACGCCTCGGGGTATATCAAGGCTCTGCGGCATCGCTTTTCCGCTGCGGAGGGTTTTGTGACAGAGCTCGTTCTGTCCCCGGAGGCCGGGGCATGAACGAGTTGGCGGATATGATGCGCCGCATCGTGCGCGAGGAGCTGGCCCTTCGAAGGGGCCCGCAGCTTGCGACGGTCACTGCGCTCAACGCCCACGGCAGCGATGACGACACCGCCAATTACGAAGCAGATCTCCGATTCAAGCACGACGGGCTTGAGATCGCGCAAGTCCCCATCGCCGTACCACATATCGGCGTGGCCGCGCCCCCCAGAGTGGGCGATCTCGTGCTGGTGGAATTTCTGGATCATGACATCCAGCAGCCTCTCATTACGGGCCGTTTCTACCACGACCAAGAACGGGCACCTTTGTTCAAAGAGAACGATGTGCTCTTCGAACACCGCGTTCCAGATGGCACCTTCAACCATCTGCGCTTCTCCAACGACGGGAGCATCTTCCTTCAGCGGGACGTGAAGAAACTTGAAGACAACAGCGACTTCAAGGCGGGCATCCGCATCGATCCCGACGGCCTCATCGAGCTGAAGACCAGCGACGACCTTGTCCTCACCCTGGATCAGCAGAACGGAAAGATCACCCTGCTGTGCAAAGACAAGCCAGTCGAGATCACCTGTGACACGCTCACGATCGACGCGGATGTGGAGATCAAGAAAACCCTCACGGTGGATGGTGACGGCACCATCAAGGGCACTGGAAAGATCTCCAGCGTGACCATCTCGGGCACCGATATCACGGGAGGCGCGTGATGGCGGATCTGACCCTCAAAGGAACGCTCAATCTGATGGGAAACCTCACGCTCAAAGGGGATAGCGGAGGCAAAGTCAAAGTGGGCGATTCGGGCCTTGAAGCTCTTGTCGAAGTGCTGCCCAGCGACCCGGCTCAATGCAGTTCGGCGCCTCCCGTCATCCTCCCGCCCCCTCCGGCCTCGCCGCTCCAGCCTCAGCCCACGGTGTGGATCGTCAACAGCTTCAATAAGACCGTGAAAGCCGGAACCAAGCCCATCGTGGCTTTGGGCATGGCCATGCAGGGTCAAACGGGTGCGCCCATGTGGCCGGGCATGGTGCTTCCGAGCGTCGGTAATCCCACCGTCACCATCAATCACATCCCCATCAATGTCGTGAACGACATGGCCGTCATCTTCCCTTCGGGGGGGTCGGCCACCTTCAATGCGAGCGGCCAATCATGAGCGCCCTCGCCCTTCAGATCCTTCAGCCCGCTCACGGCGCGGCCTTCCCCAGCGGATCTCCGATCACGCTCCAAGGCGCGCTCACAGGAAGCGGAACCGGGCTCTTCTACAAGTGGTTCTCCTCTCTCAACGGTGCCGCCACCGCCAGCCACCCAGAACTCAACACCGCGGATCACTCGGCCGCCATCTTGAATTGGAGTGCGCCCCTTCCGGAGTTCGGGAGCCACGTCCTCGTGCTGGCGGCTGCGGATCAGGACGCCATCGACCTTCCTTCCATCAAGGCCGTGACCCGTTCGGCTATGGCGGGCGGCGCTCCTCCCGCCTCGCCTACGCCCTGCATCATCCACCGCCTCGTGGCGCAGATCCGAACTCCAGCTTCGGATGGACTCTCGCTCTCCAAGGCCTCCAGCACGTTGGAAATCTTGGCCCCTCTTCGCTGGGCCAAGGAGGATCCCGCCCATCCCGGCACCTGGATTGCAGACGCCGACTATCAGCAGGTCCATGGCATCAGCCTCTCTTTCCATCTGGCACCAGCGGGTCCGTCAGATCCCCTGCATACCGCGGACATCTCCCTCAATCTCGCCACCCTTCCCTTCTTCCGAGCCGATGACAAGACCTGGTTCCGATGGACGGGCGCCCTTCCCGCCAATCTCCTCACCGGCAATTACACGCTCACCCTGACCGCCCGAGTGGGCGGAGTCACCGCCAGTGCATCCCGCGCAGTCGTACTGACGGCCTAAGAGAACACCTATGACGATCGACCGCCAAAAGCTCTTCGGAACCGACCTCCTCCTTCGAGATGGCGCCGGAGGCATGGATATGACCTTGGAAGGTCCGGTGGGTGCCTCCGGGGATCTGGGACTCGCCGTGGGCAACGTCAACGCAGTGCAGGCATTGACCCTTCGGCTCCGCGTCCGCAAAGGCGAATTGGCCCTCTTAGGCTGGCCGGACTATGGCTCCCGCCTCCACGAACTCATCGGCGAGCCCGACCTTCCGCGCACCCGACTGAAAGCTCAGGCCTTCGCCCGCGATGCGGTAGAGGCCGACCCTCGCGTGAAAAAGGTGGAATCGGTGCAGGTCGTCTCCATCCCCGGTGAGCGTGGGGTACTTCGCCTGGCGCTGTTGGTGCGGATGATCGACGCGCCCACACCCCTCGACCTCGTCTTCGACGTCGCCCTGGAGGGTTCATGATCGATATCGGCCATCCCTTTTCCAAACCCTTCCAAGACCTGGTCGATGGACTCGAGGAAAGCCTCCAGCTTGGCGTGGAGCAGCCTGCTGATCAGGATCTGCTCTACCGAAGTGGCACCATGGCCTACCCACTCCGGGGCGCAGCGCCCGTCAGCGGGCTCGCGGACCAGGTCACCGGCTTCGTGGGTGGCAAACCTGCCATTTTCAATTTAGGACAGCACTACACCTACGCCGCCGGCCAACTCATCTGGCAGGCCCTCCCTTCTGATGCTGATCCCGATGTGGCTGCGAGCTGGTTCCCCGACGACAATTCCCGTCTATCGGTCGGCTATTTCTTCCGTGACCTACCGGCAGGCATCACCGATTTCAACGCGGGCAGCGTGGCAGGCACCCTCGTTCGCGCGGTGTCGCGAGAATTCAAACTGCTCTATGAGCAGATGGATCAGGCCTACCAACGCGCCTTCATAGACTACGCTCAAGGTGCGGCCCTGGACAATGTCGTCGCTCTCCTCGGCATTTCCAGAAACCAAGCTCTCCCCGCGCAGGGCGAAGTCACCTTCTCGCTGAAGAAGGCCCCGAAGGTGGATGTGCCCATCGCCGTCGGTACGCGCGTGGCGGATGCCCGCGGGCGCCTCTTCAAGGTGACCGGGCCCGGTCTCATCAAGGCCTCCCTCGAGGAGGCGGTCACAGTCGCCGGAACTGTCGTCCACACCTCCGTCCCGATTGGAGGCGGCGTTCACGTTCGCGTGAAGGGCACCACCACCGATCTCCCTACCGTCCCTACAAAGGCTGGAAAGCCCTTCGGAGATGACGAATCCACCATCACCCTCACGGCCGTCCCACCCTCCTCCAGCCTCGTGGTGACTTACCAGGCGAAGACTCCGAAGGTGACGGTTCCCGTCATCGCGATGGATACTGGCCCCGAGGGCAACCTCGGCTCGGGAAGCCTCACCGTGATGCCGACGCCGCCACGGGGCGTCGATGGTGGTGTCACCAATGAAAAGCCCCTCACTGGTGGGGAATCCGCCGAGGCGGACGATCAGCTGCGTGAGCGGGCGAAGCACGCACTGGAGCGCGCCGGAAATGCCACTCTCAACGCCATCCGGTTTGCCGTCCTGAGCATCGACGGGGTCGACAGCGTGGAGGTTCGGGATTTCTCCGTAGATGAAACCATTCCCTTGGGCGAAGTCTGGGTGCGCTTCTCCACCGGCAAACCTGACGTGGTCGCGCCGCTGGTGACGGACGTGGTGGACCGCACACGTGCGGCAGGCATCAAGGCCCGCGTCACTCAAGTGACGACGGTGCTGCTCTCCGGCACCTTCTACGTCATTCCCGACGTAAGCGGGAGCGGCAAGGATGCCTTCGGCCGCTACAAGACCGTCGTCGTGAAGGCCCTCTCTTCCCTCGGCATCGGCGAGCCGGTATCGCCGCGGAAGATTGGATCCCTAATCTTCCAGATCGCGGGCCTTGCGGACGTGGGAGAAGTGCAGCTGAACTACGTGCGCGGGGTGGATCCCGTGACACCTGTGGTCACAGATCCCTTCCTCTTGAGCGCGGGAGAACAGGCCAGGCCCGATGAAGGCGGCCTAAAGATCGTGCCCATTCAGGGTCTGGTGGCCTCCGCGGCCAGCCTCGCAGGCGACGGGACCCTCACTCTCACGCTTGGTGCCAAGGACGACACAGGTGCGGCGATCTCTTTCCGAAACATGCAGCTCTCCATCTTGGCCACCGTGCGCGCCAAACCCAGTGCCACGCCCAACCAACCTCTCCAACAAGTGGGGCAAGTCACCGGCACGGTGACCCTCACCAACACGGATCACGCGACGCCCACCTTCCCCAAAATCGTCATCCCCAATTTGGCCAGTCTGGATAAACCCAGCATGGAGGTGTCGATCCAGGCCGCGGCTTATCCCGGCATTCTTCCCGGCACCAGCCACTTGAGCGCCTAGGAGGATTCGTGTCGTTCAAGACTGACAGACTCGCGGTGCTCTTCCCGGATGCCTACGCATCCGAGGAAGGCGAGTCGCTGCTCCATCGCATTCTGGATGCGGTGGGGGCGGAGTTTGTCCATGCAGATACCGCCGTCAAGAACCTTCTTAAATCCCATTGGATCGATTACGCCAAAGAAGGCGGACTGGATGGCCTCGGCGCTCTGCTCAACGTCTCTAGGCGACTCCTTCCCGATGGCACCCCTGAGGGAGATGACACCTTCCGCCCACTGCTGAAATCCACCGTCTCCTCCTTCATTGGGGGCGGCACAGTGGAATCCGTAAAGGGCGCCGTCCGAGCGGCGTTGGGTCTTCCCTACGATCTGGAGCTCTTCAAAAACCAGATGGCGGGCCCTTCAGGTGTTCCCAATGCCAATCTGCTGGCGTTGGTGGCCGGCCTTCAGTCCCTTGTGCGCATTGAGGAGTTCTCGCCCAAGACTGAAGTGGTGCTTGGCCACGCCGATCCCACGCCCACGGGAAGCACCACCACCCTTGTGGTGAACTTCACGGCCATCGGCGCCGTGACGCCGCGCATTGAATGGACCTTCACCAAGGGCGGCGGACGACATCTCTCCCTCACCCGCGAAGACAATGGTGCGGGCATCAAATCCATCGGCGAGTTTGAAGTTCCCGAAGGCGCCACCTTGGTGTTCGCTGGGGATGGAGCCTCTCACTTCTCCGCTTCCATCGGCACGCAGGACGTAACCTCCTCCTTCGTGGATGTGGGAGGCGCCTTGCCTCCCCAGCTTCCTCCCGTCCCCGCCGGGGGATCGCGCTGGATCTTCACTGCCGCGCGCGCGGGCGAGTTCGATCAGTCCACCTTCGACCAGGGTGAGACCTTCGATGCCGCGGCCTTCAACGTACAGATGGCCTGGATCCGGCAGCAGCCGCTCATGTTCGATGTCATCGTGCCCTACTTCATCGATGCAGCGGTCCGCCGCCTGCTCACGAGCTCGGGCTACGACAAGCGGTTCAAGGTCTTCAAAGGCCTTTCCCAAGACGCGCTGCAACGGGTGGTAGATCGAAGCCGCGCCGCCGGAGTACGCGGCATGGTGCAGTACTCCCTCACCCTTCCCGGCGAGTCCACGGAGCACAAACCCTGGGAAGATCAGGCCGCCCTTGAGCGGTTCTCCGGACAGGTCGAAAGCCATCGGTCTGAGATCCAGGACGTCTCAGAGAGTTTGTTGGTCGGCGCCTTGGATAGCGCTCTTGAAACCCACGATGCGGCCGAGCATTTCGCCATCGGGGGTGTGTTCAACGTCGCCGTCTTTGACGGCAGCTTCGGATTCCAGTGATCGGTCCTAGGAGGAACCTATGCGAGAAACCATCGACATGTACGGCAAAGTGAGACTCCTTATGGAGGACACCGAGGGTCGGGTCATCATGGACCGCACCCACTCCAACCGCATCGTCAAAGTCGGACGGCAGCTGGTCGCGCAGCTCTACGCTGGCGTGGCGGGAACGCCGCCCTCCAAGGTGAGCCACATGGCCGTGGGCACAGGTGGAGATGCGGCCACGGATGATCAGACCGCCCTCGTCGCAGAGCGCGCCCGAAACGCTATGGGAACTCCGATCTACACCGAAATCGTCGACGGGTCAGGCGTGAAGCGCATCAAGGTCTCCGTACAGACGGTATTCGATTTCGGCGAAGCCAATGGCACGGATCCGCTTCGCGAAGCGGGCATCTTCACGGCCTCCGCGGCCGGAACGATGTACAACCGCGTGGTCTTCGATCCCGTCACCAAGGCCAACACCTTCAAGCTCACCTTGATCTGGGACATCGTCTTCTGACCTCATCCACCGCCTGAACGCCCGACGAAAGAGAGCCTCCCATGCCCATTACTCCCGATCTCCCATACCCCAAAAGCGCTGGCGACGCCATTCGATCGAAAGATTGGAATGACCTCATCACCGAAACTCAGCGCCTAGACAATGCCAAGGTCAATCGCGCCGGCGACGCCATCGCAGGAAATCTCACGGTGGCTGGCTCCCTCGGGGTGAAGACCACTGCCCCCAAAGCACCTCTGCACGTGGTGGGACCCGCGCTGGTGAGCACCGCAGATGGCTACGCAGTTCCGAACAACTACATGGCCAGCGGATCCCTCACGATCGGAAGCACCACGGCGAGCTTCGGCGGCGGAAACAACTGGAACGCAAACACTGCGGGTCTTCTGATGGAGACTTTGGACAATACCGAAATCGCCGTCCACGACTCGGGAACGCGAGTGGCTAGCGTCGTGCAGTATCAAAGTGCCACCAACTCCCTCACTATCGGCCGGGATATGGGATGGGGGACGATCTCGAACCTCATCCTGAACGGCAATGTGGGCATCGGAGTCGCTGCTCCAACCTTGAAAGTGGACGTGGGCGACCGCATTCGGCTTCGACAAGGGGGTAGCGGATCCGCAGGCCTCTACCTGTACCAGACCGCGCCCGCTGAAGACCGCGCCTTCATCGGCATGAATAACGATCCCTACGTGGGTTTCTACGGAGCCAAGGGAGCGGGATGGGCTCTGAACATGGATGTCACGAGCGGCAATTTAGGGGTGAAAACAACCCCGCTTTCCAATGTCGGCCTTTATGTCAACGGTGGAACCAATTACTACGGCACCTATCTCTACGGCGGTTCGACTTACTGCCTCTATGTCGCCGGGCGGGCCACAGATCAGAAGGTCCGAACCTACGCTTACACCACCAACACCGTGAACACGACGTCCACGGGCTACACCGACATGCCCAACATGCAGCTCAGCTTCTACGCCCCAGTGGGAGCCTACTACCAGATTCTCGTCTTAGTGAATGGCGTCCAAATCACGGGTGCCAACCCTGCAGGTGGTTATTGTCGCCTGGTGGTTGACGGCAGTGTTTGGGACGCCACTCGGCACGAGTTCAATAACAACGGATGGGAGCTGCGGGGCTTCAGCCTCGGACGGATCGGCTATCTCGGCGCAGGAACGCACAACATTACGGTCCAGTGGGCTACGACCGGCGGCACCATCCAGTGCTGCTGGTATGGGGATGGACGTCAGATCCAAGTGATCGAGCTTTAATCGGAGCCAGCATGTATCTCATCGTCGATAAGAAAACCAACAATATCCTCCACATGTCCAACTCCTTCCCGGGAGAAGACCGTAAACCAGAAGATCTCTTCCCGTCTTTCGATGCCAAGACGATGGAGTTCGGGCGCGCCCCAGAGCAACTCATCCCGGTGAAGTTTGCGATCCAGAAAGGCGTGGTGAAAGATCTCGATCCTGCGAAACCTCAGCCGGAAGACTCCCTGGATCAATCCAAGGAAAAGGCGCTGAAAACGTTCTCGGACGCCCTGCTCGCCCATCGGCGCGAGCGGTTCCCTGATCATCAGCTTCTCAACGCGGGCCTCGGCATCTACGAAGACGACCGGGTGAACGCCATCAAGGAGGCGATCGAGGCCTACCGCGAGGAGTACCACCGCCTAGAGAAGGAAGTGGCCAAGGCGAAATCCCACAAGGATCTCGGAGCGCTGGTTCCCGCCTTCCCTGCAGATGCTCAGGGCGCCAAGTCCAAAGCTTCACGCAAAACGAAATAGAACCCGTAAGGAGCCACCATGGAATCCCGATTGCGTCAGCGACTCGAAACTCTCCGCGAAGAATATGAAAAGGGCCAAGGCGCCCTTCAGGATCTGGAATCCCAGGCTGCGAATCTTCGCGCCACGCTGCTTCGCATCAGCGGCGCCATCCAAGTACTGCAGGAAGAGCTGGAGGAGCGCAACGAGCTCCAGCCCCCTCAGCTCTCCGCCTAGGCCTCCATGCTGCTCGCCCTCGAAACCGCCATCGACTCCCTGTTGAAGAGCGCACTGCCTGCGATCTTCACAGGGGGCGCCGCCGCGACGGTGACCTTTCAGAGCGAGGTGTGGGATTTTGACCCTCTTTCTGCCGATCCCGTAGCGGGCGAGCCTGGGCCCGAGGACGCGACGGACGATCTGTCCTTCAATCCCGCCCTGCCCATAGGGCCCTACACCCTCACCCGCACCCCCTATCCCGGGCCCAAACGGGTCTATCTGCGCTCGTCAGCAGGCGATCTGGTCGCCCTCGGACCTTCCGAAGTGATCTGGAATCCCCTTAACGCAGTTGAGTTCTCGCTTGCTCTAAAAGCAACGAGAGATGCTTCTGGATTCGATCATTTGCGGGTGCTCTACGGCGTCGTTTCGGCAGCGACTCATCTCAAGACCAAGCACCGTTTGACCCTTCAAATCAGCGCTGCAGATGCTGCCACCGTCGAAAAGGCTTTGGCCTTGGCCCTCGCTGTCCTTTCGCTCAACCACGCGGCTTTGATGACTCAAGGCAGCTTCGCGTGGACCTCGCCGGGCTACCAAGCCCAAGGCGTTCTCAAGACCTTGAAACTCGTGGCTGGGGCCTCCCCCAGCGCCACCAGCCGCACCCTCGATATCGCGGTGGAAGTCGACATGCGCGTCGAGCGTCTACTGGGCTCGGATGAGGGCAAGCCCATCCTCCGAATCCTGTCCCCTGGGAAGGTGGCTGGCAGCAAGACCATCGATATCGATCCGGCCGTCGAGGCCTGAAGCGGGAGACGTTCGTGGCTCAGATTCAAGCCTTTGTGAGACTCGACCCCTCCCGAGCGCCGGAGCAGGATGCCTTCCTTCGGAGCCGAGTAACCGTGCTGCGTGAGGCCGGCGGTCAGTTCTGGGTCGCGATTGAAGAGGCGCAGATCGATACCTTCCTATCCCAAGGCTTCATCGTGATGCCCGCCCTCGACGCTGGAGCATTGCAAATCGGCCCCGTACTGTATCGCCCAGCCACCGAGACGCCGCAACCTCCTTCCGCGCTTCAGGCTTCGACTCCCAGTGGAGACGACACGGCCTACTGGATCGTTCATTTCCCTGCTCCGGTAGACAAAGCGTGGATGCAGGAGCTGGTCCTTGCAGGGGCAGAGCCCATTCAGACACTCGATGCGGCCGCAGGGGTGTATCGCATGACGAGCGCCATCGCCGATGCCGTTCGCGCCATGGTCTTTGTGGATTCGGTGGCGCTTTTCCATCCCGCCTTTGTGGTGGGTCTCGATCTCGCTGGTGTCGAAGATCCCTACACGGCGGAGACCCTATCCAACCTCGTCGTCCACCTCCCCACCGACTCTCCCGATAGCAATCTCCAGGTGAGAGTCTTCGATGGGCTCGCCGCCGAAGACGTTCGCACCAATCTTGAGGCGGCCGGAGCCACCGTCGTAAGCGCGACACCTTACGGATTCAGCCTTCAGGTCCCCGCGGGATCGGAAGCTCGCGTGCTCAGCGTTCCAGGCCTTCTCTCCGGCTCAACGCCCAGCACCAAAGAACTCACTAATCACAACGCTGGCGTCATTCTCGGGGTGAATCAAGTTCGCGATATCGGGACTGTCGACTTCCTCGTCAATCTGGACGGGTTTGGCGAGCTCGGCGCCGTGGTGGATTCAGGCTTCGACGTAGGCAACCTCGCTGGCGCAGCGCCCCCGCCTACCGGTGTGGTGACCGCCTTCCACCCCGATCTTGCGACCAACATGCGGTTGTTGCGTAATGCGGACACGCCTCAGAATGCTGCCCTTCAAGTTCCCGACAATGCTCCTCACGGAACCCACGTCGCCGGGACGGTTGCAGGGGATGGCACCAGTTCCCCCGTTGCAACACCCGGAATAACCCGTGGGATGGCTCCGAAAGCCGCCCTCATTGGGCTCGCCCCCCTTCCCACCAATCCCCTCGTCGGGTTCGGCTTCGCCTCGGATTTGGGTGCCCGGGTGATCAATAATTCCTGGCAAACCAACGTCATACTCGGCGTCAACAACGCCCGATATACATCGACTGAAGCGTTACCCGTTGACCGCTGGTGCTTTGATCACCCGGATGTTTTAGTGGTCTTTGGTGCGGGGAATGGTGAGCGGGATATCGCTGGTGGAGGCGATGGAGTGCTCGACGCCCGGATGATGGGCCCCGAGGCCACTGCGAAAAATGTCTTCACGGTGGGGGCCACCGAAAACTTGCGCAACGATGGTGGCTATCGCGATAGCTACCGAACCTTCCTCGCTCGAAGGGGACGCCCTGCGCGGTGGAACAACGCCGCCTTCAATGTCTCCGCAGGCGGACCTGCCGGAGCCTTCACCTTTTCCGATAACGCGAACGAAGTCGCGCTGTTCAGCGACCGGGGAAGGGTGCGAACCAACGGCGGAGGTCTCACACAACGAATCAAGCCAGATGTCGTGGCACCAGGAACCAACATTCTCTCCTTGCGCTCGCAATGGGTGGCGGCTCCTCCGGCCATTCCTGGCCCACCCCCCATTCCCGACGCCTTCTACGATCCCAATTTCACAAGCATGTTGCCTCCGGGCCTGAGTCGAACGCTCTATGCCATCGATAACGGCACCAGCATGGCTGCACCCATGGTGACGGGGTCCTCCCTTCTCGTGCGCCAGTTCCTCCGTTCCCGTTTTGCGCAGATGCGGCGTCCCCTTCTCTTGGAAGGCATAGCCCTTCCCGCAGCGGCTCCTTATCCAACCTTTGGAAATATGCCAGCCATCGCTCCCCATGTAGATGGATTGGTCTTTGCCTGGATCACACCTGCCCTACCTGGTGGGCAAAACAACATCGTCGCCATGCGCGTTGGACGGCATCAAGCGCCTGTCGATTCCGCACCCGTGCATCTGCAGGACAACGTGGGGGAGCATTCCGCCCCCAAGATCGCAACCGTGGGCGATCGCACTTACCTCTTGCACCGCCACAGCGATGGCAAAATGCGTCTCTCCTGCTATGACCAACAGCTCCACCTGGTGCCAGGCTTCGGAACCGCGGGCGTCGTCACCCTCTCGCCCGATGCCCGGCCTGATGACGCCGTTCCGCCTCATCTCATCGCCGTAAACGATCAACTGGTCTGCGTCTTCCCCACACCCACGAGCGGAAACGGCTACTTCTTCCAACGCTTTCGCGCCGACACCGGAGCGGCGGTGGATGGAGCCTCCATCAGCTTCCTATTTCACGATGGAACGGGCCCCCATCGCGGACTCGTATGGAATGGGACGCGCTTCGCCGTCTGCGGCGTCCTTCATTCGGGCAACTTCAAACTGCAGACTCGGCAGATGGACGCCAACGCAAACATCCAGGGTGCAGGCCCCACCACCATCCTGGATCAGGCCTCGGAAGTGAGAGAGCCCAGCTTTGTCTGGGATCCCCGCTCGGCTCGCTATGCGATGGTGTGGTGCGACGCGCGCAATGTCCCCGGAGGAGAGATCTGGCTTCAATTCCTGGATGCCAATGCGGCGGCCACTGGCGCCCCTCAACTGGTGGTGACGCCTGGTGCCACGCGGCACCTCCGGCGCCCAAGCATCCTCGTCCATCCAGATGGGGGCTACGCCCTTTTCTGGGAAGACGATGCTCAAGATGGGCATTTCGATCTCTACGTCACCTTCCTGGATGCCACGGGCAACGTCGATACGCGTTTCGCCCAAGATGCAAGCGATGCCACCAGTCGCCGGTTGACGCGCTTATCGGATACCCCCGGGGATACCGCGGGATTCGCCGCCCATTGCGATGCCGAAGGCTTAGTCGTGACCTACCAAAGCCCCGATGAGATCAATTCGGACCGCCTGGGGATCTACGCCCTCAACCTCACTCGAGGGGGCGCCTTCGAAGCTCAAGAAGATCCCACGACCCCCTTCCAGAAGAGCGGGCGCTACGTGACCGTCAATATGCTCGATCACGATAACAATGTGGCCATCACGGCTCTCTCCGCCGCATGGACGGGATCATTCTATTACTTGCTCCGACTCGCGCCGGACGTTGGCCTCCAGGACAGCTTGCAGTGGGTGCGTCTCCACGCCGACGGCGCCATCGATACCTCTTTCGGCGTCAACGGCATCCTCCAGCTGCCCTCCCCCTTCCTCATCCTGAGCTGCGAAACGCTCTGGACGGGCAATGACCGGCTCATCTCCGCCGTGAATGACGCCATTGCGGGCATCACAATCCATCTCCACGACGCATTGGGCGCGCCTGTCGCCACCTTCGGCGCGGGAGGTGCGGCCCCTCTGCAGGACACGGTGACCATCCACGATCGCATCTGCCCCCAGATGGGCTTTTTCACCGTCCCTTCCTTCCATGTGATGGTGGGCTACGGCACCAAGCAGGGCGGCAACCTTCATCTCCGCCAGCAGCGGATAAACGCGACAGGCGTACGCGTGGGAACCGCCTCCGACCTGGCGGCTGCGGATGGCGTGGCCGCACATAACTGGTACCAATTCGTCAACGGCGAGAGCCGATCCATCGCCATCTATCACCGCATCAGCGGCGGAAACACCCATGTGCATTGCCGGCGTTTTCAGATCGACGGCACTCCCGAAGGTGCCGAGCGCACCCTGAGCGCCGCCGCGGGTGAGGCCACCAATGGCGTGATCGCCCGTCGCCCCACCGCCATCAATTCCTCTCACCGGGAGTACGGCGCCGCTTGGCAGTATCGCGCCAACAATGCCTCTCACTGGGAAATCCGCTTCAGCCGCCTCGATCGCCAGGGCGCTCCCAGGGCCAACCCTCCTACACCCGCGCCTCCCACGCCCGTCAGCGATGTCACAGTCATCAATGCCGCCACACCTGGTTGGACGGCCACCCGCGATGCGGTGGAACCTCAGCTTGTATGCACCTATACCCACGAGCCCTGGGCCAATCCGCCTTCGCCCCTGCCTGCAGGTACGAGTCTTCCTGAGTGGAGCCCCGCGTTTGGCCTCGCATGGATCGGTGTAGAGGCCGACGGAAGCCGGGTCCTCTACTTCACGGTCCTTGATGAAAACGGGCGCCAGCTCGCTGTGCCCGCCCCTCCACCTCCAGCTGGTCCTTTGGCCGCGCCGGTTCCCATCGGCATCCTGCAGATGAGCACCACCGGCTTCCGGGTGCAGGATTTCAAGCTGGTGTGGAATGGACGGATCTTCCTCCTGTCCTGGGTGGAGGAGGAGAACGGACACCTCCATCACCGAGCAACCTTCATCAATCGGCACGCAAATCAGATCACCTACGATCTGCCAAGCGCTTCCCTCATTCGCACAACCATCGTCTCTGGGGCCACCAACATCACGCCAGGTTCATTACCCGATGTGACCGGAGGCTACGGATGGGGCCGGGTCAATCTGCGGCAGAGCCTTGCTCCGGCTCCTCCGGTCACTCTTCATGTGCGGGATGACTGCGGGATCGGACCGGGCCGAATCATCACCTATCGCTTCAACCTGCCTGCGGGCACCGCATTGCTACGCGTCACATTGAATTGGAACGACCCCCCAGGTCCGCGGTTGGTCAATCATCTCCATCTCACCGTGCGTGCCCCCGTCCCCCCGGGCCCGGCGCAGCGGCCGGAGTTCCGCGGCAACCTTTGGAGCACCGTGGCCGGACAGACCCATCTCTCCCGTGCCGTGGCCAATCCACCCGTGGCAGCCGACGCCCACGAGGACGTCCAGACCTTTAAGCAAGTGGTGCTCGCCAACCCCACACCCGGGGATTACATCGTGGAAGTCGCTGCCGACGTCTTCCCCGCAGACGCTTTCAATCAACAGAATTTGCAGCCCTTCTCCCTCGTCTTCGCAGGAAGCGGACCTGAGGTCATCTTCAATCAGACCGTCGCGGCCGTGACCGGCAGCCCTGTGTACTGATCATCGCGGAATGAAAAAGGGAGCCCCGTTCGGGCTCCCTTCCTGTATGTGCGATTCGTCTTAGAGCGCGCGTCCCGCACTCTTGCCGGCGCAGCGCAGATCCTCGCAGGCCTGCTTCACACGCGCGGCCATGGAGCTCTCTGCCTTCTTGAGGTAGGGACGGGGATCGTAGGCTTTCTTGTTGCCCACTTCGCCGTCCACTTTCAGCACGCCGTCGTAGTTCTTGAACATGTGGTCGGCGATGGCGCGGGTGAAGGCGTACTGCGTGTCCGTATCGATGTTCATCTTGATGACGCCGTAGTCCAGCGTTTCGTGGATCTCGGCGAGGCTGGAGCCCGAGCCGCCGTGGAAGACGAGCAGGCTCGCGGCACCGGGGAAGGCCTTGGCGATGGCGGCCTGGCCATCCCGCAGGATGGTGGGCGTCAGCTTCACGTTGCCGGGCTTGTAGACGCCGTGCACGTTGCCGAAGGTGGCGGCCAGCATGTAGGGGCCGAGGGGATCCAGGGCCTTGTGCACGGCGACCATGTCCTCAGGCGTCGTGTAGAGCTTGTCCTTGGCGACACCGCTCGTGTCGTGGCCGTCCTCTTCGCCGCCGACGATGCCCGTCTCCACTTCGAGGATGAGTTCAGAAGCGGCGCAGCGCTTGAGCAGCTCCACGCTCTTCGCGATGTTCTCGGCGAGCGGAAGCTCGGAGCCGTCGAACATGTGAGCATTGAAGAGGTTACCCTTGCCCGCGGCTCGGCGCTTTTCGGTGGCCTCGATGAGGGGCAGCACGAAGGTCTCAAGGTATTTCGGATGGCAGTGGTCTGTGTGGAGGGCTACGTTCACGTCATATTCGGCAGCCATGAGGTGCACGTACTCGGCCATGGCGATGGCGCCCTTGGCCATGCTCTTCACGCCCTGGCCGCTGAAGAACTCGGCGCCGCCGGTGCTCACTTGGATGATGCCATCGGCGTTGGCTTCCTTAAGGCCGAGCAACACCGCGTTCACCGTCTCCGTGGAGGTGACGTTGAAGGCGGGGAAGGCGTATTTCCCATCCTTCGCCATCTTCAGCATCTTCAAATACTGCTGGGGATTCACCACCGCCATGGAGAGGCCTTTCACAAAGGGAACAAAGGCCAAGCCTATCGCGGATGCCCTTATTTTCCAAGCATTCAGCCCTCATCTCACCCTGGATTCCATGATGTCGAGCCCTCCCTGATACCCTGAACGTCCATGACGCTGCAGGACCTCATCCACGACTGGAACCGCCCACGCCCCCACCCGGATGGCAGGACGCCCCTCCTTAACGACGAGACGCTCCGGGATGGCCTGCAAAGCCCCTCCGTTCGGGATCCGGATATTTCCGCCAAGCGTGACCTGCTGCACCGCCTCGCCCGCATCG
>JACXTT010006594.1_pt1 | contig 16541 bp, 18 predicted proteins | sample 9270951 | NCBI WGS metagenome assembly JACXTT01 (sample SAMN15532306, study PRJNA645909) | rock metagenome | isolation source: weathered quartz diorite | place: Puerto Rico | collected 2017-06-21 | reverse complement strand
AAAAGGCAGGCGTTTCTTGCTTTCCGGCGCCGACAAATCGTTTTTCATATTGCTCAAACGGCAGCGAGTTCGAGTTTTGGTTCGCACATTTCGCGCAAAGCGAGCTTGAGGGCGCTGGCACTAATTGGTTTGGCGAGACAAGCAGTTGCGCCGTTTGCGTAAGCGAGCGCTGCGCAATGACACGCATCGTCCGAAGTTATGACCACGACTGGCAAATCGTGACGACAGGAGCGGAGCGCGCTTAACAATGTAATGGCATGACAATCACTGCGATCAATGATGGCGAGATCGAATTGGGTGGCTCGATTACAGCCAACTTCCAGGGCGTGATCGATATCGTGCCTAATCAGTACCTTTGCGCCGCTATCTTTCAGCGCTTCGGTAACGACGGTTTCGAACTTCAGATCGTGGGTGAGCAGCAAAGCGAGGCGAATGTTCATCTTTTCCTCCAAGGTTGAGCTTCTGCTTGAGTGTCTCCGACGTCGGGGATTGTTCTCCGCGGCAATTGCGAATTGCCGCGCATTTCTTGCCACCGATTATCAGGCGCGAAACGTCACATTTGCCCCCAGCAATTTTTGCAAAGCAAAAGCCAATCGAGGCGCGGCGTGGAGTTGAACAGCAGCGGATGGTTTCGCCGTGAAGGAGGCGTTATGAAACGAAATGTGATTCTGCTCGTCAACGGCGATGCCGATACATGCGCCGCGACTCTCGCTGCGGCCGACAGCATGAAACTCGATGTTCGTTTCGCAGAAATCCGGCGCGATTTGTCCGAAATAAACGAAGTAGCTCTGGATGACGTCGCCGTCATTGTGCTGGACTACGATCCGGACGTCCACGGGCGCGAGATTTCCGATACGCTGAATCAATGGTCGCCGCCGCGACCGCTCGTTTTTATTTCGAGCAACGAACACTTCTGCCATCCGATGCTGCTGGCAGGCCGAAAAGCCGCCCATCTGATGAAGCCGGTAACATCCGGACAGATCGCTCATGCAATTGACATGGTCGCACCCGATTCAAACTGTTCCGAGCGAAAGTGCGATCGCTGGGGACACCCATTCAACGCTCGAAGCGGCCTTCCAGTTCCGAATCCGGAGAAAGTTGCACGTGAATCCGTATGAATTCATTCGTATCAGCTGATGAAACCGACGCGGCGGGCGCTGCAATCGGGACGTTCCAAACGGTAGAGTTGTCGCGCACTGAAGTCGCGATCAACCACTGGATCGACATCGCTGAAGCGTGGATCGACCGCTACATCGTCACGCCCCTATTGGGGCCAAATCAATCGGCAGTTCGCTAGGGAAACGCACGGTTGCTCCGCGCGCCGGCATTCTCGTTCGGTTTCTTCTTCAAATCCGAGCGGGTCCGATAGAAAAACGTTTTGACCAGTTCAGCCGCCGCGATGTAGCTAAGAATAATTAGGGCGATCAATGGATAAAAATGCGCCGGCATCGCGCTTAATCCGAAAGCAGTTGCTAAAGGCACGTGCGGAATCATCACCGCGACGATTACAACCGCCGCTGTTGCTCCAATGAGCAATTTGCTCGGCTGGCTTTTGAAAAATGGGCGACGGCTGCGCACCACCAGCACGATCAGCGCGGCCGAGACAATCGATTCGATAAACCAGCCGGTGCGAAATTGCTCGACGCTGGCATTCAGCCACATCAGCAAACCAAACGTGGCATAGTCAAAGATCGAGCTAATCAGACCGAACACGATCATAAAACGCCGGATGAAACGAATGTCCCAGCGGCGAGGACATTCGACCAGCTCCGGATCGACGCTGTCATTGGCGATCGTCATTTCCGGCATGTCTGTCAGCAAGTTGATGAGAAGGATTTGTTTCGGGAGCAGTGGCAGGAAAGAAAGAAAGAGCGATGCCCCGGCCATGCTGAACATATTTCCAAAATTCGCGCTGGTGGCGATGAAGACGTACTTGAGCGTGTTGGCAAACGTGTCCCGGCCTTCGCGCACACCATCCACCAGCACTTTAAGATCGTGTTCAAGCAATATGAAGTCGGAGGCTTCGCGCGCGACATCGACCGCGCTGTCCACTGATAGACTCACGTCGGCCGCGTGCAACGCCGTAACGTCGTTGATTCCATCGCCAATGTAGCCGACCACATTACCGGATTTCTTCAGGGCCAGAATCAAACGTTCCTTCTGTGTCGGTTCGATCTCGGCGAAAACGTCGATCTCATTCACGCGTTGCATCAATGCCGCGTCGCTCATCTTTTGAATCTCGGCTCCCGAAAGAATCCGCTCCGGGTCGAGCCCGACTTGACTGGCGAGATGCGCCGCTATCAGTGCGTTATCGCCCGTGATGATTTTCAATCGGATACCGAGGTCGTTCAGTTCGGCGACGGTTGATGCGATTCCGGTCTTTGGTGGATCGGACAGCGCCATCAACCCGAGAAAAGTCATTTCGGTTTCGCTGTTCCTATCGATTGCGTTCATGCTTGGATCGCACTCGCGAAACGCGACGCCCAAAACTCGGCAACCCGCAGAGCTAAGTTTTCGCCATTGCTCGTCGATGCGCTTGCGTTGGACGCCGATGCTGGTGCGCGAACCGTCGCTCAATTCGGCGTCCGAACAGATCGATAAGATCTGGCGGAGCGCGCCTTTTGTGATCAACACTCGACGATTGCCGTTTTCGAAAAGAATGCTGAGCCGCTTGCGAACGAAATCGTACGGCAACTCGTCCATCTTTCGCCAGCCGGCCGCATCTATCAGCGGATGTCCGCGAATAGCCTGATCGATGGGATTAATGAATCCGGTTTCGTTCGCGGCGTTGAGATAGGCATACTCCAAAACTTTCACGCTCTCGGTTCCATGGGCGTCGACGCTCGCCTCGATGTCGATCTTGCCCTCAGTGATCGTTCCCGTTTTGTCCGAGCAGAGAACATTCATGCTGCCGAAGTTCTCGATCGCAGCCAGGCGTTTCACGATCACTTTCTCCTGTGCCATGCGTCGCGCACCGTGCGAAAGATTGATGGTAATAATCGCGGGCAGCAGTTGCGGAGTCAGCCCGACGGCAAGTGCGAGTGAAAACAAAAGTGAATCGAGCACTGGCTTGTGCAGGAAAACGTTGAAGGCGAAAATCGCGAAGACCAAAAGCAGCGTGACCTCGGCCAGCAGATATCCGAAACGCCGGACACCGTGTTCGAATTCCGTTTCCGGCCGTCGTAAACGTAAACTTTCCGCGATCTTGCCAAAACGCGTTGCTTTGCCGGTTTGCAACAGGAGCGCTTTTCCGGAGCCGCTCACCACGTGTGTGCCCATGAAGACGTCGGCGGCTCCGGATCGTTCTGCATTCTGAAGATCTGGCGTTTTGTTGACTGGAAAGGTTTCTCCGGTGAGAGCTGCTTCGTTAACGAACAATTCCCGCGCATCCAGCAATTGAGCGTCGCCGGGCACGATCGCGCCGGCCGACAGTAGCGCGACGTCTCCCGGCACGATTTCCGTTAGAGGCAATTCAGTCTCCACGCCTTCGCGCACGACTCGGCATCGCGTTGCAACCATTTCGCGTAATTTTGCGACTGCATTTGTCGCGCTGTATTCCTGCCAAAACCCGAGCAGCCCGCTGGCCGCGACAATCGAAAGAATCAGAACAGCGTCGGTGTGTGCTTGGAGGAACAATGAAACCAGCGCGGCGCCGATCAGGATGAGAATGATCGGGCTTTTGAATTGCGCCAAAAATAAAAGCAAGGCCGCGCTTTTGCGTTGCGGGCTGATCTGATTAGGTCCGAATCGAGCCAGCCGCTTCCGCGCCTCGGCTGTCGTTAGGCCGAGCGCGTCTGAACGAGACCAGTTCACTGCAACCTTGCTTGTAAGGCGAGAGCTCTTGCCAATGAGCGCAAGTAAGTTCGTCCGCGTCGCGCGTTGCTCATGGTCAACTCGGCGTCAGTCTGTCCGGCCATTTCCAAAATGAAGGCGCCGCGAAATCGCGCCTCAATCAAATCGCGCATGAGTTGTTGCCAATCGATTTTGCCATCACCCGGGGCCCAGTGATTGTCATCTGCTCCGCCGTTGTCGTGCGCGTGAATCATACGCAAATGGCCGGCGAGCTTGTGCACCAGATTGTGCAAATCATTGGCGAGAAATGCGTGCCCGGTATCGAGGCACACTCCGACTTCGGCAGTATTGATTCCGTCGAGAATCCAGAGCGTGTCGCTGGTATTTCCAAACAATAAATGAGGCAATTTGTTTTCCAGAACGCACATGATCCCCATCTCACGGCAGCGTCGCGCAACCTGGTTCAACGATTCAACGACGTGCTGCATTCGCAGCAATCGCTCCGCGCTAGCGATGATTTGCGGATTCTCCGGCCCCGGATGCAAAACAAAATAATGCACCCGCAGATGCGCAGCCGCTTCTGCTGCGCGGTAAATTTCCGCAACTGATGCCGCGCGTTGCTTGTCGTCAGAGGATGCGATGTCGATCTTCGGTGCGAATGGCGCGTGAAAGGAATACGCTTCCATACCGAGCTCGGCGATCCGCTCGGCCGCGCGCTCCACCGATTTTGAATCGTGAAAGTCGACGTGCTCCGGCGACGAGCAAACTTCGATCATGCTGAAGCCGCTTTCGCGAATCAGCGGCAGGCAATCAAGAATGCTCTGATGATAGAAACAACCGGTTGAAAGGCCGATGGGCCAGCTCGTCATGCCTTCTCCTTTGCAAGGCCGATTCTCGGAACTGCGCCAAATTAAAACCACAATGTGAATCGGTGCAGGTTCTTTGTTCCTGCGCCGAAACACAGTTGAAGTCCACTAGATCGTCTGCTCCGGTCGCGAACAGACCGCTGAACAGGCGAGTGTAAAAATCGGCGCGGGTGGCAGGATCGACATCAGTAAATTGGGTCCAACCGAAATCGCGTTCGTATTTTGAATAAATCAACCCGGCGATGTGCCGCGGATGCCATCCGAGAGCAAGCAGCACACGAACAACGCGGCGAATAAATGCCGGTCGCAACAGCAAATCGTTCGGTTGTTCGAGAGCAATCCGCGCGCAGGCCGGCAGAATGTTCAAATCCAAACGATTGTAGGTTTGCGGCCACGCGTCCGGCGAATGTTGCTCCTGCGAGTAAAACGAACGGTGGAATCGCGCGAGCTTGGATTGCTCGTAATCCGCCAGTAATCTGCCCGTGCCGTGAGTTGCACTCGGAATTTTCACCGAACTGTGCGCGGCGAGCGTGCCGGTGAGTTTGCGATGGCGGGTAATGTAAATTCCTTCCTGCCAATCAATGCCTTGCAGCGGAATGACGAAAAACGGTTTTAACCTTTCCAAGGTTTCGGGCTGGATCGCCCAGCGTTGCTGCCACGGTTTGCGATAAATGCTGAATGGCACCCGGATCGTCCGCGAGTAAAGCGGATCGCCGTACTCTGAGAGGTCGATCGAAATCATTTCCCGCCCATGTTCGCCTGGGCCCACTTCCACCGCGGTTAGTTCCACCGGAATCTTTGTCAGTGGCGCAGCGATCTGCTTCACGCGATGCGCTAGAAATTCCATCACCAGTCCGAGGCCGGCAAAGGCGTGAGCGAAGCCGAGTGGCACCGGTCGATTATTCGGTCCATGGCGTCGTGTTTCATCGGCCCAGAAAGTCGGAGGCGCCCGCCCGAGCTCGGCCAGTTCCTTAAACTCCGGTGAATCGTGCCGGATCTTCCAAATGAAGTGATGACCGCGACCGCTCAGAACGCGCAGAGCATCGATCCCGTACTCGGCCAGAAGCCGCTTGATCGTTTCCTCGACCGGTTGCTGCAGCTCAAAGATGCGTTTCGGCCGCACGAACGCTTCCGTGCCGTCATCAAAATTCACGTACTCGATATCGAAATCGGCAATCAGCCCTTCCGCGTCCCAAAGTGATCGGCAGATTTCAAAACCGCCGTTTAGGAGTGAATCCAACGATCGGGATGGATACGACGTAAACGGTGGCGCAGCATCCTGGTCGGTTGCGGCAAGGAATTCACACGATGCCTGGTTTCCATTGCGAGAGCCGATGAATTCGCGAATTCGCGCCCGCACTTCGGGGTTGCGGTAGTAATCTTTTCGCGCGTCGCTTGGATTGATTGCCATTGCAAAAACAATCTGCGAGATAACGCGAGTCTTAACTATGCGCTGGTTGTCTTTTGCTGCGCAAATGTTGCGCGATCAATTCCGGTTTCGTGACTAAACGCTGCGTCTTCGGACTTCGACATGCATCCGGCTCAGTTTGCCGAATAAATTTCCCATCCGGCGCAGTGGCCACCATTCATAAAGAAAGATTTGCATCGGCCGCCACATCGCCACCCAACCCGCGATGGTAAGACTTTCGCGAAGCACGATCGACAACGTATCGGAACTTCGGCGCAGCAGAATGTCGCTGGTCAGAAGGCACACGCCAAGAAACGCCAGACCAATGACCAGACTGATCCGTCCCTCCTTGAGCAAATGCCGAAACTCGAGGCGACTAATGTCCGCCCGGTAAGCAAAATAGTGGTGCACGGCAGTTTCGACGTCCCGCTGCGGGTCGCCATGCGCGGGCAGTTCTTTTACGTGAACGAGCAGCGAAATCGGGTCTTTTCTCGGAAATTCCTGCGCCCAACTGATGATGAATTCCTCCGCATCGTGATCGAGGTCCTTTTCCGGGAACGGTGATGGGTCCATTGAGTTGAAAAGCTGTTCGATCCGATCGACAAAGACTTCGACCCGGTGCGGAGTGCGTTTGGCCGTCTTAAATTGATGTAGCATGGGAACGACTGATGCCGCCTTCCTTGACTAATCGGACTAAAGTCCGGAAGGAAATGTTTCTTCGACTTCGCCCATTTCCCACTCGGCGCTGCGCTCCAGCGGTTCAACCGCGCGGGTATGATCATAATGTAAGACAGCATCGAATTGATCGGGGAGCCGCGCGCGAAAATAATGACTGATCAGTTCTGTATCAGGGCGATAGATCACTCCGATGGCGCGCTCGAGCCGTTCACTGCGCAACGCTGCGGCAAGATCGACATCGTCGTGCAAATTAAGAAAGAAATTCGGAACATCGACGTCGTGGAAGAGCGCCTCGTAACTTTTCGGATGGGCCGGTCGTACATTTTTGCGCTCGGCCGGCGTGTCCCAATCGGATGCGGCCGTCACGGTACCGTGGTAAGTCGTGAACCCGATAGACACAGTTTCCCTTCCAAAATGTTCGCGCACCAGCTGGCCTAGACTGAGCTCGCCGCGCTCGCTCATCTGCGTGGCGCGCGCATCGCCCAGATGCGAATTATGCGCCCAGACGATCACTTTCGCTGGCGCGCCGCCTCTGCTCAGATGATTCGTGAGGCGGACAAGCGATTCCATCATGTGGGTATCGCGCAGGTTCCACGAGGAAACTTCGCGCCGAAACATGTTGCGGTAATATTCCTCGGCGTTTCGCACGACCAGCGCGTTCTGCTCCGCGCAAAAGTACGCATCAGCTGCGACCTGGCCATCACGATGCAGATAATCCATCGCTTTACGGCGCAGTTCGACCAGGTTTCTTACAACCGCATCTTCGCAGCTCGGCGTCATCCCAAATCCGGTGGCATAACCGTAAGTCATGATGTCTTTGTCGAAATGCTCGAAGCAACTGTAATAATGTCGAGCCTGTTTCGCCGCAGCCGGATCGACTTTGTCGAGATACGCCAGGACCGATTCAACGGATGCATGCAGACTGTAGAGATCGAGTCCGTAAAAGCCGCACTTGCTGTTTTCGGACGGCTGCTCGTCGTTGTGTTCCCGCAGCCAGCCAACGAAATCAAGCACATCCGCATTTCGCCACATCCATTGCGGAAAACGTTGAAATCCGCTCAACGCTTCCACGCTATCGACATCATGCCCCGCCCCGCGAACGAAACAGTTCACGCGGTAGGCGTCGGGCCAGTCCGCTTCGACGGCCACGGCATTAAAACCGCAGTTCGCGATTATGACTTTCGAGATTTGCGCGCGGATGCGGTAAAACTCGTGCGTGCCATGGCTCGCTTCACCGATCAAAACGAATCGCGCGTCCCCAATTAGATCAATGACACGGTCGAAATCGTGCGGCGAACCGCCAAGTGGTTCCGCTGCTTTGCCGACAACTTCTACAAGGTCGTTTGGCATACCTCAGTGGGGCAGTGCGCAGGTGCTCGGAACGACCAGCACCGGGCATTCGGCGTAACGAACAACCTGTTCGGCCACGCTGCCCATCAATGCGTGCTTGAACCCGGTCCGTCCATGGGTCGAAATGATGACAAGATCGACATCGTCGCTCTCCGCGCAGATCGCCCCGACCGGGTAGCCAATTTTAATTCGCGACTCGCACTTTATTCCCTGCATCAAGTCCAGCTGGGTCAGCGCTTTCATCTCGAGCTCGACATCAGCCGGAATACCGATTTGCTCGGGCAGATTCGTCGCGATGCGATCGATCAGCACCGGAGCTGCGGGGTAGAGCACGTAAAACAATCGAAGTTTGGCGTCCAGAGTTCTTGCCCAAAGCGCGCCGTACATCGTTCCCGCCATCGCACATTGGGAGAAATCGGTGGGCACAAGAATCTTGCGAATCCCCGACTTCGCCATTTTGCGACGCCGAACGACCAGCACTGGACACGGAGCAAAGCGCACAACGCGTTCGGCCGTGCTGCCGAGAAAAACTCGCTTCAATCCGGTGTTTCCGCGCGATCCGAGCACAATTAGATCGACATCTAATTCCCTCGCCAGCTTGCAAATCTCTTCATAGGGATGGCCGACCCGGATGTGGCAGTTTTCCGGCCAAGCTGGCCGCGGTCGCTCTGTCACCAGATATTCGAGTTTCTTGTGAATCAGGGTGGCGGCTTCCGCGCATTCGCGAATCAGATGACCAGCGCCTGGCACCGCGCACGCTTCGTCGGGCAGTTGGATGTGCGTCAGCTGAATCTCGGCCTCAAACTGTTTCGCCAGCAATGTGGCGCAGTCGAAGGCTTCCATTGATCCAGGCGAGAAGTCGAGCGGGACAAGAATCTTTTTGATTTTGATCCGGGCGGCGCGTGGTGCATCAAGCGCGACCCGTTCGCGAACCGCCGACGATTTTTCTGGCAGAGCTGTTTCCGGCGTCCGGCTTTGTTCCAGTGTTGTGTTCATGCTCGCAGGGTAATCAATCCTCCCGCCGTTTCTTCGCAGGTATTGCTAAAAACAGAGCGTTTCTTGCTAACGAAGCTCCCGGCTCGCGCACGCTGGTTCGCAAAATTTGACCAGATTCTCACAGGCAGCGCGGAGTCCATTGGGACAAGCGCAGCCAAAGTAATTTCGGAGAAATAAATATGATCAAACGAATCGTTTCATTGGCGGCGTTGATCGCCCTGTTGCCGGCCTTGAATGCGTTCGGACTTTCCCGTTCCGAAAAGATGGCGTGGTCAACTTACGCTGTTGTCACCAAGAAAGGGCTCGGCACCGGTGTCATTGTGAATTGCCGCAACAATAGTCCGTTTGGCGGCTCTTCTCCGGTGCTGCTCACAAGCGCGCACGTTCTGGAGGTTGCGCCGCGCGGCCCTTATTACCTAGTAGTGAGAGTTCCGGTAAAAGGCGAAAATCCCGACATCGCCGTTCTTGAAATTGGAATCAAACCAGAATGCGTCCGGCCTTTCGTGAAACATCCTCGCTACGACATCGCAGCGATGAGGATTGAGATTCCGGTTGAGTTAAAGTCGATGATCAGTTTGCGCTCTTTTATTAGTGAAGGCTCTCTCGGTCGTCAGCGAGGCGCTCACGTGGGAGACGAACTCTTCGTTCTCGGATTTCCCGGAATCTTTCCCGGCACGACGGGAGCGTTTCCAGTGTTTCGGAGCGGAAGAATTGCCTCTTATTCGCCGGGTCCACAAACCGATCGGGTTACGTTTCTCGTTCACTCCGACATTTATGCCGGAGACAGCGGGGGACCGGTCTTCGCCGAACACAGCTGGGGAGGACCAAAGTTGCTGGGTCTGATTACCGATCGAGTCGGTCCGAAGAACCATCAAGTTCCACTCGCAATTGCGATCGACACCAGCGCAATTCGCGAAACCCTTGCTTTACTGCATGAGGCCGAATCATCGCCAAATGTTCAATCTTCAAATAAACAACCACCTTCGATACCGGAGGCGTCGAAGAATGTGAAACTTCTCGGTTCGCCCGAACTACTGTCTCAATTGCTCAACAGAAACGGGCTGTAACTCCATAGTCCATCTAGAGAGGATGAATTCTCTTGCGCCGCCGTCAGCACGGTTGGAGCGAACGAAAGTGCAACAGTAATTGCGCCACCGGCGTTTTCGATAGGTCCAATCGAACGTGCTCCACGATGCGCTCCCTGATTTCAATCGGGAGATAATTGACAATCTGGTTGTAAATCGAATGGGGCGCGGCAAACGACCAGCCTTCACCGAAATCACAGCGAACAAGGTCGGTGATTTCTTCGGCGAGCTGTTTGCAGATCCGTCGTGTTTCTTCGATTTCCAACTCCGGCCAATCGGTCATGGCAGTCGTGTGATGCGTGGGCGATAAATCGTTCACGTTTGGAATTCCAAACGCCTGCACCAACTCGAGCTTCGGCCCTCGCGTGGGTGTTTCGCGCACACGATACGCTTTGAGCCGCCCGCGGTCGGCTACAACAATAAGCGACGTCGCTGTCATCCCAGGTCAGATAAATCGGCGGTGACGCGTTCCGGCCAGATTGCGCGCAAAGCCGGCGGGAAAATTCCGAGAATCTTCTCAAGTTCGCCGGATGAAAGGTTGGCGCAGAGGACCCTTAACACTGCTTCAGTCAACCGCATTGGATTCACGTTGCGGTCTGCCGCGAACTTGTCGCGCACCGCGTCGTAGAATTCCTGAGCAGTTCGGATCTTGATTGGAGTCGAAGCGGGCTTCCAATCCTCATAGTAGATTCCGCGTACGAGCATCGGCAGCTGCGCGCCCAGGTGCGCGGCTTCTGCTATCGGCAAACGATCGCGCAATACCTGCAAAACCGCGCGCAATCCGTGATACGCCTTGTGATGGTCGTGCCAATGGAGCAGATCGCTGATTTCTTTCACCCACAGATTGGTTTTCTGCAGAGTGGTTTCAAAAACTTCCGGTTGATGCGTTTTCATGTTTCCCTCCGTTCATTGTTTGGACATTGACACCGATCGTCCCCGAATCGCGGCCTGGACCAACAGCTGCCGCACTTCCTCGTCGGTTGTTTGTGAAAAATCCTCGTACCATTGGCCGACTCCGCGAAAATTCTCCGGTACCAACACTGCCGCCACGTCGTCGGCGTCGCGGCGCATGCGATAATATGTCGATCCTGCAATCACCGGCGCGGCGACAACAATGCGCGCGGCATTGAGTTGTCGCAGCGCCGCAACCGCCACGAGCATTGTCGAACCTGTCGCGATGCCGTCATCCACCAGGATCACAGTTTTTTCTTCTACTTCCGGTGGCGAGAGATCGTCGCGATAAGCGCGCTCGCGGCGTGCGAGTTCTTCCTGTTCGTCCGCGACAACCGCGTCGATGATGATTTCGGGAATGCGCAACGCTTCTACGACATCGCGATTCGTTACTCGCACACCGCCGGTGGCGATTGCGCCCATTGCCAGCTCTGGATGAGACGGGACTCCCAGTTTGCGAACGACGAATACGTCGAGTGGCACGTTCAATCGCTTGGCAACTTCTGCGGCGACGGGAACGCCGCCGCGCGGCAACGCCAGAACAATCACGTCGTCTCGATTCGCATAGAGAGCAAGATTCTCGGCCAAAAATTGTCCTGCTTCGCTGCGGTTGAAGAACTGCGTTTTCATTTCAACGTCCTTGGTCTCGTCGTGAACTTCGGCTCAGGCCGCCTCCTCTCGCGGGGTGCGCCGGCAGATCTCCTCCAGCGTGATTTCCACATCTTCCGCCGAAAGCTCAGCCGGTTTGTCCGCCGCGCGCATCTTTACCGCGACATCGTCCAACGAAAGAATCCCGCAGAGGGTTCCTTTCGCGTCCAGCACAGGCAATCGCCTGACCTTTTTCTGTCGCATGATTTGCAATGCTTCGCGGATATCGGCCTCAGATGGACACGAATAAAGTTGCCGCATCATTATTTCTGCGACCGGAATGTTCGATGGCCTCCGATCTTTTCCGGCGGTGGCCATGCAAATGTCGCGATCGGTTAAAACGCCAACCACGACTCCTTCGTTGTTAACAATCGGCAGAATGCCGCAGTCATTGACCCACATCGTCCGGGCTGCGGTGGCAAGATGATCGTTGATTCCGCAATCCGAACGTCTTTGGTCATTACATCTTTTACTTTCATAAGTGCGCCTTTCTGGGACTAGACAACACGCGCAAGTGCATTTGCGCTTCGCGAAATTTGCGAACCATTGGGCAGTTCTTGTTCTGAAGTTGGTTCGGGGTTGACTCCTAAAACCATTTTCGATCAAGAATGCCTACGAGCTGATCCACATGAATGAGTGCGATTTTATTTCCGGATTCTGGCGGTTGGCGGATCCGAAAATTTCATTAGCTTCGATGGCGTCGATCTTTCTTGGCGCCTGCGCCGCCGCTGCGGCAGGCGCGATCGATTTTAGTTGGCTCGCGGTCACGGTCATCGGCGTTTTCGCAATCGAAGTCGCCAAGAACGCCTGGGGCGAGATTTTCGATTTCGATTCCGGCGCAGACCTGGCGATTGCGCCGGAAGACCGCAGCCCTTTTTCCGGCGGCAAACGCGTGTTGGTCGATGGATTACTGACACGCGGCCAAACGATTGCCATCTCCGCCGTCTCCTATGCGATCGGCATCACCGCGGGCCTGGCCATTGTTCTTTGGAGAGAGCCGGCTGTTTTTTGGATCGGCGTGCTCGGAGTTTTTTGTGCGTTTTTTTATCACGCGCCGCCGGCGAAACTTTCTTATCGCGGTCTGGGTGAGCTCGCGGTCGCGATTTGTTACGGTCCTCTCGTTTGCGTGGGCTCGTATCTGGTTCAATGTCGGAAGATCGACATCGTGCCGTTGCTGGCAGTATTTCGCTCGGACTACTGATCGCAAATTTTCTTTTGATCAACGAATTCCCGGATGCGAGAGCCGATGCTGCAGCGGGCAAACGGACTTTGGTCGTTCGTTTCGGTCGAAGAAACGCCAGTCGCGTCTTCGCGCTAATCTTCGCGCTCGCATTTGGGTTGTTGTGCTCTTGCCGGGTCTGAAATTGCCTCGCGCGGTTCTACTCGGTAGCATCGCGATCGTTCCAGCTGCGTCGGCAGCGCGTCGAGTTTGGAAGACTCCTGATCAGACCGCTGAAATAATTCCGGCCCAGATCGAAACTCTCATCGTGTTTCTTCTCTACGCGATCGGCGCGGGTATCGGTTTTCTTGTCGCTTGAGTGGGGACCAGGCTGTTACTCCATCGGTGGTTCCATCGAGCCTCTGCGAGTTTCCTTCTCCTCGGCAATTTCAGTGAGGGTTGCTTCTGTTAGCAAAAGAACACTCGCGACTGATACCGCGTTCTCAAGCGCGACACGCACGACTTTGGTCGGATCGATAATACCGGCGTCGATAAGATCGGCATAAACTCCGCGCGCAGCATCGAAGCCGTAGTTGCCGGTTCCGTTCCGCATTTTTTCAACGATGACGCCGTCATCGGCCGCTGAGTTCAGTGCGATTTGACGCGTGGGCGCTTCGAGCGCGCTCTTGAAAATCAAAAGACCGGTGCGCTCGTCGCCCTCGCATTTCTTCGCTTCGGCATCCACTGCAGCGACCGCTCGGAGCAGGACGAGACCGCCGCCCGGCACGATTCCTTCCGCAATGGCGGCCTTAGTCGAGCTAATTGCGTCATCGAAAGCTTCTTTGCGATTTTTCATTTCGGCTTCCGATGGCGCACCGACATGAATCACCGCAACGCCGCCGACCAGTTTCGCTAGGCGCTCTTCGAGCTTCTCGCGGTCATAGTCGGAAGTTGTTTCCTTAATCTGACGTCGTAACTCATTGCAGCGTGCTTCAACGTCTGTCTTCTTGCCGCGACCGCCGACGATCGTCGTATTATCTTTATCGACGACCACACGTTTCGCGCCGCCGAGTTGTTCGATGTCGATCTTGTCCAGCTTGAGTCCGAGCTCCTCCGCAACAACTTGGCCGCCAGTCAAAATCGCCATGTCCTGTAGCATTGTTTTTCGACGATCGCCAAATCCAGGCGCTTTGACAGCGACGCAGGACAATACGCCACGCAATTTGTTGACCACCAGTGTCGCGAGCGGCTCAGCTTCGAAGTCTTCCGCCACCAGCAACAACGAGCGCCCGCTCTTAGCTACTTTTTCGAGGAACGGCAGCAGATCGTTCATGTGCGCGATCTTCTTGTCGGTGAGAAGAATCAGCGCGTCGTCGAGCACCGCTTCCATTTTTTCGGGATTCGTCACGAAGTAGGGTGAGAGATAGCCGCGGTCGAACTGCATTCCTTCGACGACTTCCATTGTCGTCTCAGTCGTGCGCGACTCTTCAACCGTGATCGCGCCTTCGACACCGACTTTTTCCATCGCTTCGGCGACGAGTTTACCGATCGCCTCGTCATTGTGAGCGGAGATCGCAGCCACCTGTTCTTTTTCCTTTCTACTCGCGACCGGGCGCGAAATTTTCTTGATCGCTCCAACCGCGACAGCAAAGGCGCGATCGAGTCCGCGCTTGATATCGATCGCGCTCGCGCCGGCGGTGACATTGCGCACGCCTTCAGCAAGAATTGCATGCGCAAGGATGGTCGAAGTGCTCGTGCCGTCGCCGACTGCTTCGCCGGTTTTCTCGGCGGCTTCGCGGATCATCTGTGCTCCGAGATTCTCCTCGGGATCTTCGAGCTCGAATTCCTTGGCAATAGTCACGCCGTCGTTGCACACGAGCGGTTTTCCCCATTTTTTCTCGATCAAAACCGATTTGGATTTTGGACCAAGGGTAATTCGGATCGCGTCGGCAAGAGCGGTGGCGCCACGAAGGATCTTCTCGCGCGCGTCGGAACGAAAGAGAATTTGTTTGTGTCCCATAGCTGAATTTTGCCCGCGGCTCAAGCGAACTACTTCGCACTAATTGTTAAAGACTTAGCGCTTCTTGCCCCGAAACGTTGGTCGCAATTTCTGAACAAACTCTGACAAGGAACGGTGAGCCACTGCGTCACATTGGGATTTGTTCTTTGCGGTAAAAGAGAAAGGAAAACTATGAGCACACTTACAACCTGGAATCCATTTCGCGAATTGGATGAGGTTCAAAACCGCTTGAGTACATTCTTTGGCGGTTTTCCGCCTCGTCTCTTCGGAAACGGCAAATCAATCAAAATGACGGACTGGTCGCCTCAGGTGGACATCCTTGAGGACGATCACGAGTATTTCATTAAGGCTGATCTGCCCGAGATGAAAAAAGAGGAAGTCAAAGTAACGATGGAAAACGGCGTTCTTTCCATTTCCGGCGAGCGTAAAGTCGAGAAAGAAGAAAAGAACAAGCAGTATCACCGCATCGAGCGGTCATTCGGCATGTTCGAGCGCACGTTCGTCGTGCCTGAAGATGCCGACGCCAACAAAATCGCGGCTGATTTCCGCGATGGCGTTTTAACGGTGCATCTGCCGAAAGTTCCGGCGGCAAAGCCGAAACCGATCGAAGTCAAAGTGCACTGAGTGCGCAAAATCCGGCCGGCGCGTGATAAGATCGACATTCGATAAGACGCGCCGGCAGCAACCCGTGACTGAGATTGTGAGCTTTTAGCCATCCGCTCTCTCGCTAACGATGCAGGAAGCGTCAGGCGAGAAAACCGGCTCGTGAAGCAAACCCATCTTGTCGCAATTCTTTCTGCCATTTGTGCGCTGGTGTGGATTGTCACCGCGATTCATCCGGTGGATCGACAGGCATGGATCCTTGAAAACGTTTTGGTCGTCTTGTTTGTCGTTGTGCTCTTTTTCACGCATCGCTGGTTGCGGCTATCCAATGCGGCATACGTCTGCATCGCGCTCTTCCTCCTGCTTCACATGGTCGGCGCGCATTACACCTACGCCAAAATGCCGTTCGGACTTTGGGCGAAACAGACTCTTGGATTTTCACGCAATCATTTCGACCGGGTAGCGCATTTTGGCTTTGGATCTTTTCTGGCGTTTCCGATTCGCGAATTGCTCGTCCGCTTTAGCGGAATTCGAAGAGGCTGGAGTTTTTGGATCGCCGCCGGAGTTGTTCTGGCGGTCAGCGGCTTCTTCGAAATTTTGGAGGCGATCGTGGCCGAAATGATTGCACCCGGTCAGGGTGTTAACTGGCTGGGAGGACAGGGCGACGAATGGGACACTCAGAACGACATGCTCTCCGCAATGCTCGGCTCATTAATAATGATGGGCAGCGTCGCGTTGTTCGGCCGAAAGGAAGCTCGATAGTGAAGATCGCGCAGAATCGGTTTCTCCTCATCGGGCTGGCGATCTATCTGGTGTTCTGGATCGCGCTCGCAATTCGTCCGCTCGATCGGGGCGATTGGTTCCTCGAAAACCTGCTCGTTTTCACAACGGTGATTGTCCTGGGCGCAACCTATCGCCGGTTTCAATTTTCGAATCTCTCCTACGCGTTGATTCTAGTCTTCCTCGCATTTCACGCGATCGGCGC
>JACXTT010006593.1_pt1 | contig 16541 bp, 11 predicted proteins | sample 9270951 | NCBI WGS metagenome assembly JACXTT01 (sample SAMN15532306, study PRJNA645909) | rock metagenome | isolation source: weathered quartz diorite | place: Puerto Rico | collected 2017-06-21 | reverse complement strand
ACCAGGCCGACGGTGCTAGCTTCTTCGCACCCCGCACCCTCGATGAATTGGCCGAGGTGCGCGCCGCCCACCCGGGCGCCTTGCTGCTGGCCGGGTCCACCGACGTCGGCCTGTGGGTCACCAAGCAGCTGCGCGAACTGGGCGACATCATTTATCTGGGCCAGGTCGACGCGCTCAAGGCCATCACGGAAGAGGCCGGCTTTATTTCGGTCGGCGCCGGCGCCACCCTGGAAGACGCCTACGCCGCCATTTGCCGCCACTATCCCGCGCAGTTGAACGAGATGTGGCAGCGCTTTGCCTCGCTGCCGATCCGCCAGGCCGGCACCCTGGGCGGCAACGTCGCCAACGGCTCGCCCATTGGCGACTCCATGCCCTGGCTGATCGCGCTGGGCGCCCAATTGGTGCTGCGGGGACCGAACGGCCAGCGCAGCATCGCGCTGGAAGATTTTTATCTGGGCTACCAGCAGAAGGATTTGCAGGCCGGCGAATTCGTCCAAGCCCTGCGCGTGCCCCTGCCGCAAGCCGGCCTTGCCTTCCGCACCTATAAACTGGCCAAGCGCTTCGACCAGGACATCTCCGCCGTCTGCGCGGCGTTTGCCATGCGCATCGAAGACGGGGTGGTGGCATCGAGCCGCATCGCGTTCGGCGGCATGGCCGCCACCCCGAAACGGGCCGCGCACACCGAAGCGTTCCTGATCGGCCGCGCCTGGAACGAAGCGACCGTCGATGCCGCGGCGGCCATGCTGGCACAGGATTATTCGCCTCTGTCCGACATGCGCGCCTCGAGCAGCTACCGCATGAAGGCGGCGCAAAACCTGCTGCGCCGTTTCTGGTTCGAGACCCGTCCGGGCGAAGCGCTGGCGCCGCAACAAGTCAACGCATTTGCGCAGGGAGAGCACGCATGAACGACGCCGGCATCCCCCGCGTAAACAAGGACGCCTGGCGCGCCGTCGGTGTGGCGCGCGCCCACGAGTCGGCCGTCCTTCACGTCAAGGGCGAAGCGACCTACACGGACGATATCGCCGAAGTGGCGGGCACCCTGCATGGTGCGCTCGGTTTATCGAGCAAGGCGCACGCGCGCATCGTCGCCATCGATTTGTCCAAGGTGCGCGCCGCGCCCGGCGTGGCCGGCGTATTCGCCGTCGGCGACATCCCCGGCCTGAACGACTGCGGCCCCATCATCCATGACGATCCGATTTTTGCCGATGGCGTGGTGCTGTATGTCGGCCAGCCGATTTTCATCGTCGTCGCCGCCACCCATGACCAGGCCCGCCGCGCCGCGCGCCTGGCCGCCGTCACCTACGAAGAACTGCCGGCCATCCTGACGCCGCAGGCGGCCAAGGCGGCCGGCTCCTTCGTGCTGCCGCCCATGCGCCTGGCGCGGGGCGACTACCAGGCCAGATTCGACGCCGCGCCCCATGCCGTCAAGGGCGAACTGTACGTGGGTGGCCAGGAGCAGTTTTACCTGGAAGGGCAGATCGCCTACGCCATCCCGAAAGAGGACCAAGGCATGCTGGTGCAGTGCTCGACCCAGCACCCCAGCGAGATGCAGCACGTCGTCGCCCATGCCCTTGGTCTGTCCTCGCACAACATCGTGGTGGAGTGCCGGCGCATGGGCGGTGGCTTCGGCGGCAAGGAGTCCCAGTCGGCCCTGTGGTGCGCGGCCGCGGCGATTGCAGCGGCCAAACTGAAACGCCCCGTCAAGCTGCGCGCCGACCGCGACGACGACATGCTCGTCACGGGCAAGCGCCACTGTTTTCACTATGAGTACGCGGTGGGCTACGACGACCAGGGCCGCATCCTCGCCGCCCGGGTCGACATGGTCACCCGCGCCGGCTATTCGGCCGATCTGTCCGGCCCCGTCGCCACCCGCGCCGTCTGCCACTTCGACAACACCTATTATTTGTCGGACGTCGACATCCGCGCCGCCTGCGGCAAGACCAACACCCAATCGAATACGGCCTTCCGCGGTTTCGGCGGACCCCAGGGCGCCATCGCAATCGAGTATGTGATCGACGAAATCGCCCGCAATCTCGGCCGCGATCCGCTTGATATCCGCCGCCTGAATTTTTACGGTGTCGAAGAGCGCAACCTGACGCCCTACGGCCAGCAAGTGGTCGACAACGTCATCGGCAAGCTGATCGACCAGCTGGAAGAGAGCAGCAGCTACCGCGCCCGCCGCGCCGCCATCGCAGCCTTTAACGCCACCAGCCCGGTGCTCAAAAAAGGCCTGGCGCTCACCCCCGTCAAATTCGGCATCGCCTTCAACGTCACCCACCTGAACCAGGCTGGCGCGCTGGTGCACGTCTACGTGGACGGCTCCATCCTCGTCAACCACGGCGGCACCGAGATGGGGCAGGGCATCAACACCAAGGTGATGCAGGTGGTGGCCCAAGAACTGGGCGTCGACTGCGCCCGTGTGCGCGTCACCGCCACCGATACCAGCAAGGTCGCCAACACCTCCGCCACCGCCGCATCGACCGGGGCGGATTTGAATGGCAAGGCGGCCCAGGATGCGGCGCGCCAGATCCGCGCGCGTCTCGCCACCTTCGCCGCCGGCCTGCATGGGGGCGACGCCAAAGACGTGCACTTCGCCGCCGACATGGTCTACGTGGGTGGTACCGAACTGCGTTTTGCGGATCTCGTGCAGAAGGCTTATCTGGCGCGGGTCCAGCTGTGGTCCGACGGCTTCTATGCCACCCCCGGCCTGCACTGGGATCCGAAATCCATGAGCGGCAATCCCTTCTCGTATTTTGCCTACGGCGCCGCCGTGGCCGAAGTGGTGGTCGATACCCTGACGGGCGAATTCAAGCTCACCCGCGCCGACGTGTTGTACGACGCTGGCCGCTCGCTCAATCCCGCCATCGACATCGGCCAGGTGGAAGGCGCTTTCATTCAAGGCATGGGCTGGTTGACGACGGAAGAACTGTGGTGGAACGAGGGCGGCAAACTCATGACCCATGCGCCGTCCACCTATAAAATCCCCGGCGTGTCGGACTGCCCCGAAGATTTTCGGGTCGCCCTGTTCGACAACAGCAATGTCAGCGACAGCATCCACCGCTCCAAGGCCGTGGGCGAGCCGCCCTTGCTGCTGCCGTTCTCCGTGTTCTTCGCCATCCGCGACGCCATCTCCGCGGTCGGCGGCCACCGCTTCAATCCCCCTTTGAACGCGCCTGCCACGGCCGAGGAAATCCTCGACGCCGTCGATGCCGTGCGTTCGCTCGCTGCCCGGCCATGATCGACGAGTGGGAACTCGCGGCGTGCGCGCCTGCGATCCTGGTGACGGTGGCCGCCTGCGCAGGCTCGGTGCCCCGTGGTCCCGGCACCCGCATGGTGGTCACGGCCGACGCACTGGCCGGCACGGTGGGCGGCGGCCACCTGGAACTGCGCGCCATCGAAATTGGCCGCGCCATGCTGGCCGAGAACCGCAGCCGCCACTTCGAACGCTTCGCGCTGGGACCGACCCTGGGCCAGTGCTGCGGCGGCGTCGTGCACCTTGCCTTTGAAAATATCGATCCTGCGCAGGCGCGCCTGCTGGCGCAGCGCCGCAGGCACGCCAGCTGGCGTCTGTCCGCTCTCGATGGCGAAGCCGCCACCGCGCTGTTCACGGAAAGCGGCGAGCTGCTGGTCGGAACTGCGCCGATTCCTTTTGAAGCTGCCGGCGCGACGCGCGTCATCGCCGATACGACGGGGCGGCGTTATCTGCTGGCGAAAGTCGATGCGCCGCGCGCCCACGTGATGCTGTTCGGCGCCGGTCACGTCGGCACCGCGCTGGTGTCGGCGCTGGCCGCCTTGCCCTGCACCGTCACCTGGGTGGACGAACGGACCGACATGTTCCCGGCCAGCGTTCCTGCCAACGTGACGGTGGAAGCGAGCGAATCGCCGGCGCAGCTGGTGGCGCTGGCGCCGCCGGATACCTGGTACCTCGTCATGACCCACTCGCACGCGCTCGACCAGCAGGTATCGGAAGCGATCCTGGCGCGGCCCGCGGTGGCCTGGTTCGGTTTGATCGGATCGGCCACCAAGCGGGCCCAGTTCGAGCACCGCCTGCGCGCGCGGGGTTTTGAGGAGGCCCGCATCGCGGCGATGGCCTGTCCCATCGGCCTGCCCGGCATCGCCGGCAAGGAGCCTGGCGTGATCGCCGCCTCCGTCTGCGCCCAGCTCCTGATGCTGTGGAGCGCCGCCCCGCCGTCCCAACCCCCTACAATGGCAGATCCTGCCTGATTCACCGGAAAACCAGATGTCCACTGTACTGCCAGGCCTGCGGGCCTACCGAGCCAGCCTGCTGCATTTTCACGCCGACCCCGCGTTTGCGGAGCAGGCCTATGCCTGGTTCGAAGACGGCCTGCTGCTGGTGGTGGACGGCCACGTGCAGGCGGCGGGCGATTACGCGGCGCTGGCGCCCTCGCTGCCGGCGGGCGTCGACGTCGTCGATTACCGGGGCAAGCTGATCGTCCCCGGCTTCATCGACACGCATCTGCACTATCCCCAGACCGACATGATCGCCTCGCCCGCGCCTGGCCTATTGCCCTGGCTGGAGACCTACACCTTTCCCACCGAGCGCCAGTTCGCCGACGGGGCGCATGGGGCGCAGGTGGCCGAGTTTTTCCTCGATGAGCTGATGCGCAGCGGGACCACCACCGCCATGGTCTACTGCACCGTCCACAAGGAATCGGTGGACGCGTTTTTCACCGCCAGCGAAGCGCGGGGCGTGCGCATGGTGGCCGGTAAAGTGCTGATGGACCGGAACTGCCCCGACTTCTTGGCCGACACGGCGGAAGGGGGCGTGGCCGACAGTGAGGCCCTGATCCAACGCTGGCACAAGCGGGGCCGCTCGATGTACGCCATCACGCCCCGCTTCGCTCCCACGTCCAGCGAAGCGCAATTGACCCTGACGGGCGAACTGGCGCGCGCCTATCCCGACACTTTTATTCAAACCCACGTCTCGGAAAACCGTGACGAGTGCAGCTGGGTCAAGTCCCTGTTCCCCGCTTCGCGCAGCTACCTCGATGTGTACGACCACTACGGCCTGCTGCGCCAGCGCGCCCTGTTCGGCCACTGCATCTGGCTCGACGACAGCGACTTCGCCCGCATGGCCGAAACGGGAGCGGCGGCGGCGGTCTGCCCCACCTCGAACCTGTTTTTGGGCAGCGGCCTGTTCGACTTCGAGCAGGCCGATGCGAAAGGCGTGCTGCTGTCGCTGGCCTCCGACGTGGGCGCCGGCACCTCTTTCTGCATGCTGCAGACGATGAACGAAGCGTACAAGGTGGCGCGCATGAAGGGCAGTTATCTGCCCGCTTTGCGCATGTTTTATCTGGCGACCCTGGGCGCGGCGCGCGCGATGCAGCTGGAAGGCACGATCGGCAATTTCGCGCCCGGCACGGAAGCCGATTTCGTCGTGCTCGATCCGGCCGCCACGCCCCTGCTGGCGCGCCGCACCAAGGAGTGCGACAACCTGGAAGAGCTGCTGTTCGCGCTGGCCCTGCTGGGCGACGACCGCGCCATCGCCGCCACGTATTCGGGCGGTCGGCTGCAGTGGGCGCGGCCGGCCAGCACCTGAACTGGTTGCCTGAAGGTGCTTGATTAAGTGTTAAGAACGGGCGTAGACTCGGCGCATCGTCTTCGGAGACCGTCATGCACCTGCTCGCAGCCGTTCAAGCGCTTTTCGCTGCCGCTTTTTTATTGGCCGGTATTCCCGTCCTGTTCAGTCTGGGCATCACCGGTCTGATCTTCCTGTTTTTTGCGGCCGTGTTCGCCAGCCTGGCAGGCATCGCGCAACAAGGATCGCGGCTGACCACCGCCGCCGTCCTGGCCGCCGATGGGGTGATCGTGTGGAAGGCTGCCGAACTCTGGGGAGAGAGCACCGATACCTTCGGCCATGCGGTCGCGGGCACCGTCATCGCACTGCTTGCGGCAGGCCTGATCGGTGTGATCGCCGACTGGCGCAGCCTTTGCCGTGCACCCTGGCTGTAGCGGCGAATCAGGCCAGGGTATCGATCAATTCCAGCAGCTTGGCGTGATCGAGGGGCTTGTTCAAAAATGCCGTGGCGCCCTGGCGCAGGGCCCAGATGCGATCCGAATCCATGTCCTTGCTGGTGAGCAGGATGACGGGAATGTGCCAGGTGGTTTCGTCATTGGTGATGGCGCGGGTGGCCTGGAAACCATTTAAGCCGGGCATGATGATGTCCATCACGATCAAATCAGGCAGTTCCTGGCGTGCCTTGGCGACGGCTTGTTCGCCGTCGTTGGCCATGATGACCTGGTGGCCCTCGCCCGTCAGCAAGGCGTTGAGCACCAGGCGTTGGGACAGGGAATCGTCGACGACGAGAATTTTTTGGCTGGCCATGACGGGGTCCCGGTCAGGTTGAGGTTGATTCGGCAGCGGTGCCGGTGCCTGCGGCGGCGCTCTCGGCCACTTTTTCCGGCAGATAGCGCCAGTAAAAAGCATGCGGCTGCATGGAAAATTCGTCTTGCAATTCCTTGCAGATCATCGATTCGGCAAGGTAGAGCGCTTTTAAATTGGTGGTGCGGGTGAGGGTGACGTAGACGCGCAGGGTGCGGGTTTGCGTGGAGTTGTGCAGCTCCATGTCGGCCACTTCGATTTCCATGCCGCGCAGTTTCTTTTTGATGTGTTTCGACATGTCGCGACTGACAGCCTTGAACAGCTCCGGACTGAGGAACTTCGCCTTCGACATGGATGACGCCTTACTGAAAAGATGCGGGCTCTGGGCACCAACGACTGTAATCGGATCAATTGCCCTTCGTCAACCCGCCCGATCAATGAGGGGACAGCTTGCACGAAGAGGTCTGATTATAACGCCAGACGGCTGATTTTGGTGCTGTTGGGCAACTTTTTCATGGCTTTGTCACACATTGCCAAGGCGGCATGAAAACGCTACAGTAGCCGCGCACCGCCGACCCGCCGGCCGGCTTACCAATATTGAAAGAATCCGCATGCCATTCCCCGCCCGCGGCGCCGCCGCCGTCTTTGCTTTCGCCACCCTGGCCGCCACTGCCCAGGCCAAGGGGCCGGTCAGCAACAATGAATCGGCCACGGCCCGCTACTTTGCCCAACTGGTGGGCGGCCCGGCCGGTACGCCCCAGCAGGCGGCGTTGACCATGTTCTTTTCGCAAATGCCCAAGGGCGGCGACCTGCATCACCATTACTCGGGCGCCCTGTACGCCGAACAATATGTCGATTTCCTCGACAAGCAGGGCCTGTGCGTCAACAAAACCAGCTACCGCATCGAAACGGATCCCAAGGTGATCGCGGCTGAGCGGGCTCTGCCGCCGGCCCAGCGCAGCTGCCTGTCCTCGAAGGAAGTGTACGCCGACGACCAGGCTTATCGGGAATTGCTGCAGCGCTGGTCCAGCAAGGATTTCAATAACCATGGCGCGATCCAGGCGCCGCCGGACCGCCAGTTTTTCCAGACCTTCGGTTTTTTCGGCCCCGTTTCGAACGACAATTTCGCCGACGGCCTGCAAACCCTCAAGCAGCGCGCCGTGGCGGAAAACCTGAGTTATATCGAGACCATGTTCAAGCTGGCCCCGTTCAAGGGCGATGCCGGCTTCGACCAGCGGGCCTGGCAGGCGGCGGGCGATGACGCCGCGTTTGACGCCGTGCTGCGCGAACAGATGGTGGCGCTCGACCAGGACACAGCGTTCAACAACAGCGTCAAGGACTACGTCGCCAGGATCGAACAGGCGGCGGTGGGTATCGACGACGCCAATTTCACGATGCGCTATCAGGCCTATGTGCTGCGTCTGCTGGGCCCGTCCCAGGTGTTTTCCTCGATGGTGGCCGGCTTCAAGGCGGTGGGGCAGAGCGAGCTGATCGTGGGCGTCAACATCGTCGGCCAGGAAAGCCAGATGGTCTCCATGCGCGACTACGAGCTGCACATGAAGATGTTCCGCTTCCTGAAAAAGCAGTATCCCAAGGTCAAGGTCGCCCTGCACGCGGGCGAGCTGGCGCTGGGAGATGTGCCGCCCGAAGGCTTGAAATTTCATATCGACGAAGCCGTCAACATCGGCATGGCCGACCGCATTGGCCACGGCATCGACCTGGCCCACGAAAAAAATGCGCCGGCCCTCATGAAGAAAATGAAGGCGGCCAGGATTCCCGTTGAGATCAATCTCACCAGCAACGCCTTTATCAGCGGCATCAGCGGAGAGAATCATCCCGTCACCCTCTACCGCAAATATGGCGTGCCCTTCGTCATTTCCACCGACGATGCCGGCGTGACCCGCCACGACCTGTCGAACGAATACATGTTGTTCGCCAGTCGCTACAAGCCGGACTACGCCGAGGTCAAGCGCTTGTCCTACGACAGCGTGCGCTACGCCTTCCTGCCCGATGCGCAAAAACAACGCCTGAGCCGCCAGCTCGATGAGCGCTTTGCCAGGTTTGAAGCGGAGATGGCGGGTTTGAACGCTTCTTCGACTGCCAAGCGCCGCTGACACGGGCCGTTACCGAAGTCGGGGACTGGGCCTGCGGGCCTGCCCCGTTTTTCAGAATATGCAAAGGCCGCCGTGCGAAAAACGGTGACAGGCAGCAAGTGCCAATCCCCTCCACTGCGTGATTTTTACCGATAACAAAATGCTATCGGTGTGGTCAATCCGCTACATATTTCCCTAGCCAGAAGCCGCTTCTCGGAAATTCCTGCCGAAAGGATTTCTTACGAGAATGGGTCACTTATAATCGCGCTGACCGGTCTCCCGGGCGGGCGTGCCTGATTTGCGGCGTCGGAATTGTGACAAGACGATTTATATTTTTCCCATATGAATTGGAGAGGGAAAACGTATTTGTCTGCCGATATCCCTTCATGCATAGTCGCCTGAGAAGCACAAAAGACAACACTTCAGGCATTTTGCGCACCATGTCATGAAGTTGAAATATGCATCGGACATGCTGGCGTCCGCCGCGACATTGTCATATTTCACATATGGGGACCAGTGGGCATTTCATCAATGCCTCCGGCAAGGTTTTGGCAGTACTAGCAAAGCAGGGGAGGCCGGCAGCGGTTTCCCACATAAAATAGTCTTTCTTTTGGGGTAACAAAATGATGATTCAGAAACGGTTGCAGCTGACCAAGATGGCCTTGGCGCTGACCATTGCGCTGGCCGCCGCGCCTTCGTTTGCGCAAAACACCACGTCCGCCATCGCCGGCCGTATCTCCAGCGCCGACGGCAAGCCAGCCGCTGGCGCCACCGTTGTGATTCTGCACAACGAATCGGGCACCGTCAGCACCGTTACCACCGACGCCGAAGGCCGCTACACCGCGCGCGGTCTGCGTACCGGTGGTCCGTTCACGATCACCATCACCAAGAACGGCATTTCGGAAAAGAAAACCGACGTCTACACCCAGCTGGCTGAAACTTCGTCCGTCGACGCCACCCTGGGCGCCCAGATCCAGACCGTGACCGTGACCGGCGCTGCCGTTCGCAACGACAAGTTCTCGCGCAGCACGATGGGCGCCGGCACCAACATCGGCGCCACCGAACTGGCCACCCAGGCTTCGATCCAGCGCAACTTGCAGGATTACGCCCGTGCCGACCCGCGCGTGTCGCAGACCGACAAAGAGCGCGGCGAACTGTCCGTGGCCGGCCAGAACTCCCGTTACAACACCATCACCATCGACGGCGTGGCCGTGAACGACACCTTCGGCCTCGAGTCGAACGGCTCGCCCACCGCGCGCCAGCCGATCTCGATCGAAGCGATCCAGTCGGTGCAGGTCAACGTGGCCAACTACGACGTGACCCAGAAGGGCTACACGGGCGCCAACATCAATGCCGTGACCAAGTCGGGCACCAATGACTGGAAGGGCGGCGTGTATTACGTCACCCGCAGCGACAAATACGTTGGCGACCGCTACAACGTCAGCACGGGCGTCTACAGCGATGCGCCACCGTTCAAGGAAAACACCAAGGGCGCCTACGTCAGCGGCCCGCTGATCCAGGACAAACTGTTCCTGTTCGGCCTGGTGGAAGAGTTCCACAGCAGCCGTTCCAAGCCTGACTTCGGTCCCATCGGCAGCAACAGCGGCACCACGGTCGGCATCACCCAGTCGGCAATCGACTCGGCCCGCAGCATTGCCCAAAACAAGTACGGCATCGACCTGGGCACCACCGCCGTGCCTGATGGCGCCGAGTTCGTCTCGCGCGAGCAGATGCTCAAAGCCGACTGGAACATCAACGACAACCACCGCGCCAGCGTGCGTTACTCGAAGACCTCGCAGGCCGAGCCGATCTTCAGCGGTTTCAGCTCTTCCGGCGTGGGCCTGTCCTCGCAGTTCTACAACCAGGGCAAGAGCATCGAGACCCACGTGGCCCAGCTGGTGTCGGACTGGACCCCAGCGTTCTCGACCGAGTTCAAGTACTCGACCCGCGACTACGATTCGGTGCCTGTCAATGCCACACGCCTGCCGACCATCTCGCTGCAATTCTCCGGTCCGCTGCCAGACGGCACCCCGTCGGGCGTGTCCACCAACAGCCGTTTCATCAATGCCGGCACTGAGATGAGCCGCCAGCGCAACATCCTGCGCACCAACACCAAGGATATCTATGGTGGCGGTACCTGGACGCTGGGCGACCACGAAATCAAGGCCGGTTCGGACTACACCAAGAACGATATCTACAACGCCTTCCTGCAAAACGTGTACGGCAACTACACCTTCGGTTGCGTTGACGGTGTCGCCTACACCACGTTTGCTTCCACCGGCTTCACCTGCGCCAAGGGTACCAACGCCCAACTGGAAGCGGCAACCCTGGAGAACTTCTCGCGCGGCCGTCCAAGCTCGTATTCGCTGCAGCAGCCCTTCCCAGGCCGTACCCTCGACGACGCAGTGGCCCGCTTCTCCCTCAAGGATACCGGCGTATTCCTGCAAGACACCTGGAACGTCAACAAGAACCTGACCCTGACCGGTGGCGTGCGCGTCGACTACACCGGCGTCGGTGGCGTGCCTCTCGCCAACGGTGCGGCTGCTGCGCCTGTGATTCCAGGCAATCCAGCCACCGGCGCCCGCCAGACTGGCGGCTTCGGCTACGACAACACCCACACCATCGACGGTCAGAAGCTGTATCAGCCACGCTTTGGTTTCAACTACAAGCTCCCGACCGAGCGCCTGACCCAGGTGCGCGGTGGTGCCGGCCTGTTCCAGGGCGCCGCTGCTTCGGTGTGGATTTCGAACGCCTTCTCCAACCCTGGCGTGGCAGCACGTAACATCACCTGCAGTGGCACGGGCGCGACCAAGTGCCCGACCACGGACGGCACCTTCAACCCCAATCCGGATAACCAGCCCATCGTGGCCGGCGCCATCCCGGCCGCCAACGTCGACTTCCTCGACAACAGCTTCCACCAGCCGTCCATCTGGAAAGCCAACGTTGCGTTCGATACGGAACTGCCCTGGTCCGGCATCGTCTTCTCGGCAGAATACTTGCATACCAAGAACAAGGACGCCATCTACTACGAGAACCTGAACCTGGGCGCACCAACCCGCCTGGGCAGCGACGGTCGTAACCTGTACTACAACGCTGCCGGCTACAACCCGGCGAGCTTCACCACCGGCAGCACCGGCAACGTGAGCGTGAGCACCACCGTGACCAACAAGTCGCTGTCGAACACCAGCTATGGCAACGTGCTGCTGGCCAAGGGCACCGACCTGGGCAAGGCCGATGTCGGCACCATCTCGCTGTCGCGTCCGCTGCGCGGCGGTTATGGCTGGTCGGTGGCGTACACCAAGACGAATTCGACCGAAGTGTCCTCGCTGACCTCTTCGGTGTCCTCGTCGAACTTCAACGCCCGCTCGGTGTACAACCCGAACGAAAACGCCGCGACCAACTCGAGCTATCTGGTGCGGGACCGCATCAATGCGCTGTTCAACTTCCAGAAGAAGTTCTTCGGTACCTACAACACCCGCTTCGGTGTGTTCTACGAAGGCCGCTCCGGCAAGCCTTACAGCTGGACCGTGAACAACGACTTGAACGGTGATGGCTTGTCCGGCAACGACCTGATGTACGTGCCCAAGGCATTTGGCTCGGGCGACGTGATCTTCCTGGGCGATACCGCCACCAATCACGCCAACGAGCAGAAGTTCTGGGACATCGTCAACGCCAACAAGGTGCTGCGCAATTCGGCCGGTGGCGTCGTCGGCCGCAACACCGATTTCGCACCATGGACCAATAACTTCGACATGCGTATCAGCCAGGAAATTCCAGGCCTGTTTGCCCGTAACAAGGCAAGCTTTACTCTGGATATCTTGAACGTGGGCAACCTGTTGAACAAGAAGTGGGGCCACATCAATGAAATCGGCTTTACCTCGTCCGGCGGCCTGACCCGCAACTTCGTCGACTACGTCGGTCTGGATCCAAGCGGCAAGTACATCTACTCCGTGCGTCCGCAAGTGAAAGCGCTCGACATTCGTCAAGCGAAGGGCGAGTCGCAGTGGGCCCTGCAGGCCACCTTCAAGTACGACTTCTAACGCACGCCGTTTAGTCGCTTGAAAGAACGAGGGCTGGTGGCGACACCAGCCCTTTTTTAATTGCGACAGCCCCTGCCTAAGCCGGCTCTGCTGGCGTGACGGCGCAAACTTCTTTATGCTGTGGTGCCATGAATAAATCTCCTGTTTCCTTGCTCGCCGCCGCCCTCGCAGCGAGCCTGATCGCCGCCTGCGCCGGCCCCGTCAATACCGTCCCTGCCGGCGACAAGGTCATCCACCTGGTCGCCCTCAACGATTTCCACGGCCACCTGGAGGCCAGCAAATTCGTCTACAAAAGCGCGGGCGACCAAGCTGAAAAAACCATCAGCGCGGGCGGCATCGACAACCTCGCCGCGGCCCTGCAGGCCTACCGCCGCGAAGACCAGGACCTGCTGTTCGTCGGCGCGGGCGACCTGGTGGGCGCCAGCCCTGCGATGTCCTCGATGTGGGCCGATGAACCCAGCCTGGCGGCCCTCGGCATGCTGGGCATGGATCTGTCCTCGGTGGGCAACCATGAATTCGACCAGGGCAAAGTGGAATTGCTGCGCAAGCAGAAGGGCGGGTGCGCCTCCCCGCTGGCCACCAAGGCCTGCAAATTCACACCCGATTTCAAGGGCGCCGCCTTTACCTATCTCGCCGCCAACGTCACCGACAGCGCCACCGGCCAGCCCTTCATGCCGGCGTATGCGATCCGCCAGGTCAAGGGCGTCAAGATCGCCTTCATCGGTGCGGTGCTGAAAGACACGGCGTCCGTCGTGACCGCGTCCGGCATCGCCGGGCTGACCTTCGGCGACGAGGCCGACGCCATCAACCGCGCCGCCGCCGCCGCGCGCAAGCAAGGCGCCACCGTGTTCGTGGTGCTGATCCACGAAGGGGGCGATACCCCGGAAGCGTTCGACCAGCCACAGTGCAGCCAGCTCAAAGGGCCCATCGTCGGCATCGCCAAGAAACTCGATCCCGCCATCCGCCTCATCATCAGCGGCCATACCCATAAAGGCTTCCAGTGCGAGGTGGACGGACGCACCATCACCCAGGCGCAGATGGGTGGCCACGTCCTCTCGCGCATCGCCCTTGACGTCGACGGCGCCGGCCAGCTGCGCAACGTCACCGTCAAGAATGTGCCAGTGGTGCCGGGCCAGTATCCCGCCGATCCCAAGCTGGCCGGCTATCTGTCCGAAGTGAAGGCACGCAGCCAAGCAGCGTTGGCCCGTCCCGTCGCGCGGGTCGGCAGCCGCAGCGTGGGCCGGCGCGCCAATGCCGCCGGTGAGATCCCGCTGGGTAGCTTGATCGCCGACGCCGCCGTGGAAGCAACCCGCGGGCAGGGCGCCCAGATCGGTTTCATGAACCCGGGCGGCCTGCGCGCCGACTTCGACGTCGGCCCCAATTTGGTGGCCACGTTCGGCCAGGCCCAGGTGGTGCTGCCCTTCTCGAACACCCTGGTGACCATGGACATGACGGGCGCCCAACTGCGCCGCCTGCTCGAGCAGCAGTTCGACCGTCCCGATGGCGATAATCCCGCGGCCATGCTGCAGGTGTCGAGCGGCCTGCGCTACCAGTGGGACGCCGGCCGTCCCCGCGGTTCCAAGGTCGTCCCCGGCAGCATCCGCATCAACGGCGCGCCGCTGGACGAGTCAAAGACCTATCGTGTGGTGACGAATAACTTCCTGGCCGAGGGGACCGACGGCTTCGCCATGTTCGCCCAGGCCACCAACAAACATGACACGGGTATCGTCGATCTCGACGCTTTTATCGGTCTGCTGGTCAAGCGCGCCAGCGCCGCGCCGGCCGCCGCCGTCACCGCCCCCCGCATCGAACGCCTTAACTGACACTGACACAGGACTGCACACCCATGAAAATGACCACACTGGCCGGCGCACTGGCCCTGATCGGCGCCTTCACTTCCACCCAAGCTCTCGCCTGGGGCAACGACGGCCACCGCGTGGTCGGCGCCATCGCCGACAAACTCATCAAGGGCACGCCCGCCGAACAGCAGGTGGCCGCCATCCTGCTGCCGGGCGAAAGCCTGGAGTCGATCGCCAACTGGGCCGACTGCGTCAAGGGCACTTACTGCGGCCCGCAAACGCCGGAGATGCTGACCTACGTGAGCGCCAATCCGAAGGCCAGCGAGTATCACTACACGGACGTGCCCTTCCAGAAGGACCATTACCATGACAATGACGTCGGCACTTCTCCCGACGACATCGTGCAGACCTTGAAAGAAGCCATCGCCGTCCTGCAGGGCAAGGACGGCGCCGCCGTCAACCCGCACGGTTTTACCAAGCGCCAGGCGCTGCTGCTGCTGACCCACATGACGGGCGACATCCACCAGCCCCTCCACGTGGGCGCCGCCTACGTGGGCGCGGACGGCAAATTCGTCGTGCCGAACAAGACCACCGACATCGACGCCGTGGCCATTTTCGATTCGCGCGGCGGCAACAACTTCCTGATGGACGACGACAAGGTCGCCGCCATGGGCGCGACGCAAATCCCCGGTGAAAACCCCAAGCCCCGCGAAGGCGTGCCCAAGGCCCTTACCAAGCCCTTCCACTCCTACTGGGACAGCACCTCGGTCGATTACGCCATGCGCCGCTCCTCGACCCGCACCCCGGAAAAATTCGCCCAGTGGGCGATCGACAGCAAGCCCGCCGTCTCTATCAACACGGGCGACGTCGCCAGCTGGCCCTACCAGTGGGCCGACGACTCGCTGATCGCCGCCAAGGAAGCCTACAAGGAGGTGACGATCGGGCCGCCGATCAAACAGGTCAGCAAGAAGGGCGAGGTGTACTACAACTGGAATCTGGAAGTGCCGACCAATTATCCCGTCCCCAGTTCGGCGCTGGCCCGCACCCAGCTGATCAAGGGCGGCTATCACCTGGCCGCTGTGCTCAACGCCATCTGGCCTGCCAAGTGAAGCGGGCCTTGCTGATCTTGGCGGCGCTGGCAGCGCTGCCAGCGTCGGCGCAGGAAGCCCAGCCTTTATGGGAAGCAGGCGTCGCCGTGTTCGGCGTCTCGACGCCCGCCTACCCCGGCGCAAGCGACCGCTCCTCGCGCCTGCTGCCGCTGCCCTTCCTGATCTACCGCGGCGAAGTGCTGCGGGCCGACCAGGGCGGCGTGGGCGCGCGTCTTTTCAACAGCGACCGCCTCGAATTCGACGTGGGCTTTTCCGGCGCCTTGCCGGCCCACTCGCGCGACGTCGCCGCGCGCTCCGGCATGCCCGACCTGAACACCCTGATCGAATTCGGCCCCCGCCTCAAAATCCTGCTGGCCAGGCCGACGCCGGCCAGCCGCCTGCGCCTGGAACTGCCCCTGCGCGCCGTGATGGAAGTGCAGGGCGGCGTGCGCCGCCAGGGCAGCACCTTCGAGCCGAAACTGTCGTACGAATGGCGCGCTGCGGATCCCCGCTGGAGCCACGACGTCTCCCTCGCCGCCGTCTGGGGCGACCGCCGCCTGGCCCGCTATTTTTACGAAGTGGCGCCCCAATACGCCACCGCCACCCGGCCCGCCTACACCGCCGACAGCGGCCTTCTGCTCACGCGCTTGGGCTACTCCGCCACCTACAAGTGGAGTGATGATGTCCGCCTGTTCGGCTTCGTACGCGAAGAAAGCTACCGCGGCGCCGCCAACGCCGACAGCCCCCTCATGCAGCGCCGCAGCGGGGCGTCGTTCGGCCTGGGCCTGACCTGGACCCTGGGGCGGTCGGCTAAGCTGGTGAACTGATTAGCACCGGGGACTGAGGCCGCAAGGTGCCTTTCGACTTTTTGATTCGTGAAGTAGAAGGCATCGCAGCATGCCCTCGAGGAGAGGGCCGATCTGAATCGGGTTTGCGTATACTGAAAAAGCCCTCGGGTCTCCCGAGGGCTTTTTTATCTGACCAATCCAAACAAAAGTAGGTTTTTACTTTTGTTTGATTAGCGGGACTTTACAAACGGCCGGCCAATCGCCTTTGGCGCAACGGATTTGGCCATCAGCCCCGCCAGCACAATCACCGTCACCACATACGGAATCATGTGGATCAGCGAGCCTGGAATGCGGCCCACGCCGGGCAGTTCGACGCCTTCCATCTGGATT
>JACXTT010006591.1_pt1 | contig 16543 bp, 27 predicted proteins | sample 9270951 | NCBI WGS metagenome assembly JACXTT01 (sample SAMN15532306, study PRJNA645909) | rock metagenome | isolation source: weathered quartz diorite | place: Puerto Rico | collected 2017-06-21 | reverse complement strand
ACGCGGTCGTGCCGCGCAGTGACCTACGGGATACGACCGCTCAGCTGCTCCGTCACATGGCCGGAAGGCAGCCGGCCGAGGCCGCCGACTGATCCGCACCGGGCTGTCCTTCGAGGACGTTCGCCTATTCGGATGACGCGCGCGTCGCTTCACATCGCGCACAACCGCAAGGACTTTCCGAGGCTCCCGCGTGCGGCAGCGGGGGCCTCGCGCGCGACGTGAGGGGCACAAGAGGGGCACACCCCGCCGCTGGGTACTAGCTGACCGGCCCAACGGGCTGCACCATTGTTGGGACCGATCGTGAGCGGGACGGATGTCAGGTTCCCAGCCGGTGCGTGCCTCACGTCAGGTTGTGGCTCGGGCACGAAGACGTGAGCATCCAGTGGAGATCGTGTTCCATAGAGCTCGACAGGGCCTCTTCGGTCTTGCCGCGCTCGGCGTCGCTACCGTCGTGACTGGCCTCGCCACAGCGAAGTTGAGTCCGCTATTAGCCGCGTTCGGCATCGTCACATCGTTCCTCGCCGGGACGGTGGGCGTCATCGTCGAAATCCTGGAGAAGAGTTTGTTCTCGGAATGAGGCGCCTAATGCCCATATTGTTGCCGCTCGCCGTTTTGTTTTTCGTATCGCTTCTAGTCGTCTGGATCGCTCTCGCCCTGCGCCTTGGGGTCCTGAGCGATGCGTTTCCTGGAAGCGACCCATTTGCAGCGGTTTTCGCCCTCATCGGCTTTGCTGCTGCTATTGTGGGGGTCTCGATGGCTACGCTGCGATCGGGGGCCTTTGTCTATCGCAAAGCACGTGAGCTGCCCGAGGAAGAATTCGACATCGGGCGCATCGTAGGCGTGTATGACGTCAAGCCGGAATCGGACGAAGTCATCCTACTCAAGATCGAGAAGGCGGCGGCTCGGAAGAGTGAGCAGAGAGAGGCGAGCAAGACCGAGCCGAAGGAGTAGCTTCGCAAGAAGCTTCGCGCCCTCCTCCATGCTTAGAAGGCACGCGCCGGCGCTACCCACCGAACACAGCCCGACGAGGACGTTCGCCGATCCGGATGACGCGCGCGTAAAAAGGGGGCATATTGAGTATCGTTCTCTCATGAGTGATCGCCGGAATTTCCTCAGGCATCTCGCGATGGCGCTTGGTGGGGTCGTCTCGGCGCGCTCGCTGCTGAAGACCGACCTCGGGGTCACCGGCCTCGATACTGCGCCCGCATTCCTTCCCACCATCCGCGGGCCTTTCACGGTTTGGCTGAGCTGGTATGAGCGCCGTCCGGCGCTGAATTGGGTTCATCGCAAGGTGCCTGTGAAAGTGCCGATGACGGAGGGTCTCTACATCGAGATGCACAACGGCGCGACCTGGCTCTTCACGCCAGAGGGTCCGATCTATCGCGTGCCAATCGAAGGTCTGGTGCAAGGCGTGAACATTCCGCCGTGTCGATGTCTGAAATGGAGTCCGACCGAGTCGCATCAATGCGGGCTGCGGTGCGGTGTGCCGCCGGGCGGCATCGCGTGGAACGCCGCACGCTCTCGCACGAGTGGGCGAAGCGTTGAAAGCCAGACGGCAAATCGGCTCAGCGTCGGCGGATTTTTGTCGTGCCTGTAGGCCGCCATCGCGGGCAGTCAACTGCCGAATCGTGTGCGGATCAGACCCCAGATCGTCGTAACGATCTTGACAATGGCGGGGACGCCGTATGCCGTCAGGATGCCGCTCAGGAGAGTAATTACTGTCCACGTGGCGACCTTGCCGAACCTCGTGGTGGTCAGCCGCTTCCACAGCCCCTTGAACGACACGTGCTCCACCTCGAGTCGGGCCAGCTCGTGGGCTCGCGCGTCGTCGAGCTGTCGCTGAAGGAGCGCCGCCTGCCGACGGGCGCGGTCCCGTTGAGCGGTGACTTTGCTCTCTCCTTCCGTCAGAATTCCTTCGCTTTCCGCGATCACCCACTCGAAACGCTGCGGATCAACTTCTGTCGTCCAGGTTGAGCCGGACCTTTTCCCGAAGATCGTGTAGAGACCGTCTTGCGGCTGTAGGAACGTTGTCCGCAACAGGTGTGCGAGCGGATCGTTGATCACCGCTAGGTTGCCGAGCTGGGCCTTTAGCGCGCGGCGGTCGCGATCGGCCTCCACGACGCGTGGTTCTTCGCTCGGCCAGGGCTTGCCGGCGCTGGCTTGAACGATTGCGCGGACCTTAGGAACGAACGCCTCCCACAGCTCACGAAACTTCTTGAGTGTGGCGAGCGCATCCTCCGCATCCGAGGCCTCGAACTCGTAGGCAGCGATCTCGCGCACGGACAGGGCCTGGGACGTCCCGCTCGAGGTGAGGGGCAGCGCGGGATGCACGATCATCGGAAAGCGCATCGCCGCCGGCGCTTCCCTCGATGGTGGACGGGTCTCACGACTTCCGTCGACTCCGTAGAGCTCGCTCGAGTTCCTTCACCAGCTGCTGATCACTGAGTTTGCTAAGGTCGGAGGCCCCGATCTGACCGCGGACTTCTCTCGACGGATCTTTAACCGATCGAAAGACCACAGACCAGCGACTGACCCGTGGCTCGTAGCCGGCCGCGCTCGCGCCCGCCCCGACCGCAGTCCCCGTCATCTCGACTTCCCATTCCTCGCCATTAAGGACGAACCGCTTCGTTGGCATAGAGATTTCTCAGCCTCGAAAAGGTTTGTTGAGCAGAATGCTATCCAGTGTCCGCTGAGAATAGGGCGTTTTCGCGGCATCGAGGGGCGGGAATGCGACAGACCTCGCGCGTTGCACGCCCGGCGTGCCGATTTGAAGCTGCTTCGCTCATGGGCCAGGTGGTCGCTGGAGGTGAGGCGGCGTGTCTCGGATGATCTTGATGTTGCCTTCGAAACCTGGGTTGGAAACGCTGGTCATCTGTAGAGCCGGTCGAAGCCTTCGGGCCAGTCGTCGCGTAGGACCGGCCGGTCTGGTGATCGCGGTCCAGATGCTCACGCTTCACGGTTCGCGGGGTCCTGGCGTCTAGCGAGTGCTGCTAAACCGCCGGTCACTCCTGCAATCACCGCCCATTCGACCAACAGTCGAGCCAAGTCGATTTGTGCGCGTCCTGATCCGCAGGCGTATTGGTCATACTGGTACGACGGTGAGGGGCCAGACCAAACTGGCCCAAAGCCGCACGCCACGACTGCCTGGGGATAGTGCGCCTGCCAAGGTGGATAGGCGCCTGCGAAGGCCCAGGCGATCAGACCAATGCCGACGATCACGCGACGGGTTCGTAGCCACGAGAGGGCCCACCGAAACGTTGGCAACTGGTCCTTCGACCGTGATGAGATGACACCGAGCAGGCCCAGCAGTGCCACGACCGCAACGACGAGCCACGGGTCAAGGGTCTGCGGTTGCTCAAAGTCCCTCGCTGTAATCGGCCCCTGGGCGAGGGAGAGTTCGAGCAAGAACTCGAGTTGTGTCATCAAGCCCTAGGGCCGCCGCGGTTGGAGCCCGGGAAAGGTTACCGTGACTTGCCCAGCCGCAGTCTTCTTCGTGATCACCGACCTGTCCGCAGCCGTGAGCCCCAGCAGGCCGAATAGCACTAATAGCCCGGGGGCGACGAAGATGATCCAATGAAGCCGGGCTTGGTGGATGACCCGTTCGCCCGGTAGCAGGTTGTCGGTCACGTAGCTCATAACGGGAAGGCTCCTCGGGAAGACGGGCAATGATACTGTTCCTCGCCGGGGGCAAACTAGGGCGTTTTCGCGGCATCGAGGGGCGGAATGCGACAAAGTGCACCGCTATTGACTTGTGTTAACAACCTCACTATTAATGCTCGTCAGCTGGCCATCTGAGGGCCTTGAGAGCCCCGTGACGTTAACCATGTCGCGGGGCTTTCGCGTTTAGCGTTTCCCTCGCGGCGTCACCTGGGAAACGGAACAGGCGTGAAGCAGACAATTCCCGTCAGCATAGCGATCCCTCGTAAGGAGCTCGAGGCGATCGACCGACTGGCCGAGAAGACCGGTCAATCCCGATCAAACGTCATCCTCGTCGGCATCCGCGCGCTCGCGCCGGCAATCCTGATCCGCGCCGACGATGCGGCCGTCGACACGTGACGATCGCCGTGAAGGGCACCAAGTTGGCCGACGGCCAGTTCCACGCTCGGGTCTACGTCGTGGGCGGCCCGCCCGACGGTGATGGTGACGTCCTGCCCGACGTGCGCGACGGCCATCCCGTTGCGGTTTCGCTTGGCGAGCACGACGTCCTATTCGGTGCCGATCCGGCTGGCGAGGCGAAGCTCCGCCGCGTGGGCAACGCGATTCATGCCTTCGGCCGCACGTACGACAGTGTTCGAGGGCGGGAACTCCGTACCAAGCTGCTGGCGGCGGGTCCGCAGCTCGAGTGGTCGATCGGCTGGCCGACGGACACCGCCAGGACGCGACCGCCAACGGCGATCGAGCTCGAGCAGTGGCCCGACGCCAAGCGCATCATCGAGTCCTGGAACCCCGTCGAGGTTTCGCCCGTCAACCGCGGATCCTGCGGGCCGACCTGCCGGACACTCGGGGCGAAGTGCGCAGCTGGCTGCGGGTACGGAGCGCGGCCGACCAAGCGTTGTGACTGCGAGCTGTGCGTGAAGTCCCAAGCGCGGCCGACGAGGCCCTGCGGCTGTGAGCTCTGCGGCCGCCGCACGCTCTCGACCGAAGAGGTGAAGCGACTGCTCGAAGCGGTCCCTCAGGTTCTCGCGCGGGCGCGGGCTGAATTCGGTGTCGGGAGACCTCGTCCGGACGATGCGACCCATGCCTTCGCCATGAAGATTCTGGCTTTTTCTTACGCCTGCTGGCAGCAGCTCCCCGGCCCTCGACCACGGATCCATTGGTTTCATTCGGACGGAAAAAAATTCGGCCGTTTCGATCCGATCACGAATGAGATCCATCTCAGTCTGGAGCTCGCGGACAATCTGGATGAATTGATCGTCACGGTGGGGCACGAGGCCTGGCATGCCTTCGAAGCGAAACGAGGCTGGCCGCCCAGTGAGGCGGCCGCAGAGCGATGCGGTGAGTTGGTGCTTGAACGTTGGCGCCAGCACATCCAGAGGAGTTGAGAAAGATGACGACGTCGCCCCGGATTCCGGACGGCCCGACGCCGTTCGACGATGAAATCGAGTCGTGGCGAGGAAAGCGATCGAAGGCTGTCGCCGCGCACGACGCGATTGTGCAGCACATGCAAAGAATGCGGGCGCGAACCCGCGCCGGCCAGGCGATCAGTTCACATCGGGCTGAAGGGCTCCAGGCTGACCTTGAGACGGCCCTGGGGGCGATCGAGGAAGCCCAGGTCGTGCTGACGCGCCTCGAGCAAACCAGGCGCGATTGGCTGGCCCTTCGCTGGGCGGCTGCGACCCAATGAACGTCAGCGCGGGGCAACAAACGAGTGGGGCGCGAAGGTCCGGGCTAGTCGACCCCGGCCTCGACGGTCGCGGGCAAGCACGCGGCCGGGCTCTTTCGGGGGGCCGCCCCAATTCTAACCTGTTCGGAGAACGGTAGCGATGGCGCTGCTCGGCGGAACGCAGTTCACTCCCATCAACACGGCCGCGGGCGATACCACGCTCGTAGCGGCGCAGGGGGCGGGCGTCAAGATCCGCGTGCTGGGGTTTCTGATCGTCGCGGCGGCCGCGGCCGTGGTGAACTTCCAGTCGGCCACGGGGGGAACCAACCTCACCGGCCCGATGACGCTGGCAACGGGCATCGAGATCGACGCCGAAGGCGCGGGATTCGGTCTGTTCGAGACCCTCGCCAATCAGCTGCTCAACCTGCACCAGACGGGCGTCGTTCAGCTGAGCGGTTATCTGCTCTGGTGCACCGCACAGTGACAGATCCCATCCCGGCGCTGAGGGAGCTCGCCGGCGCGGCCGAAGAGATCGCAGTCCTGCTCGAGCATTTTCCGGAGCCCGGCAGCGCGCCGTCATCGGCGATTAGTCGCGTTCTTCGCCGGCTGAAGGCGGCCGAGGCGGCGCATGATGGGGTGCGGCGAGAGGTCGTCCGGCGACTGCTCGGGAGAACCGTGGGATGACGATCGTCAGCTTGATCGTGCGGCTCGAAATCTGGCGGCAGAGGAGGATGCGGCAATCACAATCGCAAGTCTCATAATTCGATTGGACGCCGAGACTTCGTCCTTTCATCGCAAAATGGGCGAAGTGGCGCATCGCGTCGAGACGACCGGGAGACAGATCGCCCGGGCGGGACACGAGATCTCGATGGCGATTTCGCTGCCGCTCATCGCGGCCGGCGCGGCCGCGTTCGCGGCGGCGCTCGAGGAATCGCATCGCCAGTTTGGTCCCCTCTATGCGGCCTGGTCGCAGCTCAAGGCCCAGGTGGTGGATCTCTTCACGGCGATCGGCCGCGCGCTGACACCGGTGTTCCTGCAGCTCATCGAGGCGAAGAAGCAGACGATTCAACAGATCCGGAACATGGTCGCGGCCTTCCAGCAATTGTCCCCGACCGTTCAACGTACCATCGTCAACGTTCTGCTGTTTCTCGCGGCGCTCGGACCCACCATCCTCATCGTCGGCAAGCTCATCGCGGCCGTCGGCGCCATCGGACGGGCGCTGACCCTGCTCACCTCTCCGATCGGCTTGACGGTGCTCGCGATCGCGGCGCTCGCGGCGGCCGCCATTTATCTCATCACCCATTGGGAGCGGGTGAAGCTCCGGATGGTGCTCATGTGGACGGCAATCAAGGAAGCGGTCTTTGATGCCGTCGATGGCGTGCTCGGCGTGTTGCAGACGCTCACGGGCTGGATCCCGAAGCTGGGCGATGCGGTGAAGGATCTCCGGGCGAGATTCGACGCCTGGGCGGATCAGTCCTTGGCACGATCGGCCGTGCGGATCCAACAGCTCGAGGGAGCACTGCGGAGCGGGACACAGGCGGTGCAGGCCCATGGTGCCGTGTTGGAGGCCGTCCGAAACGCAATCGCGGACTACAACGAAAGCATGCGGCAGCTCGCCGTCCAGACGGTGGCAATCGGGCCGCGCTTCAACGCATTCGCCGCCCAGGCCGAGGCGCTCAAGCGTCAACTTGACGACATCGTGAAAGCGGGGCCACAAGCACAGGCACAGTTTGAGGCCATGGTCATGCCCCTGGACCAGCTTGCCCAGATGTGGACCAAGGCCGACGACGCCGCGCGGATCTATGCCGATGGTCTCCAGGCGGTGGCGGCGGGCTATACCACCTACGCCGCCGCGCTCGAACTCGCGAACCGGGTCGCGAGCGGCGCGACCTCGCTCCGCCAAGCGCAAGCGATCCTCCAGGCCCAAGCGCAAACGGTCCAGGACGTCATGAGCGCGATGCAGGACTCGATCGCGGCCTTCGGCGAGTCCATCGCCAACATCTTGGACGGCACGGCGCACGGCTTCTCGGGCTTCGCGCGCGCTCTCGAGGGCGTCATCGGCAGCGTCATGGAGAAGATTGGCAAGACCCTGGTGATGATTGGCCTCACGGCGATCGCCTACGGGGTCCTCGGGAAGGCCATTCAACACTTTGCGACGAATCCCCTCGCGGCGATCGCGGCCGGCGTGGCGCTCATTGCTTTGGGCCACGCGCTCAGCAAGAGCGCACAGAGCATCTCCGCCCAAGGCCTTAGCGGTGGCGGCGGCGATGGCGGTGCGGCCGCGCCGGCACCGACGGCACAGGAAGGTCAGGGATCCGGCAAGATCGTCCTCGAGCTCCACGGCGACAGTGTCATCTCGCACATCTTCCAAGATCCACAGAACCAGGACGCGCTCGCGCAGGCGTTCCGCGATCTCACGGGCCGAAACGTCATCGTCGAGCCGGTAACCGTCTAGTGCCCGACTACCTCCAGTTCGCCACGATCGACTATGGCAACTGCATCGCGGATAGCCGGTTCATTCCGGTCCTCGCGACGATCGTCCCCGATGCGTGCTTGATCGTGCGACCCGAGCTGCGACGGCTGTTTTCGCAGCTCGGGGTGAGACTCTGCACGGCCGACCAAGTAACGCCGGGGGAACTGGCGAGCGCGATGAAGCTGGTGCGCGGAATGGATTTCGGCGCGAGCGACGCGGTCGGATATGGGATGGAGGTGCGGCAGGGCGACGCCCTCAGGGTGCGGCTCCCGCGAACCGCGGCGGCGGCGCCGGCGCCGCTGTGGAGTGATTCAAGCATCCGGCTCCCGGCAACCGACCGTCTGCGTGTGGGATTGTGTTGGCACGGCGGCCTCGGCCCGCGGCGTGATTGCCGAGCCGTCCCCGTGCACGCGCTGCGTCCGCTCCTCTCCTTGAACGTTCAGCTCATCGCGCTGCATGACAAGGCGGCCAGCGTGTTCGAGCTGCGGGCGCTCCCCGGAGCGGACGACGTGCAGGGTCTCGAGGACCTGGGCGTGCGCGATTGGGCTGACACCGCCGCGGTCGTCCGACAGCTCGACCTGGTGGTCACCGCCGACACGCCCGTTTTTCATTTGAGCGCGGCGCTTGGATGTCGGACGTGCCTGCTCGCGGCGGATAACAAACAGGTCCCCTGGATGGAGCCGGACGCGCGCCATCTGCACGTGCCCTACGGCGGGCCCTGGTATCCCACGGCGCGCCTCCTTCGGCAGAGGTCGGGGAATTGGGCGCCGGCAGTCGCCGAAGTGCGGTGCGAGCTCGAGCAGATGGGGAAGCCGCCTGGTGATCGCTCGTCGGGACCTGGAGGGCTGGAATGATTCTCGTGGTCGAGAGGTGCGATCCGAAGACGGGAGCCGTGACGAGCACCGGGAAGCTCGTACTCGAGCCCAACACTGCGCTGCTCGCCTGCGACCTTCGGAACCTCGAAGCCGTCTCCAAGGCGCTGCGTGATCTGGCGGGGCAGTTGAAGTGAGCACGTTCAAGCCAGCCTACCGTCTGACGGTGTACGGGCCGCGGTCGGTGGACCCGACCGAGGCGACCATCCTCACGCCCATCGCCGGCGCCCCACATAGCGACCAGTTCAAGGTCACGACACTGGCCACCCTCGCCGGCTGGAAGCCGTACCTATTCCTGCCGGAGGGCCGGACGGGAAAGATCGATGTCCTCTCGCGGACGACCGACATCGGCGTCGTCAACGTGACGCTGATGGATATGCGACTCTCGAGCGCGGACAACCTGACGCGGTGGCTCACGGCCTACTTCGGGAGCCTCAAACAGGAGTTCCGCGCCGGGGGCCTCAAGGCCAAACTCGAGGAAAGCGTCGACGGCGGCTCGACCTGGTCCAGCTGGTTCACCGGCCGCCTCCAAACGGTCAAGACCGTCGGGCGCACGCGCTTCGTCCTCCAGATTCAGGACGAAGCCTCCGAGCTCCGTCAGAGCATCTTTGTCGGCCGGCCCCACTCGTCCATCACCTACGCCGGCGTGCAGTCGCTGGCACCCGTCGGGCTGACCCAACCCTACGGCACGATCCCGGCCGTGACACCGTTCACCGGGGTCACCGGAGCGCACACGCTCGGCGGCTATACGTTCCCGAACTCCAAACAGATCAGCCTCGATGCCTCGCAGTGGACGCGCGCCGATCTGATCGTGACGAGCGGGCTCAGGGGCGCGGTCGCGCCAGTCACGCCGTTGATCACGGGGGGATCCGTCGGCGGTCCGTCCTACGGCTCGATGCCCAATTTCAGCGGCACGGCTCGAGCGGTCCTGAAGCACACGAGCGGCGCGAATAACGGCCTCACCGGCGTGTACAAGGTTGGCCAACTCGGTCTTGGGGCGTGGGACAAGAGTGGCCACGTCAAACTCACCGGCTTCTACATCGAGGCGCTCGAAACCACTGAGGCGGGCTACCTCGCGGTTCCGGCCGACGGCGTGACCGTCCAGGGCGACATCGTCGCCGGCGACGCGATGATCGACAAGGAGCACCCGCTCCTGATCGACGCCACGAGCCCGACCGTCCTGCTCAACGACATCCTGGCGGGGAAGTTTGGCTACATCTGGCACAGCCCCGAGACGCTGCCCACGGGAAAGAACTATGGCGACGTCAAGCGGTCCTTCCCGGTCAACTCGTCCAACTTTACGCCGTTCCTGAACGACACGACCTATCCGCCCGTGCGCTTCGTCATCACCGAGCCGGCGCAGATGGGCAAGTGGATTCAGGAGAACCTGCTCAAGCCGTACAGTCTGGCGATGTTCCTCGACGCGGACGGACAGGTCAACCTCGTGGACCTGCGGCTCCCCGCTTCGCTCTCCGGGATCACGACGCTCACCGACGCGGACCTCGTCGAGGCCAGCGATCAGATCGACTGGACCTTCGACAGGTCGCAGGCGATCACGCGCGTCGATGCCAAGTGGTACGGCGAGGAGATCGTGAAGGTCGAGGACCTCAACCGCAGCCCGGACAAGTACCCAAGTCTGAGCGGCGGGCTCCTCAACAGCATCGAGCATCCGCTCATCCTCCTGGCACTCGGCTCCGGCGACTTCGGGGACCAGACGTACCAGATGGATGCCCCCGGCTATCGCGCCATCGACGGTGAGCAGTACCAGGGCGGGGACCGCGCGTCCTATCTCATGTCCAAGCTCCTCGAGCACATGATGTCGTTCCGTCGGCCGTTCGCGGTCGGGGCCTCGACGGCGGCGGCCAAGTGTCGCCGGACCGCCAACGTCCCGCGGGTTCCGGGAGGGCTGTTCCTGCTCCAGTTCACAATGTTGCCCGATCCCGCCACCAACAAGCGCGGCGGAACGCGCCTCGTCCGCGCCGTTCAGGTCGGCTTCAACGGCGTCAAGATCGAGCCTGTGTTCCTGGACATGGGGATCGCGATCGTGGCGAGCGCCCCGACCGCCAGTCAGCCAGCACAGGAGGTCAGCAACACGTCCGTCGGCGTCACGACGACCGTCACCCTCAACGCCTCAAGTCAGCCGGCGGAGCTCCGCTATGCCGTGACGGACACGTCGGTTGGTTCGGCGCCGGTCGATACCGACCCGGCCTGGAGGATGGCCCCGCTCGGGACGAATCCGATTATCGCGACGGGAGCCGTCACGTTCCGACCCTCCACACCAGGCAAGCGCATCTGGGTGCAGGTGCGGACAATGCCGACGGCGGGCCAGGCACCGCAGATGCCGAGCGCCTGGGTACTCGCGGGCGGGAATGGGCGCGTGGACCTCGCGGCCTGGCCTGCGCCGAGCGCATTGACCAAGAGTAACGACACGGGCCGCGCATTTCGGTTGTCCTGGACGAACGGGGCCACCGATTTGATGGTGCAAGTGCTGATCCGCTCGCCGGTCGGGGACCCGCCGACCCTCGTGGACACGCTGCCCCCTGGTTCAACGCAGTTCGACTTCCAGGGCGTTGACCCATCCACGACCTATCGCTGCGGCGTGCGCTACTACGACGGAAGGAACGTCGGCCCGGAGGTGACGGCCGACTTCACGACCGGCGCGAGCTCGGCGACGGCGCCCGCGCTCTCCAGCATGACGGTGCTCGTGTGATAAACGTCCATCGTCGAACCGATGACCGTCGCCGTGATCCATGACCCACCGCGAGACGCTCGTGGCCGCCTTGGAGGCCGTGACGGCGACGCGAGATCACTTTCGGGCGGAGCTCGCGGCGCTACAGCGCGCACAGGTCACGCCGCTGAAAGGCCTGGTGAGCCAACTCGACGCCGCGGAGCGGGATCTGGCGCGGGCGATTCGCGCCTGCGCGGACCGGGAGCGGGGCGTGAAGGCGGACGCGCCGTGAAGCGCCCCTGTCTCGAGCCGGGCTGTCCGCACGCGGGCACTCCGCGATGCGCGGTACACGCGCGCGAGCGGGAACGCGCGCGCGGCAGCTCGACGGAGCGTGGCTACGGCAGCACGGAACACCTGGCCTGGCGCCGCGCGGTGCTGCTGCGCGATCGGTCGTGCCGGGACTGCGGCGCCCCGCTGGTCGACGCCCAGGGCGAGCCCCTGCCGACGGCGCATGCCGATCACATCGTGCGAGTCCGCGCTGGCGGCCAATGGGAGCTGCCCAACGGCGCCGGCCGGTGCGATCGCTGCCACGGCCGCAAGACGAGGCGCGAATGCGCCTGAGCGATGCCGGCCGCCTGGGCCGCGACCAGGGGATGGCGGGGTCGCGTTCCTTTCAAGGGGGGTGCCCCCAGACCGTGCCGCAGTCGATTTCGATTCAGCCCGAAATTGGGCCGTCTTTTTTCGAGGGAAGTTTTTCTGCGAAATGCGTGGACGACCGCGGAAACCGGTTGAGCGCGCCCAGGGGCATCGGGCGCACGTGCCGCTGACGCTCGAAGTCGGCCGACAGCCCGAAGTCACCGAGCGGCGTGTCCCCGCGCCGCCCCCGGGGCTGCTGCTCGACACGCGCGCGCGGTGGAAGGAGTTCTGGAGGTCGCGCTATGCGGCGCTCATTGATTGGCACCGCGATCGGCAAGGCCTCGAACGCCTCTTCGAGCTCCAGGATCTCAAGACGCGGTGGCTGCGATCGGTGCAAAAACATCCGCTCGTCGAAGGCTCGCAGGGCCAGCCCGTGGCGAATCCGCTTGCGACGAAGCTGACGTCGCTCGCAGCCGAGCTGCGACAGCTCGAGGAGCGGTTCGGGCTCTCGCCCAGGTCGGCCGCACAACTCGGTCTGACGGTGAGCGGCCTTCGGAAGAGCCTGGCCGATCTGAATCGTGAGCTCGACGAGGGTGTCAGCTCGGAAGACATGCTGTTCCCCGAGAGGGATACGAGATGAACGCACCGACCAATCGTGATTGGCAGGACGCGACGCGGCGCGCCTGGCAGGCGTTCTGGGCCAGTGCCGATCGCGCGGCGGACGACCAGGTTGGGCGATTCGAGGTCCTCTTCGAGTGCTACGACACGATCACCCGCGGCCGGTGGCGCCTGTTGCCGAATCCGCGCGAGGCGGGCATCCAGCTGGCGCATGGCACGCGGGAGCTCGAAGCGAAGCTCGGCATCACGTCGGCTGTCAGAGCTCGCCTAGGTTCCCCGATGCTACCTGACGGCGAGGGGGAGAGCTCGAGCAGCGCGAGCTGAACGTAACGGGAAAGGCCTCCGGTGCTCGCGACACCGAAGGCCTGGAGGGCAAAACGGTGACACCCAGGAGCGCCCGAGTGCCACGAAAAAAATCTGCATCACAGCGTGTGGCCGCGAAAGGAGGCCCCCAAAGCGTTGCAACGCTTCCCGGCGCGACGATCTGTGCGTACCCAAGGTGTCGGCGACCCTTCGCGCCCGGGCGCCATAGAGGGTCGCGTCGGCGCTTCTGTTCGGCCAAGTGCCGTTGGCTCGCATGGTCGGCAGCGCATCCCCGTGTGCCCAGCGCCGAGGAACCGTGAGATGAGCGAGCGGCCGCGCCGGCTCCTCTGGCAGGCGGATCTGGTTGTCCGCGCCTCGCGCGAGCTCCGGGATCTCGAGAAGCTCGTCTGGCTCGAGGATCGCAATCTCGACCTCGGCGCCGAAGGGGCGTTCATCGGCGCTGGCGAGCTCGCCGAGCGGCTGGGCCGCTCGCGGGACGCGATTGAGCGGACGCGCCGCGTCCTCCGCGATCTCGGCTTGCACGCCACCCGGAGGATCAATGGGCGTCGCACCGCGTCGTGGTATGCCGTCCTCCCAGATAGCGCCATCCCCGCGCTCCCGTTCCGCGCCGAGGTCGATGAGTATCGCCCGCCACCCGAGGACGTTCGCCGCCTCGCCGACTATCTGGATGCGCACGTGCGCGCCGTGCGGGGGCGGCGTTCTTACGATCGCACTGGCGGCAGCGATGCCGCCAATCAAAGGGACGAAGTGGCGGCATCCATGCCGCCAGTCAAGGGGGCGAGTGGCGGCACGGACTCAGCGAATGGCGGCAGCGGTGCCGCCTCGACTGGCGGCATGGATGCCCCCCAAATGGCGGCAGCGGTGCCGCCCCGTAGTTCTAAAGACTCTGAGTTCGTAGAGAGTCGAACTCAGGGAGTGCGAGCGGTCGCTTACGCGACCCCGGCACACCGCGACCGGTGCCCCACCTGCGGGGATCCGGTGCATCGCTCGCCAGCTGGTCGGCTGCTGCTCTGCCCGCAGGCATGGCCGGCAGCTGGGGCCGTCCGATGAACGATCGCCTGACCGTTCACACGCGCGCTGGCGTGATCGAGATCCCCCTGACGGGGGAACCGGTACACGATGAGCTCCTTATGATGCGGTTCGCGGCGCGGGGGGGCGCGGTGCTCCGCGACGACGGAGCATTGCGGTCGGCGGATCCCGACTTATTTGCAGACGTCTGCAGTCGGGAGTCGAACCAGTGATGGCGGTCGTCATCGACGAGCGCGGGGTCTCGATCGGCCGTGGCCGGTGGCTCCAACTGCGCGCCGAACACCGCGGCGAACGATCGATCGTCGTACACCTTTGCGAGATGCACCGGCGCGGCGCAGGCCTCGGCGCCGTGCCGCTCGAGGTCAGCCGTTTGGAGATCCCGCCGCACGCACTGGAAGAGCTCGCGATAGGATTGTGGGCGATCGCGACGAAGCTCAAGGGCCGTAGGACATGACGCTGGCCGACCGGCTTCGAGCATTGGTGGATGCGGTCCCGCCGGGGGGGAGCGTCACGATTCCCCGCGACTGGCTCGCTGGCGAGCTCGACGCCGTAGGCGCGACGCCGGTCGCCGCGCCCAAGCGACCCTCGGAAGATCAATGGCTGACGGCGGCCCAGGTCGCCCAGCGGCTAGGGACGTCCACGCGGTGGGTCTATGACCACGCGACCGCGCTCGGCGGCAAGCAGCTCTCGCCGCGATGCCTCCGCTTCCCGGAAGCCTCGTTCCGACGCTACGTTGAGCGCCGCGGAGCGAATGGCAAAGCGACTTTACGGGTTCCCGTAGGAGGGGCGGACCGTTGACACGCCGGAAGCGGGCTTCCAAATTGGAAGCCGTGCGGGCGAACCTGGCAGGCGAGATCCGGGCGGCGATCGCAGCGGCACCATGCACGCTGCGCGCTCTGGCCCGCGCGGCGAACGTCTCTCATACCGTCCTCGTGCAGATTCGGCGGGGCACGTTCCTCGCGACGCCGGCGATCGCGGCCAAGCTGGCCGAGGCCCTCGAGCAGTGGGGTAGGGCATGTCAGCGGGCGGCGAAGCGGTTGCGGCACGCAGCGCGCCGGGTTCTAACCTCCCGCGCGGGGAGGATCATGTGACGAGCAACATCGGCAACGACGTAAGCGCAGCAGACGTTCGCGCGCTCTATGCTTGCATTGCGACACCGAAACGTCTGCGCTCGTTGAGCGCAGACGTTCGTGCGGAGCTGTGCGAGCGGATCGACGCGGCGCTGGCCGATCCGCACGCCACGGTATGGGTGTTCTTGGACCTATTGGAGATCATCACTCGCGCACGTCGACCCGATCTGAGGCTCGTCCGATGAGCCGCGACCAGGTGCGGCGCGCCTTCGGCCACGTCTACCAACGCGGCGATCGGTGGTGGATCCGGTACAGCGTCGGCGGCCGGCGGTATCGCGAGTCGGCCGGCGCGAGCGCACGGGAGGCCGAGGACCTGCTCGTGCGTCGGCGCGCCGAGCTCGAGGTCGGTCGCTTCATCGCCCCGGACGTGAAGCGCACCAGGTTCGAGGACCTGGCGCAGATCATCCGCGACGACTACGCGGTAAACCGCCGGCGGTCGGTCGCGCGGCTCGAGGATGCGCTGCTCCGGCTCGGGGAGGCGTTCGCCGGCGCCCGGGCCGCGGCCCTTACGCTCGATCGGCTCACGGGGTACACGCGGGCCCGGCTCGACGCCGGCATGGCACCGGGCACGGTCTGGAACGAGCTCAAGGTCCTGCGCCGCGCGTTCCGGCTGGCGCACCGCGCCGGCCGCGTCGCCCAGGTGCCGCCGTTCCCGCAATTCGCGCACGATCGCGTGCGCACCGGATTCTTCGAGGAGGCCGACTTCCGCGCCGTGCTCGCCGAGCTGCCGGCCGCCCTGCAGCCGGCCCTCGAGTTCGCTTATCACACGGGCTGGCGGATCCCCTCGGAGGTCCTACCGCTCACGTGGGCGCACGTGGACTTCGGCGCCGGCGTCGTGCGGCTCGAGGTCGGCACGACCAAGAACCAGGACGGCCGGACGTTCCCCTTCGCGGTGCTGCCGACGCTTGCCGCGCTGCTGCGGGCGCAGCGCGCGCGGACCGAAGCCCTCGAGCGCCAGCTGGGCGCGATCGTGCCCTGGGTGTTCCATCGGCACGGGAAGCGCATCAAGGACTTCGACCACACCTGGCAACGGGCGCTCAAGCGGGCGGCCACGATGCGGCGCGACGGGCGCGAGCTCGTCGTGCGCCCCGAGCTGCTCGAGCGGGTGCCGCATGACCTGCGGCGAACAGCGGTGCGGAACCTCGAGCGCGCCGGCGTCTCGCGCTCGGTGGCGATGCAGCTCACCGGCCATCGGACCGAGGCCGTCTATCGGCGCTACGCGATCGTCGCGGAGCAGGATCTGCGCGAGGGCGTGGCAAAGCTCGCGGGGTGTCGAGGGGCACAACCGGGGCACAATCGCCGCGGGGCCCGCGCGCAAGCTGTTGGGGGCGCATGACGTCCGTGCGGACGCACCTGTCCTTCGAGGACGCCTGCCGCTTTCTCTTCGCGCGACAAGGAAGTCGCATCAAGTGGAGCCTCGGGCCGACCGAGGGGCTCCTCGACGTCCTCGGGCATCCGGAGCGCCACTTT
>JACXTT010006590.1_pt1 | contig 16545 bp, 13 predicted proteins | sample 9270951 | NCBI WGS metagenome assembly JACXTT01 (sample SAMN15532306, study PRJNA645909) | rock metagenome | isolation source: weathered quartz diorite | place: Puerto Rico | collected 2017-06-21 | reverse complement strand
CAGCCTCGTGGTCTGGTCGAGTCCGCGCTGATAACGCTCGGCGATGACGCGCCCCTTGTACGCAACCACGAACGCAGCGGTTAGTGCTTCCTCAGGTTCGAAAGCTGCTTCGACACCGGCGGTCACTTTCGCGGCATCGACTTCGCGCGGAAGCGGTGTATCGGGAAGCCGGTCTCCCATAGGCCATGGTTGCGTTGCCGGGTCGGGCAGCGACGATCTGATTTTTACCGGGGTGAAAAACACCGAATCCGCACCGCGTGGCAGCGTGACGCATCCCTGGTCGGGGTAGAGCCTGGCGGTGCGCGTGACCCCGCTCGGCAGCGTCAGGTGCACGGCGCGGGCCTTCCGGTCCACGACCGTTTTCGTAACCAGGCGACGCTCGGCACGGGGCGACACGAAGAACCCGTCTTCGTCGGCGGCCGTTGCGAGATCGCGGCCGGTGATGAACAGAGCGGTGCACAGCACCTTCGCGTAGCCGGCAGTCATGTGCTCGACGGGATCGCCCGGCGGCACTTCCCATGCGGTTGGGTACTCCTCCGGTGCGGCCCGTTGCTGGGCGCTACACAGGGCGGCCGGCAACAGCAGCACGGCGAGAATCATCAAAGGTCGTAGCATCCTGCCTCCGGAATTCGATTCAGCCCTCGCCAACCACGATCACAAGAGTCGCAACGAAGCGGCCGCGTTCGGGCGGGATTTTCAGGTCGATCCGAGAATACAATAAGGAGCCGCGGCAATGATGACTGTTCGCCGCATGACAACACAAGAGGAGGCGCTCATGAGTTCTTCTTTGACTCGTCGCGAGTTTCTGTCCCGTGCTGGGATGGCCGTAGCAGCTATCCAGACCTTCGACCACTTGGATCCTTGTTGCGCGTTCGCTGCCGACACCAGGACGGCGGACAAGGAACTCTTCGAGCTGAAGCCGGTGGCCGACGGCATCTACGCCGCGATCGCTGCGCCGCGCTACAAGGTCAATTCCAACGCCGCGGTGATCGTCACCAACGACGGTGTGATCGTGGTGGACTCCCACTCCAAGCCGTCCGCGGCGTACGCCTTGTACCGGGAGATACAGGCGATCACCAGGCAACCGATCAAAAAGATCATCAACACGCATTTCCACTGGGACCACTGGCAGGGCAATCAGGTCTATGCGGAGGCCAATCCCGGCCTGGAGATCCTTTCCTCGCAGCGCACCCTGGAGAACATGACCGATCCCGGCGCCGGAAGCGGCGGTTTGCCGTACATCGAGAAACAGTTGGTGAGCGTGCCGAAAGAAATCGAGGCGCTGAAGGCCGACATTCTGCGGACAGCCGACTCCGGCCAGAAAGCCCGGCTCGAAGCGAACCTGCGGCAGACCGAGGCGTATCTGGAGGAACTGAAGCATATCAATCCCCCGCTCCCGAACCGCACCGTCGTTAATACGGCCACGCTCAACGAAGGCGGGCGGGAAATCCAGATCCTGTTGCTGGGACGCGCCCACACCGATGGCGACATCTTCATCCACCTGCCGAAGGAAAAAGTGGTCGCGACCGGGGACGCGCTGATCGATTGGATGCCCTTCATGAACGACGGTTTCCCAGAGGAGTGGGTGCGGACCCTCGACGCACTGGAAAAATTCGACTTTACGCACATCATTCCCGGGCACGGGAACGTTGCGTCCAGGGACCATCTCGCGTTCTTCCGGGGCTATCTCGCCGATCTCGTCGCTGCGGTCAAGTCGGCGCATGCCGACGGGGCCGGTCTGGATGAAATGAAGAAAGATATCCCGGAGCGGCTCGCCGCGAAGTACGAGCGAGGCATGTCGAAGTATCCGCTCGGACAGTATCGCGACCGCGTCGGGCTGAACATCGAAATGGCCTACCGGAAAGTCATCAGGAAATCCTGACGACCCGATTCACCGATCCCGGCTACAGGTTACGCGGGCGCGTTTAACGGCGATTCGGAGACGGCAATGCTGCCGATCGCGAACTGGATGCTGTACAACCGAGTGTAGATGCCGCCCCTGGCGAGCAGCTCTGCATGGGTTCCGACTTCGGCGACCTCGCCCTTGTCCAGCACCACTATCCGGTCGGCCTTTTCGATGGTGGAAAGACGGTGGGCGATGACGATGGTGGTGCGGCCCTGCATCAGTCGCTCGAGGGCCGCCTGCACGTGCTTCTCCGATTCCGAATCCAGCGCAGAGGTCGCTTCGTCGAGGATCAGGATCGGTGCGTCCTTGAGTATGGTGCGCGCAATCGCCAGCCGCTGTCGCTGGCCGCCGGAGAGCCGCACGCCATTTTCCCCGATCAGCGTATCGAAGCCTTGCGGCATGGCACGGATGAAGTCCAGCGCGTGTGCGGCTTGCGCCGCGCGTTCGATCGCCTCGCGGCTGGCGCCTGCAGTCTGGCCGTAGGCAATGTTGGCGGCGACCGTGTCGTTGAACAGCGCGACTTCCTGGCTCACCAGCGCGATGTTTCGCCGCAAGCTGGCGAGAGACAGCGTCTCGACGTCGTGGTCATCAATGGTGATCCGGCCCGAGGCCGGATGAAAAAAGCGCGGCACCATATTGGCGAGCGTGGTCTTGCCGCTGCCGGATGGCCCGACCAACGCCACGGTTTCGCCGGGCCGGATCGCGACCGTCACGCCGAGCAACGCAGGCTGCTCGGCACGCGGATAGCGGAAAGTGACTCTGTCGAACCGGATATCGCCGCGTGCGCGCGCGAGTTCCGCCGTGCCCTCGTCTTTTTCCGGCTGCTCGTCGAGCAGCGCGAACACGCTTTCTGCGGCGGCCAGCCCCCGCTGCAGGTGCTCGGCCACACCGGTCAGCCGTTTCAGCGGTGCAGTCAGCAATAACATTGCCGCAAGGAAAGAGACGAAACCGCCCACTGTGGTCGAGTTGGCCTGTGCCTGTACGGTGGCGTAGTACACCACCACCGCGACCGCGAGCGCGGCAAGCACTTGGACGATCGGCACGTTGGCCGCCGCGGCCGCAGTCTGCTTCATGCTGAAGCCGCGCAGCCGGTTGCTGGTCTCGGTAAAGCGCCTTGCCTCGTATCCCTGCCCGCCAAAAATCTTCACGACCTTGTTGCACTCGACCGTTTCCTGCAAAACCTGGGTGATGTCACCCATCGCCTGCTGGGTGGCGCGGCTCATGTTGCGCAGACGCACGTTGAAATAGCGCACCGCCAGAGCGATCGGCGGCACCATGATCAGCGAGATTATCGTGAGCTTCCAGTCGAGGTAGAGCAGGTAAGCCAGCAACCCGGCCATAGTGACCGAATCCTTGACCAGTACCATGACCACGTTGGTCGCCGCGCTGGTGACTTGCGTCACGTCGTAGGTAAAGCGCGAAATCAGATTGCCGGTGGTATTGTCGTGGAAATAGCCGAGCGGCAGCGCCAGCATGTGGCGAAACATGATGTCGCGCAGGTCCATCACCACTTTGTTACCGACCCAGGTGCTGGCATAGGTGCCGATGTAGGCGCCAATGCCGCGGAAAATGAAGATTGCCACCAGCGCCACCGGCACCCACTTGATCAGGAACGGGTCCTTGTTGACGAAGGTGCCGTCGAGGAAAGGCTTCACCGCGACCGGCAGCGCCACTTCGGTCGCCGCCGAGATCAGCATGCCGAGGATCGAGAGCGCGAACACGCCCCAGTACGGCTTCACGTACTGGAGCAGGCGGAAATAGAGCTGGATGCTGGTCATTCGTTGCATGGCCGGCACATTAGCACTCATAGCCGGAGAACCGGAAATTCTCAAAGCAGAGGCGCTGAGGACGCAAAGTTCGCAGAAAAAAACAAGGCGATTTTACAGGGAAATGCGAGCACGCTCACACCGTCGCGCTCCGGGGAGATTTGTAATCCAGGATTGCCTTAACGGCCGCCCAGGACGGCGATGTAATCCGTCACCCAGCGGTAGTACGGTACGCAAGTACGCCCCGCGCCGCAGTTGGCAACCGGGGTACGCCAGAACCAGATGCGGTCGAATTCCTTGATGCCGTTGGTCTCGCAACCCTTTTCGCCGAGCAACGGGTTGCCCTTGCAGGCCTCGGGCACGACCGGCACCGAACCGAACCAGGCCGCCAGGTCACCCTGCAGCTTCTTGTTGACGGAATGCTCCATCCACATGTATGCGCAGTTCGGGTGCGGCGCGTCGGCATGCATCATGGTGGTATCGGCCCAGCCGGTTGCACCTTCCCTGGGAACCACGCTGGCGATCGGCTTCTTCTCGGACCGCAGCAGGTTGACCTGGAAGCCCCATGAGGAGGATGCGACAACGCCTTCGTTCTTGAAATCGTCGATCTGCACCATTGCGTCATGCCAGTAGCGCGACACCAGCTTGCGTTGTTCGCGCAACAGCCCCAGTGCTGCGTTGTACTGGTTTTCATCGAGTTCATAGGGGTTCTTGATGCCGAGTGCAGGCTGGGAATTCATCAGGAACAGCGCCGCATCGGCGATGTAGATCGGGCCGTCGAAGGCCTGTACCCGTCCTTTGTTCGACTTGCCGTCGTCCAGCTTCATTTCCTTGAATACGACTTCCCAGCTTTGCGGCGGCTTCTTGAACGTCTTGGTGTTGTAGGCCAGCACGTTATAGCCCCACTGGTAGGGCACGCCGTAGTGCTTGCCGCCGACGTGGTGCCACGGTGCCTTCTGCAGCCGCGGGTCGATACTGTTATAGCCGGGGATGAGGCTGACGTTGACCTCCTGCACCCGCTTGCCCGAGATCAGGCGCATGCTGGCGTCCCCCGAAGCGGTCACCAGGTCGAAACCGCCTTCGTTCATCAACGCCACCATTTCGTCCGACGTGCCGGCGGTCTTGACCCGAACCTTGCAGCCGGTTTTCTTCTCGAAACCGGTGACCCAGTCGAAGTTCTTGTCGGTGTCGCCGCGCTCGATGTAACCGGGCCACGCGACGATGTCCACGACCCCTTCTCCTTTGCCGACTTTTTCTATCCTGGCGAGGGCAGGCGGGACGCACAGCGCGACGACCGCCAGTGCCGTAAGCAGAAAGCTACCCGACAAGCGAAGTCTGCGGCACGACATTACTTCTCCTTATTGTGGGTTCCCGGCCGGCAAACATCCGTCATATTGGAGACGGCGGCCATACGATTGGTCCACAGTCGGGGATCAGAAGCGCCTGCTAGCGGCCGAAGCGGTACTCGGCGGAGAAAAAGAGGCTGCGCTCCGGCGCAGGGTAGGCGTTGAACGTAGGTGTGGTTACGCTGCGAATGGCGTAGCTGTAATAGTGCTCGTTCATGAGATTGCGCACGGAGGCAGAGAGCCGCCAGTTGCCCCGGTCGAGGCTGGCCGCGAGATCCACGACCGTATATTCCGGCATCTTGCGACCAAAGCTGTTGCTCTGGTCGTTGTCGTAATACTGCTCACCGACGTAGGACACGATTGCCGTCACCCGAACGCGCTCGACTGGAATGACCGTCGCGGCGACACCGGCGCGATTTCGCGGTACCAGCGGAATGTTCTTGTCCTTCACGTCTGCTCCGCCGAAGTTGCCCTCCCGGAAATTTGCAGTCGTATAGCTGTAGTTCGCGGATAGAATCAGCCATGCACTCGCATCCCAGCCGGCTTCCAGTTCGACCCCTTCGCGACGGGTCGGTGGCAGGTTGACGTTGGCGCCGAATGGCGGGAGCACGTCGCTGGGAAGAAAAAGGATTTCGTTGCTGATGCTCATTCGATACACCGCCGCCCGCAAACGCATGCCCTCGCCGCGATACTCGCCGCCTGCTTCGGCATCATGGGAAACTTGCGGCTCGAGCGGAGTGGTGAGCCCGCGATTGTCGTCAACGTTGGCCATCCGGAAGCTCTGCCCGGTTTTCCCATATACGGAAACCGCGCCGCTAAGGTCTTGGCGTAGGGCAAATTCCCATGCCTCAGGGCGGCGTATCTGGGTCACGGTTGGTGTTCCTCCCGCTACGTCGGTGATGCTGGTGTCGGTACGTTGAATTCGTCCGCCCAGACTCAGGCGAGTGCTCGACCCAATTTCGACCGTATCTTTGATGAAAACCGCAGTGTTTTCCTGATCAGAGCGCGTGGCCGACGGGAAGCCGGGGAAGAACCCGACGAAAGAATAATCCCACTGGTCCCAGTCCAATCCCGCCACAAGGACATGGTTGCCAGCAAAGGAAATGGGCATCTTCATGCGTGGTGAAAACGATGTCACCCGTCCGCTAATATCCGAGGTACCCGGATCGTTCAAGGCAAAAGAATCGCGCTCGCGATAAGAGAGATCGGCCGCAACCTCGCCAATGCTCAAGACTTGGCTGGTACCGAGGGTGGCCCTGCTGCTGCGCAAGGTGCCGAAGTCGTTCGGATTCGCGGTGCCGCGCCGGTTGCTGGCGAGCTGCGCCTCGGTTCGCGAACCCGGCAGGCGCAGATCCTGGTCTCCCGCACCCAGCTTTAGGTAGACCGGGCCGTTCTCGCCAAAGTAGCGGAAATCGGTCTGCACGTTTCGTTGCCTGATCTCGTTGTTGTCACGATAGTTGTCGGAATCGTATTGGTTGGCGTTCACCGCCACGCCGACTTTCTCGCCGCCAAGCCTGACGCCAGCCGCAAAATCACTGGTGTTGTAAGTGCCGTATCCGGCTCTGACTTCGCCCTCCTTTGCATTCGGCAGGGCGCCGCGCGTGATGATGTTGATGGTACCGCCGGTCGCGCCTCCTCCATACAGCACCGCCCCGCTGCCGCGCAGGATCTCGATACGCTCGATCGACGACAGCGGAATGGCGGCAAGATCCGCGGGAATCTGTTCGTTTTCGCTGATGCGCTGGCCGTCCACCAGGATCAGGGTGTTCTGATCGCCGAAAATGCCGAAGCCGCGCATGTCGATCTGCTGATTCGGACTTCCGGTATTGTCCCGGGAATAGATTCCCGCCTGGCGGGACAGCAGCTCGGGCAGGGCGCGGAGACCGCTGTCGCGAACCTGCTGCGCGGTAATCACCTGTACGGCGATCGGCTGCCCGGAAACCTGATCCTCGAACCGCGTCGCCGTGACCACGACTTCATCGGCAACGAGATCCTGAGTTTTTTGCGCGTGAACACCCACGCTGACCAGCAAGCCGGCCAACAGGGCGCAAGGCTGCCTTATTTTCATTGCTGCTCCCCTGGTGCGCAAGCCCGCCGCATGCGCGAGTTTCAGAAAGGGAGTCCCGAGAGGTAAAGGCAGGTGAAGGACAGGCCGACACCGGATGCCCGCCCCGCGCGGAATCTCCGTTCGCGTTCCAGGGCCGGTATCCGGGCTTGCGAACCGGGCGTGCCGCCTTCCCGTGGTTATTCCGGCTTTCGGATGGCCGGTGTCGCCCACAGTGGCATCGTGGCACGCCCCTACAGTCGCTTACCGTTGCGGGGGCAGCACAGGAATAAGGCGACCACTCGATGGTCCGTCACCGCCAACCGGAAGACGCGCCATATGCAGGCCATTGAGTGGTCACCCGCACCTGTTTCCCGTTGAACCCCTCCGGAGGAACCGGACGGGGCACCCGAGAACAGCCGCGATTCTACCTCATCGGGATGGGTTCAAAGCCGGGGAAAGCGGATCCGAAAGATCCACGGGAGTCCCTAGGTACCCCCATTTCGGGTCGGGCGGAGCGGCCGTACGCATATGTCAAAGCACATTCAAAAAAAACCGTTAGCAGTTGACTTAACAAGATTTTTATCACTATAGTGTACTCATGGAAGCCGAGCTTAACGCCCTCGACGACAAAGTTGCCCAACTCGTCCAGTTGTGCCAGAAACTCCGCAAGGACAACAGCCAGTTGCGGCAGCAGCTGGTCACGGCACAGAGCGAGAGCAAGCGCTTGGCGGAAAAGGTAAACACCGCCACGACCCGCCTCGAAGGTTTGCTCAACCAGCTTCCCGATGGGGCCGAATGAGCAAGGAAGCCAGGGGTCTCGACGTGAACATCATGGGACGCGAATTTCGCGTTTCATGCACGGAGGAAGAGCGGCGCGACCTGCTCAAAGCAGTCGACTATCTGAACGGCAAAATGCGCGAGATTCGAGACACCGGGAAAGTCATCGGAGTGGAGCGCATCGCCATCATGGCGGCGCTCAACATCACCCATGAGTTTCTCTCGACCCGCATGAACGGTGCGTTTGACGTCGGCGAGTTCAAGCGTAGAATGTTGAGCATGCAGGCAACCATCGACCAGGTGATGAACGGCCAGGACGAGTTGTTCTGAGGGTTTTTGCGACGATCAATGTCCCCTGCGGTGTTGTTGGGCTCTACATTCTTTGAACCAATGCTACTAGCCTTGGTTGCGGCCTAAAGCAGCGCTGTTGTGCGCGTCCCAGCGGGAAGCGCCTGATGTGCTCGGAAAGCGACCACCTTGAACCCTAGGTTCAGGATGCCAGCCTGACGGCAATCGCGGGGGGCACCCCCTTTTGCGGATCAGCGGCAACAATAAGACGCGAGCGGCGCTGCCGCTTTTTTTGTTTTCACGCATGCACTACAACCAGATAGAGTTCCAGCGCAGCGGGGCTCTATTTTTTTGCCTGTCGGGATGATGAATTAGATGAATTACTGGCTGATGAAATCCGAGCCGGATGTATTCGGTATAGATCACCTCGCGGCTGCGTCGAAGCAGACCGCCGCTTGGTGGGGTGTACGCAACTATCAGGCGCGCAATTTCATGCGCGACCGGATGAAAGTCGGCGACCGCGCGTTCTTCTATCACTCCAGCTGCGCAGAGCCCGGCATCGCCGGCATCCTGCGGGTATCCAGACCTGCGCATCCGGATATTACGCAGTTCGACCGCAAGAGCCCGTACTTCGATCCGAAGACCACACGGGACAGTCCACGCTGGTTCAACGTCGACGTTACCCTGGTGAAAAAGACGCGTCTGGTCGGCCTCGGAGAACTGCGTTCCCATCCGGAGCTTGCTTCGATGCGGGTGCTGCAGCGCGGCAACCGCCTGTCGATCACCCCGGTGGAGTCCCGCGAGTGGGAATTCATCATGGGTATTCTCTAGAAGCGCGACGACCTCGATGGAATGGTGGATCGTCTATATGCTGATGGGCCTGTTTGTCGGCTTCTTCGCCGGCATGCTCGGGATCGGCGGTGGATTGATCCTCGTCACACTGATGGTGTTTCTGTTCAGCCTGCAGGGATTTCCTGCGGCTCGCGTCGTACACATCGCGCTCGGCACGTCGCTGACCAGCATCGTCTTTACTTCGATCTCCAGCCTGCGCGCGCATCACCGCCACGACGCGGTGCGCTGGGATATCGTCAGAATGGCCACGCCCGGGCTGGTTGCGGGCACGCTGCTCGGCACCTTCGTCGCCGACCGGATGGCATCGAAGTATCTGGCGATCTTCTTCGTTGGCTTCGTATGCTACTCCGCGGTGCAGATGTTCGCGGATATGAGGCCCAAGCCGACACGCACTCTTCCTGGGCTGGCGGGAATGTCGGTGGCGGCAATCATCACCGGTATCGTTTCGAGCCTGGTGGGCGCCGGCGGCGGCCTGCTGTCGATTCCGCTGATGACCATGTGCAACGTGCCGATGCGCAACGCGGTCGGCACCTCGGCCGCACTGGGGCTGCCGATCGCAATCGCCGGTGCAGCCGGCTACGTCTATAACGGACTAGGCCAGGATCATCTGCCGCCGCTTACGCTCGGCTACGTTTACGTCCCGGCGCTGGTCGGGATCGTAATCGGCACTTTCGTCACCGTCCCGGCGGGCGCGAAGGCAGCGCACACGATGCCGGTGCCGCGGCTGAAAAAGATTTTTGCGGTGATCCTGTTCCTGATAGCGACCAAGATGCTGTGGACGCTGTTCTGATATTCACGATCTGGTCTTGAACCAGCCTGCGAGGCTGAGCCGTTCACGCTTGCCGGGCAGGACTTCGTGGGTAAAGAGTTCGCTCCGAAAAAGCACCAGCGTCCCGCCAACCGGCAGTACGTCTATGAATTTTCCTGCTCCCGCGGCGTTGAGATAGAGACGCAATTCACCGCCATCATCGCGCCCCCAGTTCTCGTTCAGATAGAGCACGCAGGAAAGCCGGCGCCGGTGGTCGCCACGAAACTGGTCGAGGTGTTTCCGGTAGAAGGCGCCCTGTGCGTAGCGCGAGAAATGGCATTCGAACTCGAGCAAGCCGAGCTGCAACTCGCGGTTGAGCACCAGTCGCAGCGTCTCGAAGCGCGCAAGACAGCGGTCCTGTGGCGCAGTCGCACCTGCTTCATCCAGCCAGTGGATTTCGTCGGTTCGAATATCGCTGCGGATCTGCCGCCAGGGGCCGCCGCCGACCGCCGCGGCACGCAGCACACCTTCCGCAACGAACCGGCGGCACTCGGCGCACAGATCCGAGATCAGTTCGGATTCCATGAAATCCGCAACCACCGCCCAGCCTGAGGCGGCAATGGCTTCGGCGACGGCACCATCCTGTCCGGGCATCGACATGCGGGCTAGCGGAATTTCTCCCGCAGCAGCGCCTTCTGCACCTTGCCCATCGCATTGCGCGGGAGGTTGTCGACGAAGTGGACCGCTTTCGGGACTTTGTAATTGGCTAGCGTGTTTTTTACCGCGCCGATGACTACGGCGGGATCCAGCCGGACGTCTTTTTGTGCCACAACGATCGCGGTGACTGCCTCGCCAAAATCAGAATGCGGCACGCCGATCACCGCCGATTCGGCCACGCCGGGAATGGCGTCGAGCACCAGTTCGATTTCCCTCGGGTAGACGTTGTAGCCGCCACTGATGATCAGGTCTTTGGCGCGGCCGACGATGGAGAGATATCCGTCGCGGTCGAACACACCGACATCGCCGGTGCGGAAGTATCCGTCGGCGGTGAACTCCTCCCGGGTCTTGTCCGGCATGCGCCAGTAGCCCGCAAACACGTTTTCACCCTTCACCTGAATCGCGCCGACGACCCCGTTTTCCACCGGCCGGTCGCGCTCATCCGTGATTCGCACCGATATCCCCGGCAGAGGGAAACCGACCGTGCCGCCACGGCGTTCAGCGGCGAGCGGGTTGGCGCTGATCATGCCGGCCTCGGACATGCCGTAGCGCTCCAGTATGGTCTTGCCGGTACGCGCCTCGAAGTCCTTGAAGGTCTCGAGCTGCAGCGGCGCCGAACCAGACACGAACAGCCTGACGTTGGTGCACAGCGCGCGCGTGAAGGCGGATTCGCTCAGCAGCCGGTTGTAGAACGTCGGCACACCCATCATTACGCTGGCGCGCGCCAGGGCTCGCATGACCACCTTCACGTCGAACTTTGCGTGCCACAGGAGCTTCGCGCCGGCCAGCAACGCGCAGTGATTCGCCACGAACAAGCCATGCACGTGAAACATCGGCAAGGCGTGCAGCAGCACGTCGTTCGCCCCGAATTTCCAGCAGTCCACCAGTACCCGGGCGTTCGACGCAAGATTGCGGTGCGTGACTACCGCCCCTTTGGAGCGTCCGGTCGTGCCTGAAGTGTAGATGATCACCGCGGAATCGCCGGGTTGCATTTCTACGGTAGCAAATTCGTGCGCACTCTCGGCCGCCGCGTGCGCCAGGGATCCGCCCCCGTCCTCGTCTAGGGTGAAGATCTGCGAACGGCTGCCGCACAGATCCTGGATCAGCTCGGCCGCCTGCGGCCGGCACACGATAACCCTGGGCTCGGCGTCACCGAGAAAGTACGACAGCTCGCCGCGCTGGTATGCGGTATTGAGCGGCAGATAGACGAGTCCGGCGCGCAGACAGCCGAGATACAGGAACAGAGATGCAGGGGATTTCTCCACCAGCACCGCAACCCGGTCGCCGCGTCTCGCGCCGACACTGGTCAACAGGTTCGCAAAACGCGCCGATTCGTCCGCCATATCACCGTAGGTGAATGTCCTGCCGGTTTCCGTCTCCACAAGATCGTGTTGCAGGCGGCCGCGGTTCGCCGCTTCGATTGCGGCGTAGAAATTCGCGTTCATCAGATAATGGTGTCGACCACGCCTGCGCGCAAATAGTCGTCCACATTACCGCGCCCGCCGTTGCGGCCGATTACCCGCGCCATCGCGGCTGGCGGCAGTATCTGCACGTTTGCGCCCGGCAGCGCCACCACGCGCGTTGCCGGTGCCGCCAGCGCGACATAGATACCGCCCGCTGCCTCCCCCAGAACCTGCAGCGTGACGCGATGGCCGCGCAGCCTGAGATGCGAGAGCACGAGCGCAAGGTGAGCGACGTACTGGGAAAGCATGACGCGCTCGTCGCGCAGTGTGGGTGCCTGTCCTGGAGCGTCGAGCAGCAGCATGACTGCTTCGCCAGGGCGCGAATCCGCTGCCGACAGGCACGCGCCCGCCAGGGTCCAGAGTGCCAGTGCCCCCACCGGCTCGCGGCCTACCAGGCCGAAAAAAGTATCGGGCGAGTTCTTCGTTGTCCTGCCGATCAGAACGCCGTCGATGGTGCGTGCCTGAAAACCCGGCGACACCACTTCCAGCAGCGCCGCCGGCGGGGCCGGCTCGGTATTCGACTGCGGCGACGGCGCCATTCCCCGCTCGAACAAACGCGTGCCGAGTTGGTTATGCTGTTTGCGCAAGTCGAGTTGCGACTCGGTATCGCGCCGCTGCGTCGACTCCAGCACCGTCCTGCGAAATTCACCCGGCGTGTCCGTGCACAGGCGATCGGCCCAATGCAGGCGCACGCGCGCCGCGCCGCCCATCAGCGCGGCGACCGCCTCCGCGTCTTCGGCGTCGAGTTCCTGTCGTCCACCCAGCGCCTGGATAACCGCCGGGCCGGACATCGCCAGCCGCGAGACTGGAGAATACACGCGCTGGCCGCAGGCCGCTGCCAGCATGCTGGCACCACCAAAGCAGTCGCGCCCCAGAACTGCGAGCGTCGATACTCCGGCAAGCCTGAGATCGAGAAAGTGGCGATAAAGCTGACGGAATGCGCCAAGCGCAGGAAGGCCTTCGTCGAGCCGCGCGCCGGCCGAATCCAGACACAGGATCACCGGTACACCGTCGTTCCGGCTTTGCTGCAACAACGCGGAAAGCGCCTGCGACTCGACCACACCGAACGAGCCGCCGGCGACGTGACGGTCGGTCGCTGCGATCGCCACCGCAGTACCGCCAACGGTGCCGGCGCCTGCAGTCAACGCGCCGCGCACTTCATCCGCGATTCCCCGGAACGAACCGGGATCGAGCAGCGCAGCAACTCGCTGCGCCGGACTGCTGGCCGAGAAGGAATCGGAAATCATCGCTGATGGCCCCGAGGCCCCGCTAGATGTTGCACCAGCGGCGCGCGATCTCCTCATATGCGGCAACCGATTCGGCGACGCGCTCGACTACGCAGTATTCGTCGGTGTGGTGCGCCAGCTGTGCTTCGCCCGGCCCGAGAACAATGGTTGGCGGGGTGCGGTAGGCGATGTTGAGTGCCGCTGCATCGGTGAAATAAGTGGCCGCCCGCGGTTCGGGCCGGCTGCCGAGAATGGGGCGCATCACATCGAACACCTCCTGGACCCAGGGATGTTCAGGTGCGGTGTAAACACTTTCCAGGTCGAACAGCGTCTCGAGCTCCACGTCGGCCCCCAGTTGGTGTTCGAGCTCGGCCTTGAGCTGCGCGTGCCTGACGTTGGGAACGGTGCGAATGTCAATGCCGATCACCGCTTCGTCCGGGACCGAATTGATGTTGAGCCCACCGCGGATGGTACCGACGTTGAGCGTGGCCTGGCCCATCAGCGGGTGCGGCGGATTGGAGAAACGGAATTTCTCCAGCACCGCAAGCGCGCGCGCCGCCTTGAACACTGCGTTGACGCCTTTCTCCGGCATCGAGCCATGCGCAGTAACTCCCTTGGTGCGGGCGTTTAGCCAGAATGCACCCTTGTGCCCGACCAGCGGATAATTCGACGTCGGCTCGCCCACGACTACTGCTCCCGCGTGCCCGAGGGCGCCGCTCTTCTGGGTGAGATGGAATGCGCCTTGGCAGCCGGTTTCCTCGCCGGCGGTGATCACTAGTTCCAAGCCCGGCGAGCGTTCCAGCTTGCCGGATAGGTTCACGCAGGCCACCACGAATGCCGCCACGCCCGACTTCATGTCGCTGGTACCGCGCCCGTAGAGCTTGCCGGCGTCGGTGTCCGCGGCGAACGGATCCATTTTCCATTTCGCCGCGCCCAGCGGCACGGTATCGATGTGGCCGGTGAAGCACAGCGGGGCCTTGTCGCTGGAGCCGCCGATGGTCGCGACCAGACTGGCGCGTTTCGGCGACAACTGGTGATACCCCACTTTGAAGCCGGCATTTTCCAGCAGCGTGCCGAGACGCCGCGCGCACTGCTCTTCATCGCCCGGCGGGTTGATTGTGTTCATGCGGACGATCTGCCTGGTCAGCTCGACCGCGTCGATGTTCGCTGCCACGACTGTGCTCTTCTCCCGCCTATTGCCTTCCGAAATACGCATCGCGCACTTCGGGGTTCTCGCGAAGTTGATCCGCGTCCGGTCGACAGCATCGCCGGCTCGCCGCCGGACATGGTACCCGCAAGCTGGCGGATGCGCACTTTCAGCCGCGACAAGGCTTCAAACACGCCAGCCAGCCGCGCCTGCGTCTTCACATCCGCCGTGCGCCGATAGGTGCCTTCGCAGAATCTCGCGCACCATCACCTACGGGAAACCTCGCGCCCCTCGGAAACGCGGGCGATGCAACGGCCTATACATCCGCCGGCCGCGGGGCTAAAGTCCGTTTCGCGCACCGCGCAGCTTGACAAGACGTTTCTGGTACGGGAGATCTTCATGAAAATCGTTTTCGCTTTGCTCCGCGCCTTCGTGCTGGCCCTCGCGTTTGCCGCGAGCTCAGTTGCGGCGCAGGAAAAGGTCCTGAAATTCATCCCGCAGGCCGATTTGCGCATCCTGGATCCGATCACGACTACCGCCTACATTACCCGCAATCACGGCTACATGGTGTACGACACGTTGTTCGCGACCGATGCCAAATTCCAGATCCAGCCGCAGATGGTGGAAAAGTGGGAGCTTTCACGCGACAAACTCACCTACACCTTCACACTGCGCGACAGGCTCGTGTTTCATGATGGTCAACCGGTTCGCTCGACCGATTGCATCGCATCGATCGAGCGCTGGGGCAAACGCGATTCGCTCGGCCAGAAGCTCGCTCAGTCGACCGAGTCGTGGACGGCAGTCAACGACAAGACCTTCAGGCTCAAGCTCAAGAAACCGTTCCCGCTCGCCTTGGATGCCTTGGGCAAGCTGTCGTCGAACGTCCCGTTCATCATGCCGGAGCGCATCGCCAGGACCGACGCTTTCCAGAACATCACCGAGGTAATCGGCTCGGGCCCGTTCAAATTCGTAAAGGAAGAGTGGGTGCCCGGCAGCAAGGTGGTTTACGTCAGGAACACGGACTACGTGCCGCGCAAGGAAGCACCCTCCTGGGCCGCCGGCGGCAAGGTCGCGAAGGTGGATCGAGTCGAGTGGATCTACATCCCGGATTCGGCCACCGCCGCGGCAGCGCTCAGCGCCGGCGAGGCCGACTGGTGGGAGCAGTTGCCGCCCGATCTGATCCCGCTGCTGCGCAAGAACAAGGACGTACGCGTCGAGAACATCGACCCGCTGGGCTCGATTGGCATGATCCGCTTCAATTTCCTGCAGCCGCCGTTCAACAACCAGAAAGTGCGCCAGGCGCTGCTCTACGTGGTCAACCAGAAGGATTATGTGCTGGGAATCGCGGGCGACGAGAAGAACGGCCACACTTGCTATTCGTTCTTCACCTGCGGAACGCCGTTGTCTTCCGAGATCGGCGCCGAGCCGCTGAAAGGCAAGCGCGATTTCGAAAAGGCCAAGAAGCTGATCCGGGAGTCGGGCTACAAAGGCGAAAAGATCGTGATCATCTCGGCCACCGACCAGCCGATCGTGCATTCGCAGTCGCTGCTCACCGCCGACCTGCTGCGCACTCTGGGGCTCAACGTGGAGCTGCAGGCGGGCGACTGGGGCACGCTCATCACCCGCCGCACCTCCAAAGAGCCCGTCGAGAAGGGCGGCTGGTCGATCTTCCACACCTGGTGGGTCGGACCGGACATGATTTCGCCGGCCAACATGGCGATGGTCAACCTGGGCGAGAAGTCCTGGATCGGCTGGCCCGCCGACCCGAAGCTCGAGGAGCTGCGCCAGGCATGGTTCAATACCAGCGATGCGGCAGCGGGCAAAAAGGCCTCCGATGCCGTGCAGCTCGAAGCCTTCCGCTTCGTCCCGTACATCACCACTGCGCAGTTCATCCTGCCAGCGGCCTACCGGTCGAACCTGTCCGGCATAATCGTCGCGCCCGTGACTTTTCTCTGGAACGTCGAGAAGAAGTGAGGGTGCCGGCCGCCTGGCGCGCCACATGATCGTCTATGTTCTGCGCCGGCTCGGCGCAACGCTGATCGTCATGGCGGTGGTCGCGCTGTTCGTGTTCTCGCTGCTGTTCCTGACGCCGGGCGATCCGGCCGCGGTCATCGCCGGTGACGTTGCGCCCACCGACGACATCCAGCGCCTCCGCGCGAAGCTCCGCCTGGACGGGCCGTTCCTGAGTCCGTTTGGCGGGTGGGTCGGGCGGCCGCTGCACGGCGCACCTGGCGCCCTGGTCTCCCCCGCATCTCCGGTACC
>JACXTT010006589.1_pt1 | contig 16545 bp, 17 predicted proteins | sample 9270951 | NCBI WGS metagenome assembly JACXTT01 (sample SAMN15532306, study PRJNA645909) | rock metagenome | isolation source: weathered quartz diorite | place: Puerto Rico | collected 2017-06-21 | reverse complement strand
ATCAGTTCCCACAGCGCATCGTCGACCAACACTTTCGCCATCGTCGGACCTCCTTGTCCGACCGCGAAAGCTACCCCAGCACGTTCACCTCGTCACAGGTTTTGAAAGGCGCTCTAAGTGGTCTCACGGCCGCCGAAGCTCTCCGAACGTCTCAGTGGTCCCCCTATAGCTACTATAGAGAGCACTCTCCTATCTATAGGGAGATCGCATGAGTCGCCTATATATGAGCTACACCTCTCACTCATGTTCTGCGCGCACCGAGTCACTGGTTACGCTCCTCTAGTGTTCGTCGCGGCGCAAGCCCAGTCCGGCCTTGGTGAAACTTCGCGCCCCGCGAAGGCGTGCCGCATCCCAACCGCCGAGTGCCGCGTGGCCGCATCCCCGGTACAACGTTCAAGGAGGAACCCATGGCTGACCCGCTCTCGATCCCCGTCACGCCCGCGCCCGAGGCCGCAGCACCCCCCTCATCCCCTGACGGTCCTGCCGATCTTCGCCTCGTCGAGAGGGACCAAGCGACCCAGCGACGTTCACGATTCGCCGTTCAGTCAGACACGAACGCACTGAAGCAGCATTCGAAGCCCCCCGAAATGTTGGTCGAGGACTTCCTGGAAAAGCGATCCCTGACGATGCTGTGCGGGAGCTGGAGCACGGGCAAGACCGCCCTGCTCATGGCAACCGGCATGGCCGTTGGCCTTGCGGAACCTCTTGCCGGGCACTTTGTGGCGCAACCGGGCCGAGTCTTGTTCCTTGGCTTCGAGACCTCGGCTTACCAGTACGCCAAGCAGTACAGCCGGTTACTCAAGGGGCTCGGGAAGACAACCGCCAACGTCGATATGGTCTTCGGCCGAGGAACGGACCTCGGCGACGCCAACACGTACGACGACCTACTCAAGGTGATAGCGAACGGCGAGTACGACCTCGTGCTTCTCGACGGCTTGAAAGCGTGCTGCCGAGCCGACGAGAACAGCAACACAGAGATGGACCCGATCATGGACAAGTTGCTGAGGATCGCCGAACTCGACAAGACTGTCGTATTCACGCACCACACACGAAAGTTATTGCCAGACTCCCCAGCCTCGAAGTTCGATAGCCGTGGGGCCTCCGTGATTTCCGCTCGTTGCGACGTGGAGTGGCGCGTCGAGCTGAATGGCCACGCCATGACGCTGACGTGCAAGAAGGGCCGAGGGGCGATAGAAGAGAACACGGCGAACAGGTTATGGATGGATTGGGACGCCTCGCGGATCACGCTCGCCCTGGACAAGCAGGCCCCTGGGCTCGCCGCGGCCCTTGAAAAGGACCTTCAAGTCGCGGGGGCTTCCGGGTTGTTGTTCGCGGACCTCCTCAGCGTCGCAACCCCGCTATGCCCGGGGAACGCCTCCAAGAGCGCCATCGAGCAGAGGGTCAAACGTGCCCTAAGGTCCCTGACCGCTCAGGGCAAGGTTTCACACGCCGGCCAAAACATGCCCTACATCTGGAAATAGAGGGGTCGAGCGGACATACTATATATGGGATAAGAATGATCCCTTCACAAGGGGTCACGGGCCGAAACCGATAAGCCCAGTGAGTGCTTGTGGTTGGAGGGGATGGGGATCGCCGTCATCGCGGCAAGCCCTGTCCTCGACCGCTTCTAACTTTGCATGGACCAACGGGGACACAGCACCGAGGGGACGCGCGAGGGATCGACCCCCTCATTCACTTGGCTCCCCCGGTCACTCAGGGGTGCGCCCCCCGCCGAGTGGGACCGAAGCTGCTAGGGCAGTCCAACGGGGGCGTGACGGAAGTGACGGAAATGACGGACCCACGGGGGGAGAAGGGGCCGGTGATCCCCTGTATGGGGGACACCGGGATACCCCCCACTGTTGCGTCACTATCGTCATCTGCGTCACCGGATGTCCGGTTCATGCGGGTCTGGCTGGGAGCGTTTGTCCGGCGGCGGAATGCAGTGGCCGCGGGACGTCTAGAGGGCGCCTGGGTGCCGGGCCCGGCGGCGACGGAGCCCGCCCCCTGAGCCTAGGAGGCGGGGACGGGATCGCCCCATGCCCATGCGCGCGCTCCGGGACGCGCCGCCCCGCCGTTGAACCTCGGAGACGCGGTGGCGTCCGTCGGGCTAGCGCGACATAATGCTCCCTCGCTCGTGGTCGCGCATGTGCACCCAGCTCGACTGCCTAGACCACAACAAATAGTCCTCGCGTGGGGAGCTGAAAGGGCATTCGCACGCTTCAAGGAGTTCCGCGAGGGCGTCCCTGTCGAAGTGCGCGAACTTCTCGCCGGTGTCGCCGACGTAGATCACGTTCCCGCCGGGCGTAAACCGCTCGCGGAACTCGGCGTCACGGTCGAGGAGCACGGGAAGATGCCCGACGTTGTGATCCATCACCGCGACAAGGACTGGCTGGTGCTGATCGAGGCCGTCACGAGCCACGGCCCGGTGAACCCGAAACGTCGCGCCGAGCTTGAGCGGCTGTTCGCTGGATCAAACGGCCGCCCTCGTGTACGTGACCGCGTTCCTGGACCGGAGGACGATTGGTCAGGTACTTGGGCGACATCTCGTGGGAGACGGGGGTGTGGGTCGCCGAGTCGCCCTCGCACATGATCCACTTCAACGGCGAGCGGTTCTTGGGGCCGTACTAGCCGGGCGGTCCTCTGAGATGAGGGAGGTGGTTATGCCGAGCTTGGGTGAGCAGGAGCTTGTGATCGTCTCCCGCATTGCCGGGACGTTCGAGGTCCTGCGGATCGAGCCGCTCAAGGCGCTCCACCCTCGGCTCGGGCTACACGTAGGCGTCACCCTGCGCGAGCTGCCGAACGAGTCCCCTCGCGGGATCGGGCAGGTCCTGAAGGACTTCGACCTCGTCACCCTCGACGGCGAGCTTCGACTCGCGGACGATGTTCCAGCCGTCGGCCTGCTGCACCTCCTCGGGGAGCAGCGGGCGTCGTCGCGCGAGCCGGCGTTCCGCGAGGAGCTGCTCATGGCGTGCGACCTCGACGCGCGGCGGCTGGAGGCTATCGAGCGAGCACGCGAGGAAAGGCCGCCGGTGTTCTGGGTCCACCTGTGGCCCGTCGTCGTCATGAACGGCCGGCGGGTCAACGCCAAGGTGCAGCCGATCCGCGTCGAGGTCCCGCGCGACCCCTGGGTCGAGTTCCTCCGGGCCACCGGCTTCCGCGACAAGGTGATCCTCGAACTCACGATCCCCGAGTTCGCGAGCGAGCGGTTCAGGGAGGCCGTCCAGCAACTCCGCCGGGCGCAGGACGACCTGCTTGAGGGCCACGTCGAGCAGGCCATGTCCAACTGCCGACTCGTGTGGGAAGCGATCCGTCACGAACTCGGAGACGACGAGAAGACTACGAGGCTCCGGGCACTGCTGGCCGACCGACTGGGCGACGCGCGCGCGAACGCCTACATGGCGATCCTGAGTCAGTCGAAGCAGCTTGCGTCCGCGCCCGTGCACCTCCACGGTGCGAGGGCTCCTGCACTCAGGATGGAGGCCCAGGTCCTCGTTGCGTGCTCGGCGTCGATGCTCGAACTGGTGACTGAACTCGCGCCCGAAACGATCCGCCCTGCGGATCATGCTGTAGCCGCGGTACGAGCCGAGTAGTGTCGGCGACGGAGCAGTTCTTCCGGGGGGCCGATCTCCTGTTCAAGAACCCGGGATTCACGGCCGTGCTCGGGGCACTCATCGTCACGATCGCCAACCTGCTGCTCGACCGCCGCTCTCACGTGCGCTGGCTCGCAGATCACTTCCTCTCACGGAAGCTCGACGCCCTCAGCCAGTTCTGGAGCGCGACGGCCGAATGGCACGACGTGGTCGTCGAGAAGCACAATGAGTGGGAGGCGGACATGTACGATCCGGCGTGGGCCGATGTTCTCGCTCCCCTCCCGAGCAGGAGCCTGCGGGCCCTCCGCATCGTCCAGCCCTACCTCGAAGGCGGCGAGTTCCGGACGTTCAAGGTCCTCTGCAACCGACTTGAGCTTGCGGGCCAGCAAGTCCTCGTGAACCGCGGCGCGGCCGGCTTCCAGGAGGGTGAACTCGCGACGAGGTCGCGAGAGAAGCGGTGGCAGGACCTGGAGGCTTCGTACGACGCCGCCGTCGTACAGATGAGCTCGCTGTTCGAGCATCGTCTGCTAAAGAAGCTGGCGAACAAGTAGCATGAACGCGCAGGGCCCAGAGGTCGGCGTGGAACTCCGGTCCTCCGCTGAGGGCTGCTACGTTCGGGCACGAGTCAAGGGCGCGCCCGACCTCGTACCCCGAGCGTACGTCGGCGTCCACACGGCCCGAGATGAGGCCGCGCGCGCGGGCCGCGGGGGGTGGGCGCTCGGCTGGGTCCGAAGGCTCCGCAGGTGCGCCCGTGCGAGGTCAGGGCCGCTGGCGCTTGAGCCCGTCCACGAACACGTGAGGCTCGTTCTTGAGGCGGACGGGTACTTCGCCCGGAACAACGTCCGCTACTGCGTGGAGGGCGCGACGAAGAAGGAAGGCCGCCGAACCGCGCGGCCTACTCCGACATCGACATCCTCGCCGTGAAGATCGGCCCGAGGACCGGATCGGTCGTGGATCGCCTCTGGGGAGAGACGAAGGGGCACCTCACGTCCTCCCTGACCGGGGGCCACGTGCGCACGTTCGCCCCCGACTACGCGGTGCTCCTGGGCGAGAGCGCGTGGTCGGACGCGGGCATGATCCAGAAGCGCGGGAACCTGGAGAGGCTCAAGGTCCGGCAGTCCCTCGCCAGGACGCGGGCGGTCGAGGTGCTCGGCGAGCCCTTCCGCCGGGTTCTCTACTTCGGCGGACGCAAGCCGAACGACCAGGGCGAGGCGGCGAGGGCTCTACTCGACCCGGTGGTAAGAACTCGTGTACGTCCGGGGCCTCGTCGGAAAGTGGATCGACACTACGAGAGGAGTCTGGCCGCCGCGTCGAGGCGTCGCGCGAGATCACGCGTGGTGTACTGCCCCTTGAGACCCAGCGCGTCGTACCTCTCGACTTTGTGGTACAGAAGTCGGTGGAAGGCTCCGATGCCCATGAACGGCCACGGGACCATTGAGACGAAGCGGTAGTTTGCCGTCGGCATGTGCTTGATCCAGCTACCGTCGATGGGGAACAGGAGATCGAACGCCTCCAGGGCGCTCTCCACGTTCGGCGGCTCCAGCCCCGACTGCCGGGCAAGCTCCTGGACTTCCTCCTCCTCGCGGTCGTCGAGGATGAACGCGCCCCAGCCCCACAGGAGAACCTGCCAGAACAGCGCATAGCGCGAGAACTGGGGCCTCCCTCGTAGCTCGCGGGCGGCCCCCTGGAAGGTGGCTGGCAACGCCGAGACGAATAGGCCGCGCGCCGTGAAGTCTACGCCGGCCGCGAGACAGTCGATCACGCTCTTCAAGACCGCAAGGCGAGCGCGGTGCTCCACGTACATCGATGCCTGAAGGATCGGATGCTGTCCGTGAAGGAGGGCTTCCCTCAGCGCCTTCGAGTCCCCCGGCGTCTGCGCGTCGAACGGCTCCCCATCGAGCTCCCTCGCGATCCCGTGAGTGAGCCGGGGGTGAGCCGCGTACGCATCGTAGAGCTTCAGGGCACGCTCGCGTGGGTCAGCCGTAAGGAACACCTCGTCGTTGACCAGCCGGAAGTACTGGAGCGCAGCCCGCGGTCCGAGGGCGTCTGCTCGGTCACGCACCTCCGCCCGGAGCACGTCGATGGTCCGCCGTTCCGTCCAGAAGGAGTAGCGCCACAACCAGTGCGTGGTCTCGTCTACGGTTCCGTACCCGGCTCCGGCGAACGTCTCGCGAGCGCGCGGGATGTCCTCGATCACCATGACGCGCAGGCCCTCGGTCCCGACCCGCTCGGCGTAGAACTCGACGGGCTTCTCCTCCGAAGGACGCGTCGTGATGAAGAGGCCCTTCGGGATCGAGAGGTAGTGCATCCGGCCCAGGGTCTTGAACAGGTCCCCGAAGCCCCACTGGCCGCTCTTCACCTCGATCAGGTGCGTGTCGGGTTGGCCTCCCGCGAAGGATGTGGCAACGACATCGAGTTCGAGCACGTCGGGCTCGCACACGTTCCTCTCCACGTAGTGCTGCGTGGACTGGAAGAGGGCGGCCACGTAGTCTTCAAGCTCAAGCCCCTTCGGGACTTCCGGTAGTACGACGGCCAAGACGACTCCTCGTATAGGCGCGCGGACGCGCAGCCTACAACTTCCGGGCAGACTCGGGTAACAAGAAGCCCCCACTGGCGCGGGGCCAGCGGGGCGGTGCGGCCGATCCGCACTACTTGTCGGTGGAGCGCCACGACCCGGCTGCGCAACATCACTCTCGTCGAGTGATTCTCCTTGAGTAGGTCTGGTGGCACGACGCTTGCCCTGGACGACGGGCGTTGCGTCCGCCCCCGCGCGGGCCGGCGATCAAGAAGGCTCCCACCCCCCGGAGGCCGCTATGCCCAAGATTCGGATCGAAGCGCGCGTCACCGATCTCCTGAGTTTCTATCGCACCGAGCACCGCATCTTCGGTCGCTGCTCTCACTGCGGCGACGCCTTCCGCCTTTCCGAGGTGAAGCTCACCTACGGCAAGGAGCCACCTCGCGACGCCCTGACGAGGACAGAGCAGGCGCGCGAGCGCCTAGAGGACCAGTTGGCGGAGGTGCGGGAGTCCTACGAGGACAGGATGGCCGACCGCGATGCGTGGTGGCGCGGTCGCGTTCACGGTGAAGTCGTGAAGGGCGTGGAGAAGGAGAAGAAGGAGATCAGGCGGCAGGCAGTCGCGCAGTCCCGCCGCACGACCCTCGGGCGGATCATCGAGCGCGTCGCGCCGTGGTTCTCCGGCTACGGGCACCACGCCGCCGACGTGCGCCCCGTCTTCGACCCGGTGGACTTCGTGGTCTTCGACGGGCTCTACGCCACGGGCGAAGTCAGCGACGTGGTGTTCGTCGAGTTCAAGACCGGTGACGGCAAACTCACGGGCGCGCAGCGCAGCATCCGAGAGGCGGTGGCGAGGAAGCGGGTCCACTTCGAGCCCCTGCGGATGAGCCGCGACACGATGGAGAAGCTGGCGTGCCGCAAGCTCCCTCGCGGTGCTGCTGCGATCGAGACGGTCGCGCGGACGAGGGGGCACTGAAGGGGCGCGCTCGCCCACGAACGCGAATGGGCTCCCGACCGTGATTGCCGAGAGCCCCTCGTCTTCTGCTTCCTCTACACCTTCTTCTTCTTCCTCGCTGGGCGCTTGATCGTCTCGACGACGGCCGAGCCCGGCCTCCGCCTCGCCTCGCCCGGCGTGATGAACTCGCCCGTGCGCGCGTCTCGCCCGACCTTGAACCTCGCGACCTTCGCCTTAGCCATTTCCAATACTGGTCCTCCACGCGGCCAGGTGATAAGCCGGCCGACTTGGCCAGTCCGAGGCCCGTGATACGACATCGCGTGGCGCTGCGCAACCACGCCGAAGCCCCCGGCAGCGAGATCGCTCTGACCAACGGGGCTCGACCTGCACGAAGGCGCTCAGCGACGCCGCAACTCGGGTAGCCCCGCGTTGTACCCGTAGTAGTCGAGGCCCGGGTAGTGACTCCACACGACCATCTTGGTCACGGGTCCCGTCCGGGGGGCGTTCGGCCAGAACTGTGTGTGCCAGTCCCCCTCGGGCTAACCGAAGCAGAGCAGGCCGAGGGCGGCGTCCGACGCCGTGTCCGGGGCGCGGGTGGCTTCGATGGTGCCGACCCACTCCTCCTCCGAGCAGGGGCAGCCCGTCACCGCCGTCGGGCGGGGGCAGCGCCTCGTCGGGCTCGGGCTCGACCTCCCTCGCCGGTTGCGCCGACCACATCGGTGCGAGTGCCGGCTATCGATATCGCGCCTTGAGCTGGCCCCACGTCCTGAGGCTCGCTACTGTGGCCCCGACCGGGAGCGTCTGCATGAATGTCCACGCCACGGTGTGCTCGGCATCACGCAAGTAGACGTCGCCGTTTGAGGCGACCGCGTAGTACCACTGTGAGCCGCCGTTGCCCCCCGTGACGAAGACTTCTCTTGATGGCGTGTGCCCGGCGCTTTGAAAGACGTTCCCGTTGACGGTCCAGCCGAGAGGATCAGAGAAGGCCACGGACGCTTGGGCATCAAACAGCGTACCGTCCGAGGCGAGCGCGGTGAGTCCACTAGCGAAGAAGAAAAGCGCGACTATACTGCTTCCCGCTCCAGCGCCGGCTCTTGCGAACACGTTCGAGTCAAGAAACCACGCCCCGTGCGTATCTGTGGACTGGTTTATGATGTTGCGGTACACGTCGCCACGCTGGGTGACCGCAACTCCCATCACCGTAGGCCCACTCCCGGCAACTCCCGTCGCAATCACACTGTCTTGAGCAAGGGCCGTCGATATCGGGAGCGCAGCCCCGTACGCGACCACGAAAGGCGCTGGCGTAGAACAGCGTCTTGAGCATAACGGGCTCCGGGTTGAGAGCTACTTCCGGTACTGTGCTTTGAGCTGGCCCCACGTGGGCAGTGCCGCTGGCGTCGGGCCCAGCGGCGGGGCCCCGGCGTTTGCCCACGGTGCGCCATTCACGGTCCCGTACCAGACCTCCCCAGTGGACGTGACAGCTTCTCCAGGCACCAGGGCAACGATGGTTTGACCACTCGATGCTCCGCCGAAGATGTTCGGGCTGGACAGCCACCCGTTGCCCGGGACGTACCGCCAGACGTCGCCCGAGGCTGTGGTGACCCAGGGAATCCCGCCACTCACCCCCGAAATGAACCACCCTGTTCCGCCGACTTGCCCTCGTGCGTTCGTCGCGCCGAGGTGATACGACAGCGCCAGCAGGAAGATGCCCGCGCAGACGTAGAAGAACGCCCTGACTCTCTGCATGATGGCCCCTCCACCGGTTGGGGTGCGGATTACTTGCGGTAGGTCGCTTTGAGCTGGCCCCACGTCCGTTGCGCTGCGGGTGTCGCGCCGAAGTTATTACCGACGTACTGCCACCCGGGTATATTCGTACTCGTGCCGGCCGAGTAGACGTCACCGTTCGCCAAGCCCACTATGAAGGTCCCGTAGTCGTAGGAGCAGCAAACAATCGGGTCCGTGCCCGGCACGCCGGCCATGCTTGCACGATGGCTCGGGTCTACAATGAGGATAGCGTTTACGGTGCGCCCGGAAGCCATTGTGCACCAGCCTCGGTAGGCGTCGGCGCCGGCCGCGCTGATGGTCACCGCTTGCCCCTGCGCGTTATTCGCTCCGAAGTGGTACGCGAGCACGAGCAGGAACACGCCCGCGCTGACGAAGAAGAACGCCTTAGCCTTCTGCATGATGGGCTCCTCCTCCGGGTTGAAAGCCTACTTGCGATAGGTCGCCTTGAGCTGGCCCCACGTCGGGCGCGCGGCCGGCGTCGGGCCCGGAATCATATTTCCCTGCAGTTGCCAGACGCCGTAGGTGTCAGTTGCGTAAACATCGCCGTTCGCCAGCATCACGATTCCATCGGCACCGTCAACCGCTACGACGGGGTCAATTCCGGGGACAGGTGCGCTCGCCCCGTAGGGCCTGAACGGCGCCACATTCGCTGTGTACACGGTCCTACCCGACACGGCTGCGATCCCTCGGGCGAACTGAGCGTCGATGTCGCCGACCTGGACGAGGCCGTTTGTCTGTGCTTTGGCCGATACGGCCCCAAGGTGGTAGGCGATAGCGAGCATCAGGATCGAGGCGCTAGCGTAGAACAGCTTCTTGAGCATGACGGTCCTCCTAGCGGTACAGCGTCTTGAGGTGGCCCCACGTCAGCGGGCGGGCGGGCACGGCGCCTATTGTCGAGAAGCCCTGGCACGATTGGAGGACATAGCCGGGCGGCAGGTCGGGAAATTCAAGCAAGGCTCCCATTGAGGCGCCGCCGCCGGCACCTCCTGCGCCCCCCTCCAGGTACAGGTCGAACGAAGAGCCTGAAAGGACGGTAACCGTGATCCCGACTGTGATCGAACCTCCCCCAATGACTGATCCGTTGGGAGAGGTGTTCGAGGCTCCCTCGCGAATCGTCGCGCCTCCGCTGCCGAACCCGAAGACATAGGTGTCCACGTGGATGACCGCGCTGAAGGAGATCGGGGACGCGCTCGCGGGGCCCGTCAGCGTGAAGACGTCATGAGTGAGAACCTGGGCTGACCCGGTGCAGATTATATCTCCGCTGCCGGAGGCCGCGATTGTCCCTTGGGTGAGGTCGTAGCTACATCTACCGCTGGCGAAGCCGTGGATGTTGCCACCTTCGACGCAGGTTTGGCTCCCCGATAAGCTGCCTGAATGGTCGGCGCTGACCTGGCTGATTCCGGGGGCGCTCATCGTATTGGTGGGACAGGTTGCGGCGGCGATGGGAAAGGGAAGCGCGATGAGCAACGCCGCCGACGCCAGAGCAGACGTTCCGGAGCGCATAACGCCCTCCAAGCCCGCGCAGGGCAGGTGCTGCGGCCAGCGAAAGCTAGGAGCCTGCCCTCCTGCACTTCACTTGAGCTTAACCCCGCGCGGCCACTGGGACACTGACGCGCGGAAGCACCTTGCGGAGACTCTAGCCACCTTGCGCAAAGTCTTGCACACAACCTTGCGGCGCACGTACACGGTGGCGGCCCTTGTAGCGAGCCGGTCCGACTCGGGGGAGCAGAGCAGGGTGCCCGCCGCAGGTCGAGCACAATTTTCTTGCGGAGTTCAGCGCACAGGTCCGAGGGGTTTGGGACTTCGCGTGTGGGGGGCCCCGGGCGGCCCGAGAGACTTGCCTCCCACCAAGCGGAAGCGACTCGGGAGCGGCTTTATTCCCTTGCCCGTGCCCCGACGCGTGGGGCCTCCGGCGAAGCTGCGGACTGCTACGGTCCGGGCGCTCGGGCCGGCCGGCTGCTACGGTCGCTGCTACGGTTTCGCACCAAAGCAAGAGCCCCTCGGACCGCTAAGTCCTTGGGGCTCCGTATGCGACACCCTTCGGCTAGGTTTTCAAGACCGGCGCCTTAAACCACTCGGCCATCCCTCCGCGAGAGCGCCGAGTGTCTTGGGGCGAGGCACGATAGCAGGAGCCCCGCGGCCGGCGCAACCCGCGGTCGCCCCCGTTGTTGGGCACCCGCGCCGGGGTCGCCCGCGCTTGAGGCACCTTCCGCGACCCCCTATGCTCGGTCGCTCATGCACGGCTCCCGCTCCCGGCTTGCGCCCCTCGCATGACCCCCCGTCGCGGCATCCTCCTCGCGGCACTCGCCGTCTTCGCCATCGCGCTCGCCGGCTACTCCTACCTCGCGGCGCCCACGGTCATGTTCGGCGACAGCGCCGAGCTGCAAACGGTGGGGCTCGCCGGCGGCATCCCGCACGCGACCGGCTACCCGGGCTTCGTGCTCGTCGCGCGCGCCTTCGCTCTCCTCCCCTTCGCCGATCCCGCCTTCCGCATCACCTTCATGAGCGTCTTCTTCGGCGCCGCGGCGCTGGCTCTGTTCGTGCTCCTGCTCGGGGATCTCGAGATCTCGCCGCTCCCGGCGCTCGTCGCGGCGCTGGCGCTGGGCGCGAGCTTCACGTTCTGGCGGGTGTCGCTGCGCGCCGAGGTCTACTCGCTGTCGGCCTTCCTCGGGCTGCTCGCGCTCTGGCGGACGATCGCGGCGCTGCGGAGCGGCCGGCATCGCGATGCGCTCGTCGCCGGCTTCCTGATCGGGCTCGCGCTCACCGCGCACTTGAGCTTCATCCTGCCGGCGGCGGGACTGGGGCTCACCCTCGCGTGGCGGGCGTGGCGCGCCGGGCCGGGCGCGGTCGCCCGGCTCGCCGGGCTGCTCGGCGTGTTCCTGCTCGGCCTGACCCCGTATCTCTACATCGCGTGGGCGGACCTCCACCACGCACCGGTCAACTACCTGCGCCTCGTCGAAATGGTGGACAGCCCGTCGGGGGCGCCGCTGCCGGGGCTCCAAAACGAGTGGCAGCGCGTCCTCTGGCTGGTTACGGGCCGCAACCAATACCCGACGCACCCACTCCCGATCGTGCCAGGGCCGCTCGCGCGCAACCTCGGACACTCGCTCGCCGTGCTCTTCCTTTTCGAGCTGGGACCGGTGGCGCTGCTCGTCGCGCTGACCGGCTTCGCGCGGCTGGTCGCGCGCGATGTCGCGGCGACCTGGGTGCTCGCGTGCACCGCGGCGCTGGCCTTCGCGTTCACGGCCGCGGTCGCGGCCGGACCGATGATCCACATCTTCCTGCTGCCGGCGACCGTGGGCTGCGCGGCGTTCGTCGCCGCCGACCTCGAGACGCAGATCGGCGGGAAGGCGCGCGTCCACGGCGCCCGCGCCGGGTTGCTGGCGACGCTCGCCCTCGCCGCGCTCGCGCTGCCGCCACACCTCATCCGCGTCCACGCCTACCACCACCCGCTGGGCCCGCATCACCTGCAGGTCGAGGAGGAGGATCCGACCTTCAAGCCGGCGGCGCTGCCGAGCCTGCGCGACTTCCGTGCCCCCCGCGAGTACGGGACGCGGGCCCTGGCGGCGATCCCGCGCGGATCGCTTGTCCTCGCGGATTGGCCGGAGTACACGAACCTTCAGTACTTCCGTGTCATCGAGGGCCGGCGGCTCGACCTCACGCTCCAGCCGATGAGCCGCGAGACGCTGCGCGAGCGCCTCCTCGTCTGGCAGCAGTCACACGACCCGTCGCGCCATCCGTTCGTGTTTCTGAGCCGGCCGCCGGCGACGATCGCCCGCGGCGCCGCGCTCGACTCGATGTCGCTCGGCGGCGGCGACTGGCTGTGGCTGCGGGGGACGCGGGTGCGGTGATTCAGCGCCTCGCCGCGGCGAACGCGAGCGCGCTCCGCCGCGCCCGGCTTTTCAGTCGGTCCAAACCATGTTCACGGCAGATCTACTGCGCTTGTTGACGACTCTGTGCGACGAGATTTAGCCTCCGTCTTCGACTCACGATGCGCGATCAGCGTGGGGCTTCGCATGCCAGGGCCGCGAACTCTTCTGACATTGCTGTTCATTTCTCTAGTCAACGCTCCCAGCGCTGTGTCGGCCGCGAGTTGGTCCTCTCAGCTCGAGCCGCCTCGCTGGTCTCTCGAGGTCACCGGCGGCGGCTCTCTTCCGACGGGTGTCTTCGACGCCGATTTCGGATATCTGGCTGGAGGAAGCGCCAGCTACATCTTCAACGAGACATTTGATCTCGGCCTAGATATGAGCTACAGCAAGAATTCACACCCCTGCGAACTGAGCCACGGGCCGCGATGCTCGAAAGCCGACTTTTCAACCATCGGGGCAGGCCCGCTGGCAAGGTTTCACTTTCCGCACGATCGGACGGTAGACCCGTTCCTGCAACTCGGAGCTGGCCCTTATGTGGTTGTGGACCAGTTTGTGCTGGACGACCCTGTCACGGGTCGCTCGAGTGACGAGAGCCAGACGACGTCAGTGCAGTTCGGCACGAAGGTGGGCCTGGGTGTCCTGTACCAGACTTCGGGGCAGTTGTCCCTGGGCCTGGTGGCTAACTACAGCTACGTCGTCGCTGACCCAAAAGGTCTGGTCGGCGCTTCTTCTGCGCAATACTTCGGTGTTGCCCTGACAGCGCAATTCGCTCTCCGTTAGGTCCTCGGCGGCATCCTCGAATGCGCATCCCGCCCCCTCGTCAGTCGCGGGCTTGGGTGCTCTCATTCGCCTCGCTTGGGCTATTGCTCCCCCCAACGGCACCGCCTGCCCATGCTGCCGAAAGCCAGCTCTTGCGCATGGCCTCCGCTCATTTTGGAGGCCGGCTGACGGCCGCCGAGCGGCGGTTGTTCGCCGCGATCGAGGTCGGGGATACGGCTCGCTACGTGATCTGCGCGTCTGCGCGTCGGGGTCGTGCGGACGACGACCAGTACGTGCGTGCGAACCGAATAGCTTGGGTGTGTACGGATCCCAAGGCTGCGGCGCGCATACCGCACCACTTTGGGATACGAATCGAACAAGCCCGGATTCGTGGTCGGCTTCGACTGTCCGACGTCGATCTCGACTATCCATTGATGATGGAACACTGCCTCTTTTCGGACGGGATCGACCTCGAGCGCGCTCACGTGCGCTGGCTGAGCCTCGCGGGGTCCGATCTGGGAGTCCCGGGCGATAAGGCGATTCCACTCGACGCCTCTGGGATCAAGATCGACGGCGACCTTTCCCTTTGCGACTCGTTCATCGCACGCGGTGCCGTGAAACTGATTTCCGCAATCGTGGGGGGCGACGCAAGCTTCAGCCGCGGACAGTTCTTGTATCCTGATCACGGAGCTCTGGTCGCGGATGGACTCGTCCTCAAGGGCAGCCTCGACATGGACAGCGCGACCGTGGACGGCAGCGTCGGACTTCACGACGCACAGATCGACGGTAACGCCGTGTTCAGTCGCGGCCACTTCGCGGATACGAGCGGCGACGCCATCGGCGCCGACCGAAGTATTGTCAAGCAGAGCGTATTCTTTACGGATAACGTGCACATCCAGGGGTGGGCATCGTTTTCGGCAGCCTCAATTCGCGCAACGTTTCACTGGCACGGAGTCGACAGGCCCAATGGCTGCAAGTTGGATCTTCAGTCCGCGAGCGTCGGCACACTCCGTGATGAGTCAGCGAGCTGGCCGGACACCCTCTACCTGGACGGATTCGCCTACGACCGCATCTTCAAGGACTCGCCCCATGATTCGCGTCAGCGGCTCACTTGGCTTAGGCGTGAGGGACGCGTATTCCTGCCGCAGCCCTACCAGCAATTGGCCAAAGTGCTTCGAGAAATGGGACATGAGGGACCATCTCGCGCAGTGTTGATCGCCATGAACGGCGATGCTGCCCAATTCGGTTCTCTCGGTTTGCTTTCCTGGACTGCGAACCGGCTGCTCTGGCTGACGATCGGGCACGGGTATCGTCCGTGGCAGGCATTGTTCTGGCTCGCAGGATTCTTCTTGCTCGGATGGTGGTGCTTTGCCCTTGAAGCGAAGGCGCAGATGCTCGTCCCCGTCAGCCCGGGCGAGGCACGTCGGCGGAACCTACCGATCTACGCCCTGGACACTCTGCTCCCCATCGTTGATCTCGATCAGGCGGACCATTGGCGCCCCACGAGGCCGTGGGTCCGGGCCTACTGGTGGCTCCACACCCTCGCAGGATGGTTCCTTTCGACGCTCTTTGTCATCGGCGTCGGCGGGCTCGTCCGTTCATAGGCCGCGGCGAGCTCCTTCACCGCCGCGCGCCGCCGCGAACGCGAGCGCGTTTCGCCGCGCCATCGCCATGACCGTGGCCTGCGGGTTCACGCCGGGCGAGTCGGGGAGCATGCTGGCGTCGCTGACCCGCAGGTTGTCGAAGCCGTAGACGCGGCCGAACGAATCGACGGCACAGCGGTCGCGGCGCTCCCCCGCCGGGCAGGACGAGAACGCGTGCACGGTGACGAGCGAGAGCGCGGCCCGCGGCAGGCGCTGATCGAGCCAGCGCACCGCCTCGACCTCGCTCGCGATCGCGGGCAGGCCGTGGACCGAGGGGTGGACGACCTCGGCCCCACCCGCGAGCAGCAGCGTCGCGAGCCGCGCCAGCCCGACGCCGAGGTTGTAGAGGTCGATGTCCGAGAGCTCGTAGCGCACGATCGTGCGCTCGGAATCGCTCAGCGAGGGCCGCACCGAGCCGCCGCCGCTGCCGCGGACGCCGACGTAGTACTGGGCCATGCGGCGGTGGTTCGCCATCTCCTCGCTCAGCGCGCCCCAATTGTCGGCGAGGGTCATCGCCAGGTGGCCGAGCGTGAAGTAGGCGCCGCCGAGTGACAGCTCGGGCGTGAACTCCTTGACCTGGAGCAGCGGCAGCACGCTCGATTCGGCGTCGAGGGGCGTCGGAAACCGCGCCGCGACCTTCAAGTAGGGATGGACGCGCAGCGTGTTGCCGACGTGGTAGCGAATGCCGCTGCGCTGGAGCAGCGCCGGCGTCTCGGTGGGTCCGGCGCAGACGACGACCTGGTCGGCCTCGAGTCGCACGATGCGCTCGGCGCCGTCGGCGTCGCGGAGGCTGGCGACGACGCCCTCGATGCGGCGGCCGGAGCGCAGCAGAAGCTGGGCGCGGGCGTTCGTCAGCAAACGCGCGCCCGCGGCCTCGGCCTGCGGGACGAGGCTGCGGCTCATGCCCTGCTTGGCGCCGGTCGGGCAACCCTGGGCGCAGGTGTTCGTGTGACGGCAGCCGGGGGCGGCGCGCGGCACCTCCTCGTAGGACCAGCCCATCGCCTCGATGCCGCGCGCGAACACCTTCGTGCTCTCGGGCCACGGGCGCTGCGAGCGGGTGACGCCGAGCATCTGCTCGGCCCATGCGTAGTGCGGCGCGAGATCGGACTCGGCGGCGTCGGCCAGGTCGTAGTGCGCCTTCCAGCGCAGCAGGATGTCGCGCGGCGCGCGGTGCCAGAACCCGCTGTTGATCTCGGTGCTGCCGCCCACCGCGCAGCCCTCGACGTAGCCGATCGGCACGCGGCCGAGGATCGGCGTCATGCCGCGGCGGCGGTAGAGCCGCTCCATCGCCTCGGTCGGCGACGCGCCGTAGGCGTCGAGCCCGTGGCGTCCGCCCTCCTCGAGCACGAGCACCTCGCGCCCGGTCCGGGCCAGCTCGAGCGCGGTGACGGCGCCGCCCGCGCCCGAGCCGACGACGAGCACGTCGACG
>JACXTT010006588.1_pt1 | contig 16547 bp, 13 predicted proteins | sample 9270951 | NCBI WGS metagenome assembly JACXTT01 (sample SAMN15532306, study PRJNA645909) | rock metagenome | isolation source: weathered quartz diorite | place: Puerto Rico | collected 2017-06-21 | reverse complement strand
GGGGGCGACCTCCATCTCGTCCGTCGCTTCCGTCTGCTCTATGGCTCTGACTCCTGGCTGAAGGCTTCTCTCGTACGTCGATTGTCCCCGGCTCACCGCCGTTCCTAGATCGCGCTGCAGGCTCTCCTTCCTGGTGATCGCGTCGCTCAAGATACCTTGGACGGCGGCGAGCGCAGACGCCGCCAGGCCCGTCGCTTGGTCCTTCGCCCCGGACCCGGCGATGGCGGGCGTCCAGTGCCCGATCTCTCGTTCGAGAAAGGTCTGTTCGACTTCGAGCCGCCCCAGCTTCTCGGTGAGCCCTACGAGTTGCTGCCGTAGCTCGTCCTCCAAAGGGGATTCCGTCGCCGGCCCGCGCAGCACCGGCCGGAACCCGACATGGAAGACGTCGTCCTGGGTGGGGTCGAAGACGACCCCCCGGTTCGCTCCGATGCGTTCGTAGAGATCGGCCGCTTCCTCCTCGGTGAGCGAGAAGTAGTCGGCGTCGGGACGGTTTCCGAGGTCGGCGTCGTCGAAGGCGTAGACGCTCGTCTTCTCCGAGAACTCCCGCAGCGCTTCGGGCTCGAAGCCGGCGGGAGCGTCGCGCAGCTTCAGCTCGCCGACCCTGGTCTTTTCGAGCTCTGCGCCGACGGCGGCCGCCATCCGCTCACGATCCTTTCTCGCGAGCTTCTGGATCTCTCGAAGATCCTCTCGTTCGGCCTTCCGCTCCTCCTTCCGCGCCGACCTGTCCTTGGACCGCGCCGCCTTCTCTTCCCGCGCGCGCTCCCTCGCGAGCGCCTGCTCCTGCTGCGCGCGCTCACGAGGCGCCTCTCGCCGCTCTCTTTCGAGCTCGTCCCGTTGATCCTGGAGCTCCTGGAGCTTCTTCTCCGCTTTCAGGAGCTCGATCTGCTCGTTCAGCTCGTCGAGCTTCAGCTGGTGCGCCGTGCGCACGACAGACGCCGCCTTTTCTTGATCTTCGCTCCCGTTCTCGTCGTGATCATCCCCGTTGGCCATCGCTCAGGTCTCCCACGGTCAGGGGGCGCGCATGGCTCGAGGCGACGCACGTCGCCACGCCGCGCACGCCAGAGGTCACTGATTCCCGCGTCGCGACGGCAGTCGGCGCCCTGCTCACGCCAAGCTCGAATCCGTCGCGGCCTTCGAAAGACAAGCGGCTACCAAACCGTCCGCCGTCCGAGCAAGGGAAAACCCTCTTCGGGAGCTTCGCATCGTCGAGGTCGAGCGAGCCGACCGCGTGCTCAGGGACGACTCGGAGAGCGGTTCAGAGCTTCAGAGCGTCGATCTCGTCTCGTTGGTTCTTCACGTACACCCGGGCATCCAGATCGTTCTTGAGCTTCAGTTGGTTCACCATCTTTTCCAGGAAGGCGACCCTCTTCTCGCTCCATGTCCCGGCACGATCCGCCCCATCCACCTTCTCGCACAGCTCGAGCAGGTCCACGACTGCATTCAGCGCATCGCTCCGCTTGGCGGAGAGCTCGCTGAATAGTTTCAGTGTCTTCGCCGTTTCCTTATGGACCGTGGGATAGCGCTTGAAGGCCGCCATCCCGGCCTCGAGGCGCTCGAGGTGCAGGGCGGCCGCGCCACGAACGTTTTTTTCCACCTTGTTCGCGAAGGCGGCATGCGTCTTCTTGGCCTTCAGGGCTGCAACATAGACTTCCAGATCCTTGATGAGCTGCTTGGTGTCCTTGAGGTTCGCCGCTGCCGTGGTGGGCTTCAGTGACTTGTACGACTTGTGAAATTTTTCGATCGAGTCCCCGATGCTGACCTTGGCCGCTCCTGTAGGGACCTGATCGGCCTTCTTGAGCTCTTGCCATTGCTTCCGCGTTGGAATGCTCACGTGTCCACCTCCTCGAGTCAAAGGCGTCTCATGCGAGACGATGCGGTGAGGGTCGTGATGCGTCCTAGGTCGAACGCGTCTTCGACGTTCGGTTTCAGGGCTTCAGGTCTTCGAAAGCCTTCAGGCACTTTTCCGCGACCCCGCGGTAGTAGGCAGCGTCGCGGCTGCCCCTCAGCTCGTTTGCGAGGTCGAAGACGAGTCTCTCCCTCTTCTCCCATGTCTCGGACTTGTCGAGCAGAGCCACGAGCTCGCAAACCTTGGCCACGGCTCCGACCGCGTCGATCGCATCGGCCCTGGGAAGAGAGCCCGCGATGAATCCCTTGAGAGCCTGGACCGCGGCTTTGTGTTTCTTCGGGTACTCCTTGTACGCAGGGATGCCATGATCGAGTGCCGCGAGGTGAGCGATGACGTGGTCGGCGACCTCGCTTCTCACGATCTTCGCAAAGGAAAGTTGCCTGTTTCCGAGGGCCTCGACGTAGATGCCGAGATCCTTGACGAGTTGTTTCGTATCCTTGAAGTTCGCCGATGCATTGGCGGGCTTCAGGGGCTTGAAGGATTTGTGGAACTTGTCGAGCGAGTCCCCGATGCTGACCTTGGCAATTCCATCTGGCACGCTGTGCCGCTTCTTGATCGCTTGCCATTCCTTCCGGGTCGGAACCTTCGTTTCGAGTGGCATGTCACGAACCTCCGTGCACGGTCGCTTAGCGCAGCTTTGCAAACGCCGTCGAGACTAGAAGAGTAGGCGGGGCCTGGTGAGGATTCTTCGGATCCTCCCGGCGGATTCATCGGAACCTCCGCAGGTCGCCCGAAGCGGCTACGTGCAGGAGCCGCAGCTCGTCTGCGGGCGCGGTGCGAAACCGTGCGGATGCGACGAACCGTCTGGAGGGAGAGATTCGCCGTCCGCGGCGGGAGCGGACGGCCGGGAACCTTCGTTCAGGCGGCGGCTTTCGCCTTGGCCTTTGCTTCCTCGTCGGCGATGCCCTTCTCGATCGCGCGCACCTGATTGACGAAGAGCTGGCGCATCGCGCCCTTCTGGACCGAGAGCGGCAGCGGCACCTGGATCTTGTCCACGGCCTTTCCCTTCCAGACGAGCAGCGTCTTGTCCGGAGAGACCGCCGTCAGGCTGTACGTCGCATCCTGGTCCTGGGGGCCCGAGAGCGTCTTCACCGCGACGGAGTGGGCGGAGTCGTCGTAGGTGAGCTGCGTGACGAACGTCTGCAGAGGCAGCGTCAGCAGTTGCACCTGGAACTCGACGATCTTGACGTTGCCCTCCGACTTCTGGAGCTCGGACTTCCGGAAGTCCTCGATGAACTCGTGCGAGCGCTCGGGCTGCTTCATCGCGAGCCACACCTTGTCGATCGGCCGGGCGAGCACGGACTCCATGTGGATGTCCCACTTGTTGCCGTCCTTCTCGATCGACTCGGAGGCCACTTCCTTGGCGGACGCGTACTTCGCCGCCATCTCCTGGAGCTGCCAATAGCGATAGCCGAGGTACCCGCCGATCACGACGACGAGCGCGGCCACGATTGCGAGGATCGTCTTCATGGTCGAATCGACCTCCTCCAGAAGCAGCAGGTGACGGAGCGAGACGGTGCGCGGGGACGCACGGTTCTAGACGAACCGTGCTCCCGCCGACAAGCGCGAAGCGCTGTGGCCCCGCTCAGTTCTGCGGAGACCGAGACTGCTCCTCCTGCGGGATGGTGCCGCTGAAGTACAGCGTCTGCTCGTTCCGCAGGTGCGCGGGCGTGACCACGTAATTGCCGCCGAGCGACGGCGCCCAGATCTTGTCCGCGACTTCGAAGTTCAAGCCGGTCAGCAAGTAGGCGAAGCTCCCGGTGATGCCACCGAGCCCCGCGTAGACGAGCTTCGCGGGGATGTAGAGCAGGTTGACGCCGACGGCGGCCATGCCCATGCCGACGTCGTTCCCGTAGCTACCGCCGCTGCCTTCCGCGCGCGCCACCGAGGTTCCGAGCGTAGCGCACAGCACGAGGGCGAGGATCCATCTTCGCATCGACGACTCCTTTTCGTTCAGAAGGATTCGGTCTTCACGACGGAGCCCTGGGGCAAGAGCCGCAGCAGGTGCGCCAGCGCGAGCTCGACGTACTCGAGATCCTTCGACTCGAGCGTCAGCTTCACCATGTATTCCGGGTCACCGATCTTCGGATACGACCCGAGCATGAGCTGCGGATAGATGCGCAGCGTCTCGTTCAGGAACTCGGCGATCGCTCCCTCCCCTTCGCGCGTGTAGACGATGCGCAGATGGAAAGGGCTTCCGGCGAAGCGCTCGCGCATCGCCAGGAACTTCGACTGCAGGATCTCGGGAATGCCCGGCAGGATGTAGACGTTCTCGATCTTCAGCGTGGGAAACGCGAGCGTGCCGCCGTAGATGAGCTCGGCCCCTTCCGGCGATTCCGCCATCTTGAGCCGCGCCTCGTTGATCTTCTCCTTGTAGAAGTCGCGCAGCTTCTGCTCGAGCTCGGGCTCGCGGATCACCTTGCGCCCGAACGCACGCGCGATGCCTTCGATGGTGATGTCGTCGTGCGTGGGGCCGACGCCTCCCGACGTGAACACGAAGTCGAAGCGTTCGTGAAACCGGCGCACCGTGCTCGCGATGTCGTCGAGGTCGTCGGGGATGACGGTCACGCGGCGGACGTCGACGCCGACCTTGCGGAGCTCCCGGGCGAGAAACCCCGAGTTCGTGTCCACCGTCTTGCCGGAGAGGATCTCGTTGCCGATGACGACGATGCCCGCCGTTCGATCCATCGGTGTCCCTTGCGTCGTCTCCGTACCCGTCGCGGTCAGACCGACATCGCGTCCTTGCGGAAGTCGCTGCGGCCGATCTTGATGTTGACGAGCGCGGGCTTCCCGCACGAGAGCGCGCGCTCGAGCGCCGGGCGGATGTCCTCGGGCTTCTCGACGTACTCGCCGTGGCCGCCCAGCGCCTCGACGACGCTGTCGTAGCGCGTGAACCCGAGCTGCGTCGCCGGCATGCGATCGGCCCCGTACATCTGCTCCTGGCCGCGCCGGATCTGCATCCACGCAGCGTCGTTGCCGACGATCCCGACCACGTTGATCTTCTGGCGGACCATCGCCTCGAACTCCATGGCGTGGAGGCCGAACGCGCCGTCGCCGTAGATGATCAGCACGTTGCTCTTCGGGCGTGCCAGCTTCGCCGCCATCGCGTACCCCGGGCCAACCCCGAGCGTGCCGAGCGGACCCGGATCGAGCCACTGGCCGGGCTTTCGCGGCTTCACCGTGTAGGAGGCGGTGGCGAGGAAGTCGCCGCCGTCGCCGACGAGGATCGTGTCTTCGTCGACCACCGACTCGATCTCCTTGCACGCGCGCAGCGGATCGATCGGCGAGGCGTCGGAGTTGAGCGAGGGCTGGAGCCCCTCCCACTTCTTGTCCTCTCGCGCGCGGAGCTCCTTCACCCAGCCCTGCGCGAGCGACTTCTGGTAGCCCTCGGACTCGGCCAGCTCCGTCAGCTGATGCATCACCACGCCGGTGTCGCCGATGATCCCCACCTCGCACGGACGATTGCGGCCGAGCTCGCTGCCGTCGAGGTCGACCTGGATGAGCTTCGCCTTCGGGTTGATGTGCGATTCCCTGCCGTAGCCGATGCGGAAATCGAGCGGCGTGCCGAAGATGAGCACGACGTCGGCGTTCTTGAGCGCGTCCTTCCGGGTTTGCTGGAAGAAGTACGGATGCGCCGGAGGCAAGCTGCCGCGCGCCGCGCCGTTCACGTAGATCGGGATGCCGAAGGTATCGACGAACTTCGGATATGCGTCGCGCCGCTTCGACCACCAGTACTGGCTGCCGACGATCGCCATCGGCCGCTCGGCGGACTTCAGAAGATCGAACGCTCGCTCGATCGCGCGCGGGTCGCCGGCGATGCCGGCCTCCGTGCGGTACTGCGTCGGGAAGACCGCCTCGTCCTCGTCGACGTTCTCGAACAGGAGATCGAGCGGCATCTCGAGGAAGACCGGACCGGGCACGTTCGTGGTCGCCTTGCGGAACGCGATCGACACGTACTCGGCGAGCCGCTTCGCGGACGGCACGCTCACCGACCACTTCGTGATCGGGCGCATCAGCTCCACGTGATTCATGTCCTGCAGCGAGCCCATGTCGACGAACATGCGCGGGCCCTGCCCGCCGATGATGATCATCGGCACGTTCGCGCGGTGCGCGCTCGCGACCGCGGTGACGGCGTCGGTCAGACCCGGCCCGGCGGTGACGATCGCCACGCCCGGCTGGCCCGTGACACGCGCCCAGCCGTCGGCGGCATGGCCGGCGCTCTGCTCGTGACGGAAGTCGATGACGCGGATGCCTTCGTCGAGACAGCCGTCGTAGATCGACATGACGTGTCCGCCGCAGAGCGTGAACACGAACGGCACGTTCTCCGCACGGAGCGCCCGCGCGACGACCTTACCCCCATGGATGTAGCCCATTCCGAAAGGTCCTCCTTCGCGCGGATCGTCAACGCCAGCGCGGTCGAGCGTGGACTATAGCCACAGCCTCCCGAGGCCGCAACGCCGAACGCGGATCGAAGACGGGACTCAGCCCGAGAACGATTTCGAGTCGGGCATGCCGTACATCCACGGGAAGATGCGGCGCCCGATCTGCTCGCCGGTGAAGGGTAGGAAGCCGAGCTCGAGGCCGATCGAGACGTAGTTGCGATCGAGCTCGCCGGACGCGAGGTTCGAGCGGTCGAGCAGCAGGCCGTAGTCGATGCGAACCGCGCCGGAGCGCAGGAACCACGGCGACGACAGGAAGGCCGGCGTGAGTCGCGCCGTCAGCGTGATCTCGTGGATCGAGTCGCGGCGCGTGGAGCTCGTCGTGTCGGAGACCGCGGAATCGAAGCGACGTGAGGACAGCGAGTACGCGGCCTGCGTGGCGAGCCAGCTCGTCCAGGCATTGATCGCCGCGAGGCTCAAGCGATGCGTGTCGTAGTCGAGCTGGGAGAAGTCGGCATCGTTCCGCGTGTAGTCGTAACCGAGGCGGACCAGGCCGGTCGACGCATAGACCAGCGACAGGGCTCCGCCGAAGTTCGAGACCATCTCGTCTTCTCCGCGCTCGGTCGAGGTCGTGGTTCCGAGTGGGATCTGCAGCGGGCCGATGCCGAGCACGAGCGCCTGGCTCCGGATGCGCGTGCGATCGGGAAAGTTGCGTATTCCGACGCTGGCCGTCACGCTGCTCTCGAGCATCGGTGCGAGCGGATACGTGCCCGAGAGGAAGACGTGCCCTTCGCGGAGGTTGCTCTCCTCGAACTCCGAAACGTCCGCGAGGCCGCCGCGCACGCCGAGCTCCACGTGCTCGGAAGGGGCGGGCCGGTAGCCGAGGAACACCGAGCCCCCGTTCTGCGTGGCGTTCCCGTGCGAGAGGAACTGCGTGTAGTTGAACGCGTAATCGCCGACCAAGCCGAACGACTGCGAGAGCCGCACGAGCGCGCGGAAGCGCGGCGAAACGACGAACAAGCCGTCGGACACGGTGCGGAAAGCGAGGTTGTCCGGAGTGATGAAGATGTTGTCGCTGTATCCGCCGGAGACCCGGAGGTCGGGTACGAGGATGAACGTCGGAGGCTCGGGGCGAGGGATGACGATGATGCGCGGCGGCGGTGCTCCGGGAGGCTGCGCCAGCGGCGGTTGAGCCGGCGCAGGCTGCGCCGGAGCCGGGGGCGCCTGCCGCTGCGGGGCTCCGGGATAAGGACTCCGGAGCGTCGGCGGCAGATCGCCGCTCGGTGTTCCGGGCAGCTCCTGGGCCGACGCGGTCACCGCGGCAGCGAGGCCGAGGGCGGCCAGCAGGCGAGCGATTCGCCGGCGAACGAATGGGGTCGAAGCGTCGAGGCGCGGTGTCGGTCGCATGGGTGGTCGAAACTCCCGCGCTTTCTCGCCCGGGTCCGGGGGAGGACGCAAGAGCCGCCGCACGGGTCGGTGAGCGCATTGTCCCGTTGCTTCACTGAGAGATCCTCAGTATTGAGATTTCATCACCGCTTGCTCGTGGAGGCCCTCATGGCGAACTCTTCGATCGATCCCGCTTACAACACCGTCGCGCGCGAAGATTTCCCGGCGATGCTCGAGACCGGGCGTTATCTGCGCCGCTCGTCCCAGTTCGACGAGATCATCGCGCGCACGAACGATCACTTCTGGGACCCGGGGGACCCCGACTACATCGACTTCCAGGATCCGTGGGATCCGAAGGAGCCGCTGCTGCCGGCGGCGATCGTGCCGGAGCTGCAGTCGGCCGTCGCCGACAAGCTCGACGACGGACAGAAGATCGCGTTCATCAACGAGAGTACGCGCTGGTCGCTGTCGAACATCCTGCACGGCGAGCAAGGCGCGTTGAACCTGTCTTCGAGCCTCTGCGACCTGTTCGTCGATCCCGGCGCGCAGGAGTACGCGGCGAACCAGGTGCGCGAGGAGGCGCGTCACGTGCGCGGCTTCACGAACTACGTGATCGCGCGCTTCGGCGGCCAGGTGCTGCCGTGCGCGCCCACCATCAACGATCTCCTCGGCGAGCTCGTCGCCACCGACGTGATCTACAAGAAGCTCGTCGGCATGCAGATGCTCGTCGAGGGCGTGGCGATGGGCGCGTTCGCGACGCTGCACGTGCACTCGCACGATCCGCTGCTCCGCCGCCTCTGCCAGCTGACGATGACGGACGAGGCGTTTCACCACAAGTTCGGCAAGATCTGGGCGAACTCGACGATCTCGCAGCTCCCGGAGGAACAGGCGCACGAGGTCGAGGACTGGGCGCTCGAGTGCTTCAACCTGCTGCTCTTCAACCTCGTGAACGCCGAGCAGAAGCGCGCGATCTACCCGAAGTTCGGCCTGGACTGGGAGTGGGTCGGCGGCGCGATGATGGAAGCGTTCACCGACGCCGAGCGCCGGCGCCTCATGACGCAGTCGACGGACGTGTTCCGCACGCTCATCAAGACGCTGCTGAAGGCCGGCATCATCACGGATCGCACGCGAGCCAACTATGGCGCGTGGGTGGACATGACGGCGCTCGCGGCCGAAGGCGACCGCATGGTAGGAGACGACATCGCCGACGAAGGCATCCGCGTGCTGAAAGAGATCAACGCCGGCAAGCGACGCGTGGTGCGGAAGATCTCGAGTTGACGTGACTCCCGCTTCGACTTCGCTCGAATCCCGCGCCGAACGGCGCAAGCGCGAGACCCGCGAGCGACTGCTGGCAGCCGCGCTCCGCGTCTTCGTCGAGCGCGGGTTCGACGGGGCGACCACGGCCGAGATGGCTACCGTCGCCGACGTCGGGGCCGGCACGTTCTACCTGCACTTCAAAGACAAGCGCGACGCCTACGAGACGATCGTCCGCCGCTCCGCGAAGGCGATGATCGAGCGCTGGCGCACGCGGCGACGCGCGGGATCGAGCGTGGGCGATTCCGTCGCGCTCGGCCTCGAGACCGCCGCCGAGTTCTGGGCCGAGGACCTGGGGCGTGCACGGCTCCTGCTCGAGGGCGGCCCGACGTTCAGCGCCGCCGCGCACGTGGCGTTCGTCTCCGAGCTCGCCGAGATCATTCGCCACGAGATGGCCGCAAAGTCGAAGGGCGCGCCGAGGCCGTCGGCCGCGGTGATCGCGACGGTGATGATCGGCCTCGGGATCGAGCTCGGGCGCATCATCGTCGGCGGTGCGGCCGCACGCGAGACCGAAGCGACCATCCGCGGCACGATCGAGCTCGCGCGCCGCGCCTTCGGCCTCACCCCGGTCGGCCGCGGCTAGCCGAGCCCCCTGGCAGCCGGCTAAGCTCCGCGCCGCAAAGGAGGCCAGGGCATGCTCAAGGAATTCAAGGAATTCGCCATGCGCGGGAACGTCATCGACATGGCGATCGGCGTCATCATCGGCGGCGCGTTCGGCAAGATCGTCACGTCGTTCACGAGCGACGTGCTGATGCCTCCACTCGGCCTGTTGCTCGGCCGGGTCGACTTCTCGAGCTTGTTCATCAACCTCTCGGGCACCGCCTACCCGAGCCTCGCGGAGGCCAAGAAGGCCGGCGCCGCGACGATCAACTACGGCGTCTTCCTGAACACCATCCTCGACTTCGTCATCATCGCGTTCGTGCTCTTCCTGATGCTTCGCCAGATCAACGCGATGATGGCCGCGCCACCGCCTCCGCCGGAGGAGCCGGTGGTGAAAGAGTGCCCGTTCTGCCTCTCGCAGATTCCGATCAAGGCGACGAAGTGCGCGCACTGTACGTCACCAGTCTGAGCTAGCGATGCGCTTCGCGATCTCGCGGCGGATCGCTCTTCTGATCTCGGCGTGCGCCCTGGCGCATGCCGGGCCTTCGCTCGCCGCGCCGCTTCCGGACTGGGTGAGCATCGGGCCGAAGCCGATCATCGGCGGGCAGACGCCGCAGGACTTCTCGCTGGCCAGCAACGTCTCCGGCCGCGTGACCGCGATCGAGATCGATCCCGTCGACGGTTCGGTCTACGTCGGCACGGCACAGGGCGGGGTTTGGAAGACGCAGAACGGCGGCGCGACCTGGACGCCGATCACCGACTCGCTGGACTCGCTCGCGATCGGCAGCATCGCCATCGATCGCGTGGCGCACGCCGCGGGACACGCAACGCTCTATGTCGGCACCGGCGAGGGGAACGGTTCCCTGGATTCGTTCGCCGGAGTCGGCGTCTACAAATCGACGGACTCCGGGCAGACATGGAGCGGCCCGCTCGGAGCCACGGTCTTTCGTGGTCGTGCCATCGCCGCGGTCGCCGTCGATCGTGCGAACTCGAACGTCCTGCTCGCCGCCACGACGAGTGGGCTGGCGGGCGTGGGGCCCGTGGCTCCGCCGAACCCGCCGGTCCGCGGGATCTATCGCTCGGCGGACGGAGGAACATCGTGGACCTGCGTCACCTGCGGCGTCGGCGGCACCGACAGCGACCGGTTCTCGAACCTCGTCCAGGATCCGCTCGACGCGAACACGTGGTACGCCGCGGGCTGGTACGTGGGCACCGGATCGGGGGCGCTGAACGGCGGACTGCTGAAGTCGTTCGACGAGGGTGTGACATGGACGCAGCTCGCCGGTACGGGGGGCCTACCCGTACGCGATTCCAGCTGGGACCGCGCTTGGGTCACCGCGGCCGCTTCGCCCACGGCGACGAAGTCGACCGTGTACGTCGGAACGGGTCACATCAACACGGGCACGACCGGCGGCCGGGTTTACAAAACGACGGACGGCGGCGTGTCGTGGGTCCGGCTCTCCGCGGCGGACAATTATTGCGACGGCCAGTGCTTCTACGACATGCCGCTCCTCGCCGAGCCCGGCGATCCGTCGATTCTCTACCACGGCGGCGCGAGCGCAGTGTCGACGACGAGCGGGACCACGAAGAGCTGCTTTCGCCGCTCGGACGACGGCGGAACGACGTTCGTCGACAGGTTCCGGAGTGCGGCGACGGGCACCGCGCTCCATTCCGACGTTCACGTCATCACGTCATGGCCCGGTCAGCCGAACGAGATCTGGAATGGCAACGACGGCGGCGTCTGGCGATCGACCGATCGCGGGAACACCTGGACGAACGTGAACGCGGGGCTGAGCACGACCCTGTTCCAGGCCGGTGACGTCCATCCCAGCGATCCGACGATCGCCTACGGCGGAACGCAGAGCACCGGGACGATCGGCTGGACGGGCTCCGCATCGTGGCCCACTCTCGATTTCGGGTCGGGCGGGTTCTCGCTGATCGATCAACAGAGCCCGAATCGCCTGGTCCACACGTACTTCAATCAATCGAGCAGTTTCATCGGCGTCGGATACACGACCGCGGGATTCGCCGCGACGCAGGGGTCATATCTGTCTTCGATGGCTCCCGGGAACGGCATCAGTCTCATTGATCGGGTGCTGTTCTACGCACCGATCCACTTCGATCGCGGCGTCTCGGATACCTTGTACTTCGGGACGAATCGTCTCTATCGGGCGAGCAGCTTCTTCTCGAACCCCAACGGCTTCGTGCTGGTCAGGAATCAGGATCTTGCGGCGAGCACGGATGCGATCAGTGCGATCGAGACCGTCGCCAGCGCCAGCGCCGGACAAAACGCCCAGACCATCTTCACAGGCTCGAGCAACGGCCACGTCTTCCGCACGCTCGACGCCGGCGCGACCGCGTTCACGGAGGTGGACGTCGGGGGTTCGCCCCTCTACGTGTCCGACATCGCCGTCGACCCCGCGAATCCCGCGACGGTCTATGCGTCGCGCTCCGGATTCAGCGGCTCGTCCGGGCAGAACGTCCGGAAGTCCACGAACGGGGGCGCGACGTGGAGCCCCGCGGCTGCAGGGATCCCGGACGTCCCCGTGAACGCATTGCTGATCGACCCGGCGGTCGCCAATCGCGTGTGGGCGGGAACCGATCAGGGCGTGTACGTTTCCCTCGACGGCGGAGCGAACTGGGCGCCGCACCTTTCGGGAATGCCGAAGGTCCCGGTGTTCGACCTCAAGGGCAACGTCGCGACGAACGCGATCATCGCGTTCACGCACGGACGCGGCGCCTATCGACTCTCGCCGATCGTCCCGCCGGTCTGCACCGATCCCTACCAGCCTCTCCCACCGGTGCGCATCCTCGACACTCGTAACGGCACCGGCGCACCTCTGGCATCCGTCGGCGCCGGCGGAACGATCGCGGTTCAGGTCGTCGGCGTCGGCGGTGTGCCGGCGACCGCCGTGTCCGCCGTGGTGCTGAACGTCACCGCCGCCAACGCCACGGGCAACGGCAATCTGCGCGTGTACCCTTCGGACCTCTCGACGCCCCCCCTCGTTTCCAACGTCAACTTCCGTGCGGGCGAGAACACCCCGAACCTTGCGATCGCAAAGACCGGCAGCGACGGCGACATCAAGATCCACAACGGCTCGGGAGCCGCCACGGTCGACGTGGTCGGCGACGTTCAAGGATACTTCGTCGATCCGTCGCTCTCCTACGGTCCGCTCTCGCCGGTGCGCATCCTCGATACCCGCGACGGCACCGGCGGCATCGACGGGGCGATCGGACCCGGACAGACGATCACGCTGACCGTACTCGGGGCGGGTGGCGTACCCTCGAGTGGCGTCTCGGCGGTGGCGCTGAACGTCACCGCGGCGGGAGGCACGGGAAACGGCAACCTCAGCGTGTATCCCTCCGACGAGTCGAATCCACCGGCGGTTTCGAACCTGAACTTCCAGGCAAGCACGAACCGGGCGAACCTGGTGATCGTGAAGGTCGGGAGCGACGGGGCCGTGAAGATCCACAACGGCTCCGGCGCTGCCGCGGTCCACGCGGTGGCGGACACCCAAGGATTCTTCTCCACGGCGACGACCTGCTACGGTCCGCTATCGCCGCTGCGCGTCCTCGACACGCGTAGCGGTCTCGGAGGGACGCTCGGGCCGATCGCGCCCGGAGCGACCTTCAGCCTGCAGGTCCTGGGAGTGGCGGGCGTGCCGTCGACGGGCGTCGGCGCCGTGGCCTTGAACGTGACCGCAGCCAACGGCACGGGCAACGGCAACCTACGCGTCTTCCCCTCCGACGAGAGTTCCCCTCCGCTCGTCTCGAACCTGAACTTCCGCGCTGGCGTGAACGTCCCGAACCTCGTCATCGTCAAGGTCGGCGCCGACGGCGCCGTGAAGATCCACAACGGTTCGGCGAATGCGAGCGTGGACGTCGTCGCGGACGTGCAGGGGTCCTTCGCGGAATAGACGCCCGTCGCTTCGATCGTCTTGTGGTGAGGAGCCCCGCCCCATACGCGGATCGCGTGATCGGGGGCCATCTCGCCACGTGCTCGGCCGACGGGATCCTCAGCGTACAAGGAGTACGCCTCCGGTCCCGTCGTCCTCCGCGCGTGCCGATCTGACCCCCGCTGACGCGATCCGCCCCAAGCCCCGCCAGAGAAGAGGTGGGCTCGCTCGCGCGTCGCGCATCGCGAGCCGGGATCTCCTCAACCTCCGCCTCAGCGGGTGGTTTGCCGATCGGGTCGCACGCGCTTCTCGAGCTGCGTGATCCGCTCCTGCTGCGCGGCGATGGTTCGCTGCTGGGCTTCGATCATCCGGTACAACCCCTGGATCGCCGCCAGCGCCACCCCGCCCTCGTCGATCGACGTGATCGTCTTGTCGTCGGGGCCGAGGCCGAACGCTTTCTTGAAGTCCTGGGCGGTCGGTCCCATGTGCCGCACGCCCGAACCTTCGCTGGCGTAGCTCCACCGTTCGACCGGCAGCGTTGCCACTCGACGCGCGACGTCTTCGGCAGACACGGCCTCGAAGTCGCGCTTCTTCGCGCGATCCGAAGGCATCAGCCACACTCCGGCTTTCGTCAGCCGCGCGCCCGTCGAAGTCTCGACGAAGTTCGGATTGGCCGGATCCGGATCCACGAAGAAGAAGCTGGTCCCCGGAGTGGCCGAGAAGTCGAAGCCGACGCCTTGCGAGGCGAACACCTGGAAGCGGTTCGGCTTGAAGGATGCGACGGGATGGTCCACGTCTCCGAGGCCGGTTGCGAACACGATCGCGCCGGCATCCTTCGCCAGCGCGTGCTGACCTGCCGCGAGGCCATGATCCGCGGTGACGCGATTGTGACTTCCGCCGAGCACGGTCGCGTGCTCCATCGACGCGGAATTCAGCTGCCCGCCGAGGACGGTGGCGAAATTACCGTCCGTGCGGTTCGACTCACCGCCGCCGATGAATGAGCTCTGTCCGTTTGCTTGGTTCCCGGAACCGCCGCTGATCGTGGCGTAAAAGGCGCCGCTGCCGGGACCCTCTCCGACCGTATTGGCATCTCCGCCGCCGATGACGCTCCATTGTCCGAGGACGAAATTCCTTTGTCCGCCACCGATCACCGAGTAGGACCCCATGACCCCGTTTCTGTGCGAGGACGACTCGAATCCGCCGCCGGCAACGACGTTCCCCTCGCCGAACACGTAGTTGAAGGTCGCGCCTCCGATCAGATTCGGCACGGAAGGCGTCAACACCGTCCGCATCGCCGACCTCAGGAAATACCCGGTCACGTCCAAGATCACGTCGGTCGTCTGGCTCGGCTTCACCGTGACGTCCGCGCCCTGCTGGTCCTGACGCACCGGCACGATCACGCCGTTCGCCAGATTCGTCGGAACCTGCGGCCCTCCGAAATTGATCGTCGAGACCGAACCGGACGGCACGGCGTCCGTGGGGTACACCACGAGATTCCCTTTCGCCGTCGGATTCACCGCGACGACGTTCACGGCGATGGCCGTGACCGCCGGAATTCCCGCGGCCGCGAATCCGGGGATTCCGCAGCTCGTCGAGCTTCCACCTTGTGTCGCGTAGGTCGACACGCCGACCACGTCGAAGCTTCGCGTGGCACCACCGGCAATCGCCCCGCCCCCGGTCCTCGTATCCGCGATGCGACAGGGCGGCACTGCGACGAAGACGCTCTGCGTCTCTGCCCACACGGGACTCTGCGCTGCGATCGCCAACAAGGCGATCGCGACCGAACGTGCGATTGCGAACATGGGACCTCCTCGTCGAGCTGGGGAGCAAGTCCCTACCACGAGCGATCGTCGAGTCGGTAACGCTCGACATCGGCCGCCGCGGGGCGGGCGGCGTCAGCGCGGGTCAGACGCGCGCAGAACCGATCCGGTCGTCACGCTGACCGGCACCGGTCCGGGCCGCCTCGCGGCAACGAGCGGGTGCAGCTCACGGAGATGAACGACGATGATCCGCGTCTCGGTCATCGCCGATCCCCTCCGCGCGATCAGCGCAGCGATCTCGTGTCGCGGTACTTGTCCTTCGAAGTCTCGACGAGGTTCCGCACGATCCGATCGTTCTCCTTGGTCGTCGCGGATTTCCGGTTCAGCAGCCATCCGATGATCAGGAAGGCCACCACCGCGGCGATCGGCGGATACGGATGCTGCTTCACCCAGAAGACCAGGAATCGCACCAGCTCCATCATGGACCTGTCCCCCGCACACGCGAACCTAGCACAGCGCTCCGAACAGCGAACAGAGCGGCGCCGACGCTTCGGACCACGGGCGCACGCGCAGCGTCTCGCCGTCGCCGATCGCAGCCACCGAGCCGTCGCGGTCGGTGCGAAGCACGCGCGTACCGGCACGCCGGTAGCGCTCGACCACGTCGGCATCCGGGAACCCGTAGGCGTTTCCGCTACCGGCGGAGATCACCGCCACGCGCGGACGAGCCCACGCGACCAATGCCTCTCCGCTCGACGTGGCGCTGCCGTGATGCGGGACCTTCAGGAGATCGATGCCATCGTCCGACGCACGTGCCGTGAACGCGCGCTCTCCTGCGGCCTCGACATCGCCGGTGAACAGCAAAGCCGTCCGACCGAACGCGATCCGCAACACGATCGACGCGTCGTTCGACGACTCGCCCGCGTCGATCCCCGGATTCAGACACTCGACGCGCACGCCGCCCTGTTCGAACGGCACCATCCCCGCCGCGAGGGCGCGTACGCGCCCTCCCCCGCTCTCCACCTCGCGCTCGAGCGCCGCGAGCCGCGCGCGCTCGGCGGTCGCCGGGACCCAGAGCTCGGCCGGACGGGTCGCGCGCACCAGCGAGTGTAGACCGCCTTGGTGATCCCAATCGCCGTGCGTCGCCACCACCACGTCGACGTGGAGGATCTTCCGCGAGCGCAGGTACGGAAGCACGACGCGCCCTCCGACGTCGAAGCGGCTCCCCCCGAAACCGCCGCCGTCGACGACCAGGACCCGCCCCCCCGGCCACCCGCTCCCCCCCGCGCCCCCCCGGCCCGCCGCGAGC
>JACXTT010006587.1_pt1 | contig 16547 bp, 20 predicted proteins | sample 9270951 | NCBI WGS metagenome assembly JACXTT01 (sample SAMN15532306, study PRJNA645909) | rock metagenome | isolation source: weathered quartz diorite | place: Puerto Rico | collected 2017-06-21 | reverse complement strand
GCGAATCATTTTATTTAGCCTTTTTTTCACCTTAGCCTGTCGTGCCCAAGCCACAACTCGAAATATTCTTCTTATTGGCTTTTGGCCTCCGACGAATGAAATGCTTCGAGAGTTTAGTCCGACATCGCATCAGAATGTTGTTCGGTGGCAAGGTCAAAATTGGAAGAATTTGGGATACAATATTTATGCTTATTTTCCTGAATTTAAAAATCTAAATGCAGATCAAGTTGGCGATGGTAATTTTAGAGTCGACTTTGCATCCACTTATAATGATTTTATGCAAACGACTCAAAGATTAAATCCGATTGCGATTTTAGGTTTTGGCCGAGGTGTAGGTCCTTGGGAACTTGAAGTGAATTATCCGAATTATTTTCAGAACTGGTTTGAGTCTGAAAAGATACCCTCACGAGTTGGTGAAAGTTTGCGCTATCCTATCCCGGCAAGTCTTAAGCAAAATATTACAAGACATACTTCACTGCCGGTTGACGCCATAGTGGCAAATTTAAATCACGCGCAAATTCCAAAGATGAATGCTTTTGCAAATAACGACGGTAATCCCGGAGATTTTCTCTGTGGTTTTTTAAGTTATTTAATTGCTTGGTACCATGATGAACATTCAGATCCCGAAGATCCCGCGTACAATCAAGCGGGTGGATTTATTCATGTCTATGGTGAAGTAGCGGATGCTCAAAAAGCTCTTGAGATCACGCTTGCAACAACTATCGGGACTTTACCTGAGTAGTGCTAAAAATTTATTTCCAAAAGCATGGGCATCTCCCGGCCAGCGAGCGGAGAGATAATTTTGATCGACAACACAAAATCCCCGCTCTAAATGCCTAGGGCTATCTCTCAAAAGGGGAATTGGCCCTTTGACAAAGTCAGCCTTGCTAGCGAGATTCTCAGTGACTTCTGCCTCGACCGTGATGGCATACGTGCGATAGTAATCTCCGAGCCATAGGCAAGTGAGCGCCCAAGCCGTGAGTTCTTGTGAGGCGAGGAGCGAAGTCGTTTTTCTGCCGAACAGAACACTTTTTTCATGACTACTTTTACTTCGTGCGGCCAAGACAACACCGTGGCAAATCGCACCAACCGGCTTCTGAACTAAAAAAAAATCGCTCACGACCTTTTGAAGAATGGGCGACTCAAGATATTCTCGCATGCCTTTGGCATGGCCCCCCGGCAGAAGGACACCATCAAAATGATGAGCCTGAATTTCTGACCATGCGATCGGATCTATAAACTCTCTGGACTGGGACATTTGAGTATAAGCTGTTCGTCCATTTTCATCAGCGCTTAAGATCGGTGCCAGATAACCGAGGCCATTGCCATTGAGCATTTTCGAATCACATCTGGCTACATCGCCTTGAGGAGTCGCGAAAATAACTTCGACTCCATTTTCTTTCAAAATCCTCCAAGGAACTCCGGCTTCAGTCGGATCAAAATCATTTGCGGGAAGAGGTATTAGAACTTTTTTGATCATATAAGAATTATGTTTTTTAAAAGTCCTAAAATCAAGTTGCAATCAAGGTGTCATTTGACACTGATCTTATCGACATCAAAGGCAACTTTGGCTTATATAGTGACTCAACAGTCATATTTAGAAAGATTCACCGCATGCAACGCAAAGATTTGAAGTCCATTTTGAACTTAACAGTTTTCGTCGCAGCTTTGGGTTATTTCGTCGATATGTTTGATATTACTCTTTACGGCGTTGTTCGTATGGCCTCGCTCAACGATATGGGTCTGACAGACCCCAAAGAAATTTTACAAGCAGGAATTCATATTTATAATATGCAGGCCATCGGCATGATGATCGGCGGAATTATCTGGGGAATCATCGCCGATAAAAAAGGTCGCCTCTCCGTGATGTTTGCTTCGATCTTGCTTTACTCTCTCGGGAATATTGCGAATGCATTTGTTTGGGATATCCACTCCTACGCCGTTTGTCGGCTCATCACAGGCATTGGCTTAGCAGGAGAATTGGGCGCGGCCATTACTTTAGTATCAGAATCTCTACCAAAAGAAATTCGCGGTCTCGGCACAACAATCGTTGCTACTCTCGGCCTACTCGGCGCAGTTGCCGCAGCCCTTTTTGGTCAGCACTTCGCGTGGAAGACCGCCTACCTGATCGGCGGCGGAATGGGGATTCTCTTGCTCTTCACACGATTTCGCATGTTTGAATCAGGTCTTTTTGCAAAAGCTCACGACAAACATATTTCTCGCGGAAACATCTTCATGCTTTTCACCCGCAAACGATTTGGCAAATATCTGCTCTGCATTTTCTTAGGTATTCCAATTTATTTTATAACCGGTATCCTATTTACATTTTCTCCAGAACTCACGAGCTCTTTAAATTTAAGCGCGCCTATTACTGCAGGCAATGCTCTTCTCTTTGGAACCATCGGTCTAGCACTCGGAGATATGACGTCGGGTCTCCTCAGCCAAATACTTTCAAGTCGTAAAAAATCGATTGCGATCAATCTCACTCTGGCCTTTGCCGGAATGCTGATCTATCTCTTTAGTTTCGGTGCCTCACCAACACTCATTTATTTTTTGTGCTTTTTTATTGGCGTCACGGCTGGTTACTGGGCCGTTCTTGTCACGATGGCCGCAGAGCAGTTCGGCACCAATTTGCGAGGCACCGTTGCCAGCACTGTTCCCAACTTTGTCCGTGGATCTGCAGCGCTCATCGCCGGTTCTTTTGGCTGGCTTAAAAATTCAATGAGTATTCTACACGCCGCCATGACTCTTGGTTTGATTTGCTTTACGCTCGCATTTTTTGCCGTTTGGCGTTTGGATGAAAGTTTTGCCAAAGATCTTGATTACTACGAATGATTGAATTGAAAGGCGCACCTATGAAAATTGGAATTGTTGTTTTTGACGGATTTACAGATTTAGATTTTTATTTACCTTGGGATCTCCTCAATCGAGTTCGTCTTCTGAATTTAAGTCAAAACTGGCAGGTCGAAATATTAAGTGATCACCAGAATTTAAAATCGGCAGCGGGCCTGGCTCTCACTCCGACACGCCCCTACTCGTATGCGAATGAGTGTGACGGAGTTCTATTCTGTAGCGGTCCCAAAACTAGAGAACTCATTCGAGACACCGAATTTCTCAAAACTTTTAAACTCAAAAAATCTCAACAAATTATCGCCGCCATCGATTCTGGTTCGCTCATTCTTGCAGCTCTCGGACTCCTTGAAGGAAGAAGCGCGACAACCTATCCTACTGCATTCGATCTTCTCGCACAATTTGGCGTCAATGTCGTTAAAGAAGCTTTTGTTGCCGGAGATAACATAGCAACCGGAGCCCGTTGCCTGAGCGGAGATCGTTTAGCCCTTTGGATGATCGAGAAATTAATTGGCAAAGAAATTTCTCAAAAGGTCTACGCTTCTGTTAAGCCGCTCAGTTCTAGTGATCAGACGATAGAGGCCTATTGAGTTTAGAGCTTTTCAATCCACAAGATTAATGAAATAAAAAAGCATATCAAATGGGTTGATCGCACTTTGAAAAAACAGCTCTTTCAATAATTAGATTTTTGAAAATGGACTTTTTATTTCGAGATTTACAAATCTAGGCTCGTAGTAACCAACAGCTTTATATATACTTTCGCCAGCGACGGTGGCACCAAGATGAAACCTATCAACATTTAAATCTTTCGCGAGCTCATTCAATTTTTTCATCAGTGAAGTTCCCACACCTCTCCCACGAAAGCTTTTCGACGTATAGACATTCGTTACATATCCAACGAGGCCTGAGCCGCCAGATACACTGGGTGGCTTTTCATATAAGCAGACGCCTGCCGTACCAACGATGACAGAATCAGCAACTGCAATGGCGCCGTAATATTTTTTACTTTCAATTGCGCCTTGAAAATAGTGTCTCACTTTCTCTTTATAGCCACTGGGTATCTGATGCTCAGGTAGGCCATTGACTTCAGTTTGCATCAGAACACGAAGTTCAACAAGTTGATCGATATCATGGGACGTGGCAAATCTATAAACTAACTTGTCTACCCCACTTTTATCTTCAGAAAAACTTTTGGACATTCTCACCTCTCTAGATCTTAAAAACTACAAGACTTCTTGAAAAAAAACAGAGAGAACAGCGAGTCTACAGACGGATTGACTGAAGCCTGCGATAAATTCAAGAAAGGTTTAAGTTTGCACTAAAAGAGTTTTAGTAATGCGGCGGCTTTTGATCGCCAGGTCCAATTTCAAGATTATCGACCGGTTTATAGCGCTTCAAAAAAGTTTTAAGCTCTTGATCCATTTGATCAATTTTTTTCTGTTGTTCATAGATGACTTGATGAAGCTCTTCGAGCAGGACTTCTTGATGAAGAAGCTTATGTTCGATATCTATAAAACGCTCGTCATTCATATTTGATTCTACTCTCTAGCTCTCTTCAATTTCTCCGAAATAACTTAAATCCGAACTTGAAATCGCCTCACCCACTTCGAAAAAACCATGATTTTCAATAAAGCTGCCAAGAATCATCAATTCATCTGGCTCCATATTTTTGATCGATTCGATGGCGATTTCTTCGACCTTCTCATCATTCTCGGTATCCAAAGCATCGCAGATCAACTTCGCCCTTCTTTTTACCTCGACGAACTGGCTATTCGAGAGGGGTCCTGATTTCTGCGCACGTCTTCGCTTTTTCATTCAGTCCCTCTTTGCAGACACTATTTTATCGAATTCCTTCGACTCATAAGGGTCTCCGCGAGCTGCAAAGCCTGGTTCTTTGGAATGGGTCCACAAGCATCATGATAAAGCTGAACGAGAACATTCATTTCACCCAAATTGGCAGACATACCAGGTCCTCCGTTATAGTCGGAGCCATGTGCTTTGGACTTTGTCGATAAGCTTGTAGCAAACTGGGCGCAGTCCAAAGCTTGAGAATTCACGCCGATCAATAAAATACAAAAAATTGCAATTTTCATAATTTCTCCAAATGCATGTTTGAATCATCTGTAAAGCGAGACTCATGCCTAAAATGATCGAATTTGAAGACGAGTCTTAAACCTCTCTATAGGCATAGAAATTCGCGTTTCATCACCATGCCATCCGAAATTTAAAGCTAAGAATCCAATAATAAATACAAAATCTCGGCTCAAAACTGGCAATCATTTGAAAAAACTCAGCTTCTAAAAATGAGTCTCAACTTGAGACTTTGTAAACTCCACTTAAGGCCTAAGAGAATAACTCCGATATAATAGAAAAGCATTTCAAAGGTCAAAATTTTGGATAGAATTTTTAAATTGCTCGCCCGCCAAAATGGTTTCTCATTGATTGAAGCTATGCTCGTCGTCGGAATCCTATCTTTTTTAGGTGTCGGACTATCCAGTATCATCGTAAACGTCACAAGAGAGCAAAGAGCATCCCAAGAAAAGTTGGGCCTACTCGACGTCAAAAATACTTTGATGACAGCGATGAATAATTCCGCCTTATGTCAGTCCCAACTCAATCAAGGATCACCCTTTGATTTAACCGGCTCCAATTTAAACATTTCTTATAATGAGCTCAGAATCGGCAATACCCCAACCTCGCCATTAATTGCAAAAGTCGGCGAACCACTTCCCGGCTTTGCACCTGGGCAAATGGTAGTTTCAAAAATTCAACTTGCGAATATGATACAAATCGCAGGTGTCCCCAATGCCTTCAGCGCAGATCTTCAAGTCACCACCGACCCAAGCACAATGGTACATCCCTACAAGGCCGCACAGATGAAAATTCTTCTAACCGTCACGCCCAGTCCAACTCTCGCAAACTCCATCGTTGCCAGCTGTGAATCTGGAGCCGCAGGCATCAGTAAAAGTCAGGAAGTGAATAGCACCGAAGTTCAATTCAATCCCACCTCAGCAAGCTGTCCCCTCGGATATTTACTCGCCTCTTGCATGGCTATTGTCAATTCTAGTGACGGTCAGTCTCTCTTTTATATGAACAATATTACTTTCCTCAAAAATTCATCTGGAGAGTTAGTCGGATGTTCATCGAATATGACGGATTCGAATGACACTTATCATTTGCATCTGATTTGCGTGAAGTAACTCAAAAACAAATTTTTCAAGAATGCTGGCTCCCTCAATCTGACTAGCTAATATTTGATTTGATTTGATTAAGTCTAAAAAATTAATTTTAATTTGAAGTTCAATTCAAATCCGACGAGATTAAGAAAAACGAGAGGATATTCAATGTATCATTTGCGGCCGATTTTTTCTGAGGCTTTCATTAATATTCGAAAATACTTTGTTCCCTTAATTCTAACAGAACTCTTTGTTGTGACTGTAAGTCTTGTGCCCCCTCATTATTTTCAGAAAACTCATCCCATATATCTGCTCTATTTTATGATACCGCAAATTATGCTTCAGATTTGGAGTTTAATCGCCGTGTACGATATTCTTTCAGGTCGATCTTTCAATCTTTCGGCCCAGAAAAAGATCTTTAACGAGAGATTTTTTCGCTGGTGTCCCGGGATGATCGCATCATGCCTCCTTATATTTCGCTCCATGTTTCCATTTTTACTGCCTTTTTTTCTTAAAGGTATTGAACTTTTATTTGTGAGCCTGATTCTACTTTTCGAAAGTGATGACAAGATTAATGCCATCCAAAAAAGCAAGGCAATCGTCGGTGACAAAACTTGGTACCTTCTCGCAATATTTGCATCTGTCGGGCTCATTCCATTTTTTTTCAATTTACTGAGTACTCGCTATCTCGATCCACAATTTGCAATTGCTGGACAAATTCTGGTAACAACTTTGTTCACCTTATTGTCTAGCGTTTTTATGGTCACCATGTACAAATCCCGCTCTCCAATGGTTGTTATCGAACCGGCCGCAGAGGCTGTCAGCTATGGTAAAATAATCCAACAATCCTTTCTCGGTGCCATCGGTGGAATACTCTGGATGATCTTTGTCTTTTTTATTCTGTTTGCTGTTATTGCACTTGTCGTGGGTCTAAAATTACAACAAGCAAAACATTGAATATTGGTAAGATAAATTCTTTCGTAGTATAATCTGGGAGTGTTTTAGATGATCCTGCTTTTAAGAAAGCTATTAATTCGTGCTTTCCGAATGATGAAAATAGTCAGTACTATTTCATTTCGTCTCTCGTCGAATCAGACATAGATGCAAAAATTTTAGCCGGAATCGGCACCGTCGCAATTCTTCGCAGGTTCAATGTTCTTATCGCTACCACAGGTCGAATCGGCCTCGGGATTTCAAAAGTAGCAAACAGCTTGTTTGCCATCCAACTCACTCATACACTTTTGCATTCGTTTTTGAAATATCAAGAACAACGGCACCCTGTTCACGCCCTCGACGAGCAAACACTCGCTGTTATCAAAGAGCAACTGAGCCAAGCGAATCAAGATTACCTCATGCTTAACTCAGCACTTCAGGCTGACCCTAATAACGCAAAGATTAAGTTTTTACTTTCTCGAGTGAATACACTTCGCAATGACCTAAAAAATGATCTCGACTCTCGAGAAATAACAGATGAAACTCCTGCTGCCGAGCCGGTCTATTATTTTTTTGGCGCTTAATTCTAGCAATAAATTACGTCCCTAACCCGTAACTCGGGTGAGGGCCCTGCAAACATGTTTGATGAAAATCGGATTAGTCTTCGCGGATTTTAAAACAAGTTCATATGATCGGCGCCGAGCGATCCGAAAACTTCTTACGGCTCTGATAGTCGGCGCTTTTTAGTTCGAATTTGTAAATTCACAAGATCTTAATTTCTCAACGAGACCGAGCAAGGTAGTCGGCCTTAACATTTGGATATGGGCTTAGGTCGAGATAAAGCTATGCAACCGATGGTCCGATAAGATCGCATGGGCTCTTTCGTCTATTTAATTATTTCTCTTGCGATTCCGACCTTTACATATGCGGCAGATTCTCTCGCTAACAAAACTACGGTCGAAGATTACATTTATATTCATACTTTAGCTTCAAAGGTTTCTCAAGCTTCCAACGATGAAACCCAGATAAACCTAGCTAAGTCACAGCTTAAGCTAGAAAAAGAAACTTTCTTAGCAACGAATACTCAAACTAAAGAAATATCAACAATAAGTGAAATAGATAGTTCTCCACAAAAAATGCGTTTCGATTTTTATAAAATAAAAGGGCAAGATATTTATTTTTACAATTTTAAGGATCCGGCGGATTTTACACTTATGGATTCGCGCCTATATGCATTTATTGAACTTCCGGGGCAGAAAATGCTAAATGATTATCAGCTTTACACGGAGAGAGTGGGGCACCCGCAAGTCGATAACGGCGGCGACTATTCCGTAAGCGACATTGTTCGTTTTTTCAATGAGGCGAATAACCAAAAAATTAAATTAAATCCGTGGGAACTTCAGCTTCAAAGACAGCTCCAAGCAATGGGTTTAATAAAAAAAGTAGGAAGCAAGTTTGAAGTGGTTAAAGAATCGGCCATATTGGGCCTGTACGGTGCAACTAGAGGGACGAAAGAGCACGAGCTGAATCATGGTATCTACTTTACCGATCCAGCTTACAAGCAGCAATGCAACAGCATTTATTCAAGTCTCACATCTCAAGAGAAGCAAATAATTTCTCGATGGCTAAAGGCCAGTGAGAATGAACAAGGAGACAAAAGCTTAATGGCTAGGGAATTTTGCGCTACCGTACGAGATTGGGAAACATTAACAGGTCTTTACTTTGAGCCGAAAAACGAAATGGAATATCAATTGATGGCAAAATTGCATAGAAAAGTTTTAGCAATTGATAAATTTAGTAAGTACTATAGCGGTCAACAAGAACGTGGCAGCGCTGATAATATTGGAAAATTACGTGGCACCGCTCGATAAACCCTTCGATCTTTCACAACCGCCAAAGTGTCTTCCGAATTTGGGGTTCCAACTTTAAGCACCGCAACTTCGACTTGGACAAAAGAAACCTTGGATTTTATTCTTAATCACTTGGGTCCTTAATATTCGGCTTCAGAAATACCTGTTTGATATAAATTTCCATTTTCAATCGCGTCGGAGAGCTAAGCAGGAAAATTTGTAATTTGCGCCTTACAGCGCCTCGAAAAATCATATAGACGAAAATAAAAAAGAGCAAAATTTTCGACAGTGATTGATAATTTTTTATTCTAAGTCATATATTCTTTGGGAGCGTTTCAATGTGATACACTCTGGTCAAAGGCAATTATACGTCGTAAAGAAATCGGTTCGTTGGTGATTTAAGTTCCAAAAAACTATTCAAATCACCGATAATAATAAGAAGAGGTCGAGAATGCCATTTTGCAGAATCTGTAAATTCAGTGCCAAAGAACCGAATATCGAGATCCCGGCGCGCTCGCTTAATGACTCTTTTGTTTTTTGTGAGCCATGTAAGGCCTCTGCTATGAAATCTACTTTTTCGGAAACCCAAGTCGCTACTATTGAAGCGTCGGAAGCTATGGATGCCGCCGAATCGGTTATTGAGGATCTTTCTCAAGGGCAACCAAAAAAAAATTTTCGTATATTGATTTGGGGTCCGACTCCGGATGCCGAGAATCCTTTGGCTAAAAAGCGTGAAGAACTTAGGCGTGAATTACGGCGCCAAGGTCACCACGCATATTTTTCTGAAGAATTGGTTAAGCCTGGGCGTGGGCCAACTAACGTTCAGGAGGCCTACCAGGTGTTAAATATTGATTTAGTTATAAACATCGCGGGATCACTTGGATCCACAGGTGAAGCGCATGAACTTATGGCTGGCATTGGAAGATCGGGGCTACTTTGGTTAAATGAGCGAGCTGAGTCGGCATACGCAGGCACTGGGCTTGCACAAACAATGGTTTACTCTGGCGCAAAAGTTGAATATTATTCAGACATCTTCATAAAATGTTGTGGTCTCATAAAGGGTTCGCTTGCGTTCGTCAATGGCATGATCGCAGTGGACAACATGGCCGACTTTTATGAGCGGCAAGCTAGTCAATTGAGAGTTAGACGGAGGCTGTAAATATGAAAGAAAAAATTATGCCACACGAGCTACTTCTTACGAATAGAGCAGCGTTGGCCATCGCTCTATTTTTGTATCGCAGAAATTCAAAAGTTGATGTGTATGAATTAGAAAAAGCCTTTGGGGATAAATCGAAAATATCTACCCAGTTAGGTTTCCTAGAGAGTTGTTCAGTTATTTCAATTGGTAACTCTGGAAGACACTTGCGTCCACGTATAAAGCTTACTGATAGCGGACGGGAAAATATTGAGCTAATCCTAGCGGCGGCAAATGAAAAGCGACAAGAAATATTCGGAGAGATGACCGGCATACCAATGTCTACTGTTTCAAATGGAATTAAGATTACAAATGTCATTGTTGAAGGCAGTGATATTACAATTGATGATGGACAACTTAAGATATCGGATAATACGGAGCGACTATTTCAACAAAGTCGATCTAGCGAATCTCAATCATCTGGTGTGTTTGTCGCAAAATCAGATGAAACAAAATCCAATGACTTGAAGGTATACCCAACGAGAAGCGAAGATGTTGTTCTTCGTTCAATAGCGGCTTTGAATGAAGTAATGCGTATTAGTAATATTCCTGAACAAAAATCTCTCGGAAATCAAATATGGCGCAAGTAGAGTATACTATCATTTGCGATGATATTCGCATGGAAAAGGGAAACAAAGTCAGCTTAATGGGCATTTATGGTAACCAGATGCTGGTAGCAGAGTTTCCATTTCGTTTCGCGCGGCTCGGGTTTGTTCAACGTTGGACAAATTTACCTGACGGACAAAAATTCCGTGTAGTCTTCAGAGGCGAAGGCTTCAAAGGATTAACGGTTGAGGGAGAAATACAATATAAATCTTCGGGAGAACCTAAACAATCAAACGATACCAATATTGTTCTTAATTTTAATGGTATTGTCTTTCCAAAACCTGGTCGATTCATTTTTGAAACATCTATTCTCGGTTCCGAAGAGCAAACTTATAAATACGAAATTTCAGTATCAAAGGCTAAACCCGGACAGCTCGATTAGTCATAATATTTTGACAAAAGTAGCTAGCAGTCTCTAGAGGCCGTCGCTAGATCGGCTTTACGCTCATTTTTTGAGAGACCGAGCCTCTTGATTATTAAGGCATGCTTTATCGATTTTACCGATCCCTGAGCCGGTCCAAAAGAAGAGCATGCCTTAAAAACCCCATCACTTCGGAAATGACCAACCTGATTTTAAGCTTCGTCTACTTGATCGGGCCATTTTATCGACCGATCCTTTGCTCGGTAATCTCGCGAGCAATTAGCAACTCGAAAAGATTTGTTTTTAATTCAGCTTTCTCGCTCAACTGGAAAATGTTAGGCTGAGCAAATGGAAAAAATGAGCAGAAAACTTTCGATCACAGGCCTGACACTTGCGCTCTTTGCGCCATTATTGTTCGGCGTATTTTTGGGAAGAGGAAATTTAAGCGACCCGACACATGTGATCGCCGCGCTATCTATTGAATGGGTGATAGCCCTTTTTGTCATTCTAGTTGTTATATATGGCGAAAGAGCTTCTTTGAAATCACTAGACTTTCGAACATTATCAATCGGAGACTTCGTGTGGACGCTTGGGGCTGTTTTCGTTGGGGGGCTGGCATTTCCATTGACCACACCATTGGTCAAGGCGCTTGGTTTAAATTCGACGAACGACTTCATACCGAGCTTGGCACAAACGCCGGTGTTTTTGCGGATTGGTATTGTTATTACGGCGGGAATTACCGAAGAAATCATCTTTCGAGGATATGCGATTAAACGATTGGAATCGTTGATCGGCAAAAAGTATATAGCCGCGGTGATCTCAGGCTTGTTCTTTACGTTAATGCACGTACCATTTCTCGGCTGGGGTGGAGCATTTCAAGTCGGAATATGGTCAATTGCGGTCACCATACTTTTTCTTCGGCGTCGCAACCTGACTGCATCTATTCTCATGCATATTTTGAACGACGCACCGGCATTTATAATCATGCCAATGTATCCGGCGCTTTTACCACATTAACATGTGAAGGTTTTGCTATCCCCAAATGGTTGCCCCACTTCGATTTTTTACAGCGTGAGGCTTCGAATTCGAGCGCTTCAATTGCCGATCTGAAAATCAGCTGATTAAGAAAGATCTGAGTTATTTGGCAGACGCCTCAGATCTTTTGCGAAAGAGCTTTCTTGACCGCACAAGGCAAAAAAAATCGGCAAGGATATTAGTCCTTGCCGATTTTTAGTTTTCAGTTTGAGCCGCCACTTTTAAAGAGAGCTTTAATTAGGCGTCTTTAAATCTAGGTCTGGGAACACAGCTTTTTGCATTTCCTGATCTGTCGTCTCTAAGTTTACTTCAACTTTTGACTCAAGCTTCTTCTTTTCAAGATCACGCTTCATGGCCAATTTTTCTTGGTGAACTGAGCCGTGTGAACATTTTGCGATTTCTGAAATGGCCCTGTAACTTAATCCAGAATTTAAAAGCTTTCTTATTAAATCTGAATCTCGCATTTTCTTTCTGCCGATGAGCTTGCCTTTGGCCCTTGCATTGGCAAGGCCATTACGAACCCGCTCTGCAATTAATTCTCTTTCAAGTTGTGAAATTGCTCCCAAAATCGTGAAGATGGCGACCCCGATGGCGGAGCCTGTATCAACCTTTTCACTGAGGCTTACGAACTGAACTCCTTTGTCTTTAAACTTTTGGAGTGCTTTTAATAAATGAGTGGTGCTTCTTGCAAATCGACTGAAACTAAAACAGATAACATGCGAGACCTCTCCGTTTTCGACTGCTGTCATCATTCGGTTCAGTGCGGGCCGTGATTCTTTAGCTCCAGAAATACCTTCGTCAGTGAAAATCTCATAGTCCGAAATACCATTGTGCTCACAATAGACTTTAAGTGCTCGGACCTGTGATTCTAGGCCGGTCGATTGCAAATCCGTACTGACTCTGGCGTACAAACAAGACTTCTTTTTCACACTACTCACTACGCACAGACTCCTGTATGTACGCCGATAAATACTCTTTTCTCATGATAAATTTCTAACTTCAAGGCGCATTCTCTCAATGAGTTTTGCCTTGCTCGATTGAGCTGGCTTTGATCCCAGTCAGGTGCTCGGTAAAACCCGACATTGGCGCAAGTCCCTTTTGAACTCTTTGCAATGTCATTGCTTGTACCTTGTTATGAATTTTTGCAAGCGCAAAACCGCTACTGACAAGAATCGCAACGGCTATAAATATCTCTTTAACTGAACCCATAATTTATATCTCCATTTTTTTATTTATTTTTTTCTTATTTATTTTCTACAAAAGTATTCAACAGCTTCCCTAAACTTGAATAGACCCTCCACTGACCCGCACCACATGGCAGGTCTAAATTTCTTTGCATTCTCCCCTCGCTTCTCCATGCGAAAGCCACCGTCAATGCTCTTGACTCCTCGGTACAAAGTTGGCTTCGGCTTCAAAACACTAAATTCAAATATTATTTCGATTTGACGTCTCGATTGCAGCGGGCTCAATTCTTGCTCAGCTAAATTTTGTTTTCCAGTCATGTGAAACCTCCTTTAGACTTTTTTTGAATGGCTTAACTTCTCTTATTTTATTTCTAAAAATTTTGCTTTTTCTCACGGATTTTTTGACTCTCCCCTACCAATTCCCCTCGACTTCCGCAAAAGTTAGAGCCTTAAAAGGTGATATAAAATCCGTATCACCCGTATCACCCTAAAAGATGAAATCGAATGAGAACGAATGAAATACCAATGAAGAAAAGTGATTTGAAATGAAAATGGAAGAAACGCGGTAAGGCTATTGAATTTCAGTAAGCCTTCGAAATTGTTTTGTTAATTGTTTTTAGACCCTTCAACCTCTGGGAGTTCTGGCATTGGGGCTTTAACTTTCTGAAAGGACTCTGGTTTATTTTTACAATTGGTCTCAGGTCAGCGTAGGTCAGCTCATTTCACCCTATTTCGCGCCATTTGGCAATCCAGCTCATGCAACTTTGATCACCAAGATCATGTTCGAGATTTAAATTAACTCGCCAGCTGCCGGATGATGTGTGCCAAGAAATATCATTAAGATATACATTCTAAGCAAATGGGGTAACAAATTTTTTGAAAAATATTTTTCTCTGTATCGAAACTCATGCAATCTAAAACGCTACTTTTATCGATAATATAAAGTCACCACAAAACTTGCGGCGACTCGATCAAGAATCAAGTGTTTACGGGCCGATTGAATCAGCTTTTATCTTTGATAGTAAGTCTCTTGATTTTTCGTCAAAAGGTGTCTTTCCTTTTTCAACCCACCTTATTGCTTTTTCAGCTAAAACTCGTGAAACGCTCCAACCACTCGCCAATTTCCAACCCCAAGGCGTTTTTATTAGGCGATAATCTTCGACCACTTTTTCCTTCCCAGGAATAAAAACATGAAAGAACTGATCACCGTTTTGTTCACTTGTTACCGACCCTTCAATTGAATACGACACCTGGAATTTATTTTTTCCTAGTGCTTTAGTTTTTTTATTTGAGATAATGTAAAAACTGTCAGGCCCGCCCATATAACCAGGACACATAACCGCTTTATTTAGCCATGGACTTGTCTGAAGAAATTCTCCTTCACTGTCTTGCTTAATAAACTCCTCGAATAGTTTCTGAGGAGTGAGGTGGAGATCTTCCTTGACGATATCGCAGCCCTCATCGTTCCACTCAGGAGCTGTTGCCTTTCTTGCAAGGGCCGGTGAACTTAACAACAAAACAAGACACGAACGCTGGAAAATTTTAAAAATTAATTTCATAAGTTAATTCCATCAATTTATTTGCAGCTGGTCAATTGAGGAATCTTTTGGATTGATCGATTCATCGCATTTGACCTGACTTCAAAGCTGAAAAAACGCCTCTGCCTCAAAAGATGCCCACAAGTGACCGACGGTCGCCATTGGCCTCGCGACGATAGCAAAATGCGGCTTAGAATTCGGTGTGTGAGGTTTCTAAGGCAGATGAGTAGCAAAGTCCTCGGCGTTAGAGTGACATCCCCTGGTCAAGATGACAGATAAAAAAAGCCGGGAACTTTTCGTCGCCGGCTTAATCAATAAATTCTTAAAGGGGCATCAATCAAGATTGGAGTGTGGGTTGCTATTTGCGGTATTGCAAATATTATATCACATAATTTGCCAAATAAATGTTATGTCTTTTTAAAATTGAGTTATGATAGCTCCAAATTATGTTATGTCTTAGCTATCAAAAGGGAGAATTATGAAAGCTAACTTATCTAAAAAGCTATTAACTGGATTTTTCTTAACTGTGCAGTTGTTAACTTGTTCGATAACTTCGTTAGCTTCCGGAGGTGCGATTGCTGGTGGAGGCGGAGACGGCTCTGAAGAGCGGGTTAGTGACATCAGATCAGACATCTTATTATGGATTAATAATGGTGGAGCAAAAAAGCTCAGCCTTCCACAAGATATTTCTTACGGGCAATACGTTGACTCAATGACTGCCATTTTGCAACCTAAGAAAGTCATTATCGAATTTACCCAAGACAAGGTAATGGTAGAGAATATTGAAAAAACTTGTATGGGATTTTTATCAACAGTAAATGATCTGGCCAATATAAAGTGTAATATCTCAAGGTTTAAGGAAGCTTCCGAATCGCAAAAGTACCGCCTTATCCATCATGAATTTGCTGGACTGGTTGGTGTGGAAAAAAATGAGGGAGCTGCATCTGATTATGTACTCTCGTCACAAATTACGGATTTTCTAATTCCTCAAACTGTTTTGAAACTTGCAGTCAAAAAGAGAGATGGTGAAATACCAATGCCTTCAGATGACGAATACTGTTTAGCCAGAAATAAAGAGGGAATTTACGGTTTTACATATTTTACAGTTTGCAGTAAGGGAAGCGCCTATAGTGAAAAATTTCATGGCTATAGTAACAAAACAATCATAACCCACCAGAATATTCTATTGGCTAAAATGCAAAAAGATAATTTTATTGTCTTAAATGCTATTGCTCAGGAGCAAGTATCACAAGGTACTGGATCTATATCTAGGCCTGAAATTCCTATAAATATGCTAACAATTTTAAAAAAATCAAATGACTTAGACGAAGTAAAAAAACAAATTTGTATTGTTAATACGCAAGAAACATATTGGTACTTATGCTCTAAAGGGATTAGTTTACTACAAGATGCTTCCGTTAGAGAGCCTTCCAAAGATTTACTCATCAAGAATGATTTCAAAATGGTAGCGACTCTCAAAACAAGTAAAACGAATTTTATCGAAATTTATGAAAGAGCTGCCCCTTAAACGAATTGTTTTTGGGGTCATTTATTTTGCTAATTTAAACTTCAGAAGCTCATCAATATACTTTTGATATCCGTCGGTATTGACGATCTCCCATGCTCTCTTGTAACGCCCCCGCGAATCTGCGAATCTAATTTCACGATCGCTTCCAGTTTGGAGTGCGCGCATTTAGCTGGAGCCTTACAGCCTAGAGTTGGAAGCTGAGCGGGCTGACGCCTGTTTGTGTTTGGAACCTAGTTTCAAATTCTTCTGGTGGCAAGTAGCCAATTGCTGAGTGCAATCTTTTTTTGTTAT
>JACXTT010006586.1_pt1 | contig 16548 bp, 15 predicted proteins | sample 9270951 | NCBI WGS metagenome assembly JACXTT01 (sample SAMN15532306, study PRJNA645909) | rock metagenome | isolation source: weathered quartz diorite | place: Puerto Rico | collected 2017-06-21 | reverse complement strand
CGGCTTGCCCAGGAGCAGGTCGACGAGCGCAACGAGCTGCTGCAGCACAAGCCGATCTGGATCGACGTCGTCAGCCCCGACGACGAGGAACTGGCCTGGATCAAGGAAGCCTACGGCGTAGCCCTGCCGGAACTGGAAGACCTGGGCGACCTGGAAGCGTCCGCGCGTTATTTCGAAGGCGAGGACGAGAACATCCACATCCGCACCGACTTCTTGCTCGATGAGGAAGAAGCGTCGCGCAACGTGCGCGTGGCGTTCGTGCTCACGCGCGACGTGCTGTTCTCCATCCACGACGAAGACCTGCCGGTATTCCGCCTGGTGCGGCTGCGCGCGCGCATGCGCCCGGGCTCGGTGCGCAACGCCAAGGACGTGCTGATGGACCTGTACGCGACCGACGCGGAATACTCGGCCGACTCCATCGAGGAAGTCTACGAGCGCCTGGAAGAAGCGAGCCGCCGCGTGCTGGCCGAGAACGTGACCGATGCCGCCGCCGCCGACGTGCTGGAAACCATCGCGCGCGAGGAAGACCTGAACGGCCGCATCCGCCGCAACGTCATGGACACGCGTCGCGCGGTGTCGTTCCTGATGCGCAGCCAGCTGCTGTCGGCCGAGCAGCAGGACGAAGCGCGCCAGATCCTGCGCGACATCGACTCGATCGAGAACCACACCGCGTTCCTGTTCGACAAGATCAACTTCCTGATGGACGCGACGGTCGGTTTCATCAACATCAACCAGAACAAGATCATCAAGCTGTTCTCGGTGGTGTCGGTAGCGCTGATGCCGCCCACGCTGATCGCGAGCATCTACGGCATGAACTTCAAGATCATGCCGGAACTGGACTGGGCCGCGGGATATCCGTGGGCGATCGCGCTGATGGCGGTGTCGGCGGCGATTCCGCTGGTGTATTTCCGGCGCAAGGGTTGGCTTAGCTAGCCCGCCGAATCCAGCCTGCCGCTGACGTGGCGCCCCTCTCCCACGACGTGGGAGAGGGGTTGGGGGTGAGGGCCGGCGTGTCTCGATGCGACATGCCTTGCTTCGTGGAAGCGCTTGCCCTCCCCCCCGGCCCCTCTCCCGCAAGCGGGAGAGGGGAGAAACCGAGGAACGCTCGCGTTCAATCCGGCAACGTAGCCGCCCCCATCCGCCTGGCAATAATCCCCGCCTTCGCCTTGAAGTTGACGCGCACATTCGCGCAATACTCCTTCTTGTCGAAGCACTTCGGCGCCGGCAGCGCTGCCGCCAGGCGTGCCGCCTGCCCCACGCCGAGCTTGGCGGCGCTGGTGCGGAAATAGTGCTGGGCCGCGGCCTCGGCGCCGAACACACCCTCGCCCCACTCCACCGAATTCAGGTAGATCTCGAAGATCCGCTGCTTGTCCAGCCAGAACTCAAGCATCCACGTGATGGCCAGCTCCTGGCCCTTGCGCAGGTAATGCTGCTCGGGCGACAGGAACAGGTTCTTGGCGAGCTGCTGCGTGATGGTGGAGCCGCCGCGCACGACGCGGCCGCGCTTCTTGTTGCGCTCCCACGCATCGAGCATGGCATCGATCTCGTAGCCGGGATGGTTGACGAAGTCCGCGTCTTCGCTGGCAATGACCGCGCGCTTGAGGTTGCGCGAGATCTGGTCATATGGCACCCAGCGGCGGTCGATACTGCAATGCCATACGTTGAAGCCGCACAGGCGCCAGCGCTCTGCGCGCATGAATGACGTGGACGAAGGCGCCACGTACTGCCAGGCTCCGATTTGCAGGAAGAAGTAGGCCTGCATCGCGACCACGCCGGCCACAATGCATCCAAGCAGGTAGACGACCCAGCGCATCGGAGAGAATGCCGTGCCGGCGGCGCGCGCGGAGCGCTGTCTGGTGACCACGGGCACCGGCGGCGTTCAGCCCTTGCGCTCGGCCTGCAGCGCGGCGCGCAGGTCGGCCAGCACGGGCGCGGTGCGCGGACGCACGCCGCGCCAGATGTAGAACGCCTCGGCGGCCTGTTCGACCAGCATGCCCAGGCCGTCGGCCGTGCGCGCGCCGCATTGCGCGGCGTGGCGCAGGAACACGGTCGGCTCGGCGCCGTACATCATGTCGTAGGCCAGCACGCCTTCGCCAAGCAGGAATGCCGGCACGGGCGGCAACTCGCCATGCAGGCTGCTGGACGACGCGTTGATGACCACATCGCAGCCCTCGTCCTCGGACAGCTGTTCCAGCGCATCCAGCCCGCCGCCCCACAGCTCCACGCCGTAGGAGTCGGCCGCTTCCACGAATTCTTCGAGCATGTCGCTCGCGCGCGAGGCCGTGCGGTTGGCCACCACGATGCGCGACGGACGGCATTCGATCAGCGGCAGCATCGCGCCCATGGCCGCGCCGCCCGCGCCGAGCAACAGCACGCGCTGCCCTTCCAGCAGTGTGTCGAGGTTGTCCTGGATGTCGCGCACCAGGCCAATGCCATCGGTGTTGTCGCCGTGGATCAGCCCGTCCTCGATCCACATCGTGTTGACTGCGCCGGCGGATTCCGCGCGCGGGGTCAGGCGGTCGGCCAGGTCGTAGGCCTGCAGCTTGAACGGCACGGTCACGTTGAAGCCGTGGCCGCCATCGGCCAGGAACGCGCGCACGGTATCGGCGAACGCGTCGAGCGGCGCTTCCAGGTGGCCGTACTCGACCGCTTCACCGGTCTGCCGCGCAAACGCGGCGTGAATGAATGGGGAGCGGCTGTGCGCAACCGGGTTGCCGACCACGACGTAGCGGTCAGCAGGCTGGGAGGTGTCAGTAGAGGTCATCAGCGGGCCTGCAAGCGGGTTTCCAGCCCGCCGCGAGAGAACTTGAATGTGGAAATGACTTCGAGGATGTCCTGGCGCGCCGCCATCTCGGCCGTGAACGGGCCGAACGGCGCGGCGGCGCGGACGATGGCCACGGCCTGGCGGTCCAGCGCCGGATCGCCCGAGCTCTTGACCACGTCGATGGCGTCGACGTTGTAGCCGTCGCGGTTATAGCCGAGCTTGCCCAGGCGGTTCACGTTGATCACCAGGATCAGCTGGCCGTACAGCGGCTTGCCTTTGTGTTGCGGAAAATCGCTGGTGCCGCGCGCCTCGATCTTGCGGCGCAGGCGGTCATAGTACTGGGCATAGTCGACCTCGCGCGCACTCGTGGCGGTGAGCTGGTAGCGCTTGGGCCGCTTGGCGTATTGCTCCAGGTTGCGGCCGATCTCCGCTTCCAGCTTGGCCATCTCGTCGGTCGAGGTACGCTGGTCCTGGCCGCGCAGCGGGTTGTCCTGGCGCAGCTCGCCCGGCTTGAGCGGCTGGCTGCGCACGGCCGGCGCGGCTTCGCGCGTCTGCGTCATCAGGCGTTGCTGCTGCTCTTCCAACTGCTCGACGCGGCGCTGCACCTGCCGCACCAGGTCGCCGTCCTGCGACACGGTCTGCGCGGGCAGCGGCGTGGTGGCGCGCTGCTGGTCGTGATCGCCGCCGCCGTCGAGGTTGGCCTGTGCCAGCACGGTCGGGTTGCGCGGCTTCTGCGCGGACTTGGAATTGACCAGCACCACGTCCAGTGCCGCATCCGTGCGCTTGATCTCGAACACCTCGGGCGCCGCGATCCGGACCATCAGCAGCACCAGGTGCACCACGACCGAGATGGCCAGCGCCTTGACCAGCGTGTTGCTGGCATGCCACCAGTGGCGGGGATCGACGAGAGCGGTGTTCACGATGCAGAGCTGGCTGGACAATGGGCTTGGGGGAACCGCTTGGGAGAGTCGCCCGGGCGGCATGGCGCCACGCGCCCCCGGCCCGGCGGCTGCACCGGGTCAGAAGGGCATTGTATGTGAGCCGCCGGCTTTTCCGAAGGGATCAGCCCTGCCCGGGGACGATGGTGTCGCGCGCGGCAGACGCCTCATCGCCGCTGCCGTCGCCGGACCCGTCTTGCGCGGGCACGGCGCCGTTGGCCGACTGCTCGGCGGCCTCCTCGGCCGCCATCTCCGCGGCGGCTTCGGCCGAGACTTCGGCGGCTTCCTCGTCGCTTTCGAGCTCTTCTTCGGGCAACGCGCCCTCGCCAGCGAAGATTTCGAGCACCCGGCACGACACATCGAGCGCGATCTCGTCGATCTCACCGATCTCGAGCAGCACCTGCGTGCCGCGCTGAGCCTGCGCCAGTTCCGGCACGCGCGTGACCAGCGGGATCTCGATGAAGCGCACCGCGCCTTCCTTGAGCACCGTGGCCACCATGCGCTCGCGGCCTTCCTGCTTCAGCCAGCGCAAGCACCAGTAGCGCTCCATGGTGGACTGGTGATCGGCATAGGCCGCGTAGGTGCCTTCGAAATCCGCCACGGCGGCGAACAGGTCGGCGTCCTTCGGCTTGAACGGCGCCGCCAGCTTGGCCGTGATGCCATGCTGCGCCACCGCCAGGATTTGCCACTGGTTGACCAGGTCGACGTAGCGGCGCAGCGGCGAAGTGCTCCATGCGTACTGCGCCACGCCCAGCCCTTCGTGCGGGGCCGGGTAGGTCTGCATGCGGGTGCGGTGCATGCCCCAGGCCTTCTGCGTACGGTAGATGCCCGGCACGCCGTTGTCGGCGAGCAGCTTGCCCCAGGTGCTGTTGGCCAGGATCATCAGCTCGGCGACGATCTTGTCCAGTGGCGAACCGCGCTTGCGCTGCTCGATGCGCACGCGCTGGCCGCCGTCGGCCTGGTCGTCCAGGTAGAAGTTGTAGTCCGCGCGGCTGTGCGACTCGGGCCGCAGGCCGCTGGCAAGGCGCGCCTTCTGGCGCTCGTCATGCAGGTTGCCGGCGAAGTGCCACAGCCGCGTGAGCTGGGACCGGAACGGATAGTCGCCGGTACCGTCGGCCAGCGACGCCTCGGTGATGACGTCGTCGAGCAGGTTGTGGCGCAGGTTGGCCGCGATCATCACCATCTCGGCGCGCGTCTCGCTGCCGAGCACCTGCCAATGCAATGGCTCGACCGTCACGTACAGCGACAGCGCCGGGCACTGGCGCCCTTCCTGCAGCGTGTAGCGCTCGACCACGGCGTCGGGCAGCATGGTGATCTTGTCGCCCGGGAAGTAGACCGTGGACAGGCGCTGGCGCGCGACCGCGTCGAGCGGCTCGCTGCGGCGGATGCCGAGCGCGGGCGCGGCAATGTGGATGCCGACGCGCAGGTTGCCGTCGGGCAGCTCGGTGACCGACAGCGCGTCGTCGATCTCGGTGGTGGTCACGTCGTCGATCGAGAACGCTTCCACGTCCGCCACGGGCAGGCCGCCGGAGGGCTCGGGCACGCCGAGTTCGGGGAAGCCCGTGCCCTTCGGGAAGCACTCGGCGAGGAACTTGGCCTCATGCAGCGCGCGCGCGCTGGCCACGCCGCCAACGGCCACCATCAGGCGCATCGGCGTCATGCCGAGCGCCGTGCAGGCGGCATCCATCGCCTTGTATTCGAGGCTGTTCTTGTCGGGCTTGAACAGCAGCTGCAGCACCTTGTTGCGGAACGATTCCGGCAGGGTCAGCGCCTTGAGCTGCGCTTCATATTCGGCCTGCTGGAGCGCCTGCTGTTTCTTGCGCTCCAGCGCGGCCAGCGCGGCCTTGAGCTGGTCTTCCGGCGCGCGCTGGTAGTGCCCGCGGCCCTTGCGGCGGAAGTACACCGGGTTGGCATGCAGGGCCATGGCCAGCGCCGCCTGCTGCACGGGACCGGCATCGGCGCCGTAGTACTCGGCGGCCAGCTCGGCAAAGCCGAACTCGGTCTCGGGCGCGCATTCCCACAGGAAGTCGAGGTCGATCTCGGCCGTCATCTCGCTGGTCTGGCGCACCAGTTCGATCGCCGACGGCTGGGCGAACTGCAGCAGCACGTCGCGCGACTTGACCTTGGTACGCTTGCCGGCCGGCAATTCGACCTGGTAGGACTCGCCCTGCTGGGTCAGCACGGTGCCGGCGCGAATCTCGCCGCCTTCTTCGAACAGCAACTGCATCGATCGGTACTTTCAGAAATGCCGGGAACCCCTGCCGCTCGGGCGGCACAGACGCGGGTTCCGGGGAGATAAGTGTGAGCGCCCCTGCGGGCAGGCTGGCCGCGGGGGCCAAAGACAGGATGATACCGCACCGTTTCCGGCCGCCGGTCGGGAACCGGTACGGCGGCCGGACCACGGGTGACGTCAGAGCGACATGCCGCCGCTGGTCTCGATCGCGACGCCGTTGATGTAACTGGCGTCGTCGCTGGCCAGGAAGGCATAAACGCTGGCGATTTCGGACGGCTCGGCCAGGCGGCGCAGCCAGCACGATTCCTTCATGCCGTCGAGCACCTTCTCCGGCACGGTCTGCAGGATTTCGGTGTTGACGAAGCCCGGGCACACGGCGTTCACGCGCACGCCCTTGGGCCCGAGTTCGCGCGCCCAGGTCTTGGTGAAGCCGATCACGCCGAACTTGCTGGCCGCGTAGTTGGTCTGGCCGAAGTTGCCGTACAGGCCGACCACGCTCGACGCGTTGAGGATCACGCCCTTGCCCTGCTCGGTCATCACGCTGGCGACGGCCTGCGCGCAATTGAACACGCCCTTCAGGTTGACGTCGATGACCGCGTCGAACTGCACCTCGGTCATCTTGGCCAGGCGCGCATCCTTGGTGATGCCGGCGTTGTTGACCAGCACGTCGATGCGGCCATGCGCGGCCAGCACCGCGCCGACCATGGCGTTGACCTCGTCGCGGCGCGTCACGTCGACGCGGTAGGCTTTAACAGTGGCGCCGGTGGCAGCGAGCTTCGCTGCGGCTTCGCGCACGCGTTCGTCCTGCACGTCGCACAGGATGACGATGGCGCCTTCGGCGGCAAAGCGTTCGGCCGTGGCAAACCCGATGCCGGCGGCCGCGCCGGTGATGATGGAAACTCGACCCTGCAGTTTCATGATGTCTTCTCTACTTTATATCTGGGTAGTGTGTAAGTCAGGCGGGGCCCCGGTCTGGTCAATACGCTTGCCGGAGTCCCCGTGAAGGCCGTGCCAGCAGGTCCGGCAAGAAGACCTCTGTCACGAGCATGATGCCGGCGCCGCGCCGGAATACGGAGCGGCGCGCCGGCAGCATCGGCACCGGCGCCATGGCCGGCAGGACCCGCTGCAGCGCCTGGCGCAGCGGGTGGTGCGGCAGCAGCCGAGCGAACTGGAACGGATCGCGCCGCACGGCCGGGTCCACGAACAGGCGCCCGCCCAGCGGGCGCTCGCCCAGGCCGCGCAGAAAGGGCCAGTCGCGGCGCGCGTGGCGCTCGCGCACGACGGTGTGCGCGTAGATGGACGGCTGCTCGTCGCAGATCAGCAGCACTTCGCGCGTCAGCGCCGGCTCGCGGCACCATTGCCCCAGCACCTGCCATTCATCGACATAGGGCTGCGCTGAAGCCTGGAACAGGCGGCGCACGCGGAAACGTTCGGAGGCGGCCACCAGCCGCGCGGTCAGCGAACCTTCGCCGGTGACCCAATGCCGCAGGTTCGGCGGAATTGCCGTATCGAAGGGCAGGTGGCAGGTCCAGCCGCAGCGGCGCGTGACCTGCGCGCTCATGCCGCGCGGCCCGGCACCACGCCGCCAGGCCCATAGCCGCAGAAGGCCAGCACGTCGTCGACATAGTCGGCGAACTCGCTGATGCCGTGGTCGCTGCCGGAAATGATGCGGATGTACGCGCCCTGGCAGGCAGCCACCATCTCGCGGTAGTCGAGCACTTCGTCGCCGGTGGCGGCAAGCAGGTAATAGCGTTCCGGCTGCGTGAGCGTGTCCACACGCAGGTCAAGCAGCTCCCGCATATGGCGCGGCTCGACCGTGACCGAGCCGCCGCCATGCCACAGCGGCTGCTCGCCGATGTATTGCTGCAGGTCGGTCCACGGGTGGATGGCCGGGTTCAGCAGCACCGTACGGCAGCCATGGCGCTCACCGAGCCAGCGTGCATAGAACCCGCCCAGCGAGGAACCGACGATCGCGATTTCCTGGTCGCCGCCCGCTCGCGCCGCGTGGATGGCGGCCTCGGCCTGCGCGATGGCCTGGGCCGGCGAAACATTGAGCAAGGGGCAGGCGTAGTAGCGGCCCACGCCCCACTCGCGCATGCGCTCCTGCACCAGCCGTGCCTTGAACGACTGCGGCGAGGAGCGGAATCCGTGCAGGTACAGCAGCATGTCGGCGCCCTCAGCCTGCGGCGCCCAGCGCGTCCAGCAGCTTCTGGTGCACGCCGCCGAAGCCGCCGTTGCTCATGACCAGCACCTGGTCGCCCGGTTGCGCCGCGGCGCGCACGGCCTTGACCAGTGCGCCGAGATCGTGGAAAGCCTCGGCCTTCTCGCCGAGCGGCGCCAGCGCACCGGCGAGGTCCCAGCCGAGCGCGTCCTTGCCGCTCGGCGCACCGTAGCCGAATACCAGGTCGGCCTGCTCGAGGCTGGCCGGCAGCTGCGCCTTCATCACGCCGAGCTTCATGGTGTTGGAGCGCGGCTCCAGCACGGCCAGGATGCGCGCACCGCCGACACGGCGGCGCAGGCCTTCGAGCGTCGTCTGGACGGCAGTGGGATGGTGAGCAAAATCGTCATAGACGGTCACGCCGCCCGCCACGCCGCGCACTTCCATGCGGCGCTTCACATTGGCGAAACGCCCGAGCGATGCAATGGCCTGCGCCGGCGGCACGCCGACATGGCGCGCGGCGGCAATGGCTGCCAGCGCATTCATGCGATTGTGGGTGCCCTGCAGGTCCCAGCTCACGCGGCCCTGCACGGCCTCGCCGAACCACACATCGAAGGCATCCTTGCCGCCCTCGGCACCGGCATCGCTTTCGCGCCAGTCGCCGACGCCGAACTGCTCGACCTCGCTCCAGCAGCCGCGCTCAAGCACGCGGGCCAGGCTCGCTTCAAGGCCATTGATGATCAGCCGCCCCTGCCCCGGCACCGTGCGCACGAGGTGATGGAACTGCGTTTCGATCGCGTCGAGATCCGGGAAGATGTCGGCGTGATCGTATTCGAGGTTGTTCAGGATCGCCGTACGCGGGCGATAGTGAACGAACTTGCTGCGCTTGTCGAAGAAAGCGGTGTCGTACTCGTCTGCCTCGATCACGAAGAAGTCCGATTCCGTCACGCGCGCCGAGATGCCGAAGTTTTGCGGCACCCCGCCGACTAGAAAGCCAGGGTTGTAGCCGGCATCTTCCAGTATCCACGCGAGCATCGAGGTGGTGGTGGTCTTGCCGTGCGTGCCGGCCACGGCCAGCACCCACTTGCCCGCCAGCACGTGTTCGCCCAGCCATTGCGGGCCCGACACATAGGGCAGGTTCCGGTTGAGGATGGCTTCCATCAGCGGATTGCCGCGCGACACCACGTTGCCGATCACGAACAGGTCGGGCTCCAGCGCGAGCTGGGCCGGGTCGAAGCCCTCGATCAGCTCGATGCCCTGGGCTTCGAGCTGGGTGCTCATCGGCGGATAGACATTGGCATCGCAGCCGGTCACACGATGGCCCGCCTGCTTGGCGAGTACCGCCAGGCCGCCCATGAAGGTGCCGCAGATGCCAAGGATATGAATATGCATGGGGTTCCCGGAAAGACTTGAGACCGGCCGGGCCGGTCGGCATGCCAGCGATGGTCCGGCGGACCATGCCGGGCAGGAAGGCTTTGATTGTACCCGAGCACTTCCGCGCTTCGCTGCACTGCGGCAGCGCCGCCGCACCGGCTGGCCGCCCCGCTCCGGTATCATCGGCACATGTCCCGACGTACCCTTTCCGACCCCGTCCGCCTGCGCGAGGAGATCGCGCAGGCGGCGGCACGCATGATCGCCGAAGACGGCGCCGACTACGCCACAGCGAAGCGCAAGGCCGCGCGCCAACTGCTCGGCGACCAGCGCGTGGCCGGCGAATGGCTGCCCGATAACGAGATGATCGAGGCCGAAGTGCGCACTTATCAGGCACTTTTCCACGGTGACACGCAACCGCGCATCCTTGCGCTGCTACGGCGCGTGGCAGTCCTGGCAATGGAAGACCTCGCGCCGTTCCGCCCTTACCTGGTGGGCGCGGTGCTCAATGGCACCGCTACCGAGCACTCGGATATCTATCTGCAGTGCTTCTGCGACAGCCCCAAGGACGCCACGCTGCATCTGCTCAATGCCGGCGTCGACTTCGACACCAGCGAGACCCGGCACTTCGGCGGCCGCGGCGACGTCGAAACGCTGAGCTTCCTGTGGAAGGGCCAGTGGCCCGACCGCCGCGAAGCGCGCCTGCTCGCGGGCGAAGTGCGCTCGGAACTGGCCGGGCCGGTCGGTATCCATATTGCTCTGTATGATGCCGACGACGAACGCGGTGCCGTACGCACCGATGCCAGCGGCCGCGCCGCCCGGGCCGACATGCAGGCCGTACAGGCGCTGCTTGCGGCCAGCGACGCTGACGATTCGAACTGAGGCGGCCCCGTCTTGTCAGAAGAACACCAATTGGCGGCATCTGCGCCTAACCGCCGCCCTCATACCGAGACTCCATGAACGCTCCCACTCAGAAACCTGCCCGCCGTTCCCGCCTGTGGCTGTGGATTGCCGTGGCGGTGGTGGCGTGCGCCGCCGGCGCGCTGGCCGGCCATTTCGTGTTCTCGCCCAAGGCCGCGTCCGACCAGGCCGTCGAAACCTTCTTCCAGACCCGCCTGCCAGACGCGAGCGGCACCGACATCGACCTGGGCAAGCTGCGCGGCAAGACTGTGGTGGTCAACTTCTGGGCGCCGTGGTGCGGGCCCTGTGTGGAAGAAATGCCGGAGCTGACTGCCTTGCACGCCGAGTACGCAGCCCGCCAGGTCGAGTTTGTCGGCATCGGCATTGATTCCGCCACCAATATCCAGCAGTTCGTCAAGAAGGTGCCCGTGGCCTACCCGCTCGCGGTGGCCGGCTTCGCGGGCACGGAGCTGTCGCGCAATTTCGGCAACAACGCCGGTGGCCTGCCCTATACCGTCGTGATCAACCCGGACGGATCCGTCAAGTACCGCAAGATGGGCCGTGTCACCTCGGACGAGTTGCGCGCAGTTCTGCCGCGATCCTAGGTGCAGGCGAGGCCATAACGGGCTTCTTCCGCCAAGTTCGCCGAACCGTGGCGAACTTGCACTGAAACGGAGCGCATGTTTCCCGGGATGTGCCAATGTGGCTTAATCAGCGCGCAAAGGCCCGGCAAGCGCAGCAAGGCTTGTATCCCCCGCTAGACAAATCCCTCTAAGCTACGGTAATCTCCGCGCAATTTCGTTGAACTGGTCGAGCCGCCGTGACTGCAACCCGCTCCATCCGTCGCTCCGCCCGCTACCGCAAGGTGCTGGTCCTCCACGGGCCGAACCTTAACTTGCTGGGCACGCGCGAGCCGGAAACGTACGGGCACACCACGCTGGCCGATATCGACGCCGCACTGGCGCAGCATGCTGCCGACGCCGGTATCGCGTTGTCGTCGTTCCAGTCCAACCACGAAGGGGCGCTGGTTGACCGCATCCATGCCGCGCGTACGGAAGGGGTGGATTTCATCATCATCAACCCGGCTGCCTACACGCATACCAGCGTGGCGCTGCGCGATGCGCTGGCTGGCGTGGCCATTCCGTTTGTCGAAGTGCACTTGTCGAACGTGCATCGCCGCGAAAGCTTCCGTCACCATTCCTATTTCTCCGACCTCGCGGTCGGTGTGATCTGCGGACTGGGCTGGCATGGCTACCTGCTGGCGCTGGACTATGCCCTCGGGCTGGAGCAACCGCCGCCAAAGGGCTGAGTGGCGCGGACCTGCAAGGCTTTACCCGAAATACAAGGCTTTACCCGAAAACATGATGCGCGCCGCCTGGCGGCCGCGCCCGCAACACGTGCAACAAGCACCGCGGGCGTGGACAGCCGGTGGCCGCACCGACGATTTCTTCCGCCGCTGCCCGCAGGGCGCGCCCGGACAACCTGATTCAGGAGGATAGAAGATGGACCTGCGCAAGCTGAAGACGCTGATCGACCTGGTGGCCGAGTCCGGCATCTCGGAGCTGGAAGTCACTGAAGGCGACGGCAAGGTACGCATCGTCAAGCAACCGCCGCAAATCATCGCCGCTCCGATGGCCATGCCGCAGATGCAGGCGCTGCCGGTGATGCCCGCCGCGGCTCCGGCAGCCGGTGGCGCTCCCGTTGCCGAGCCGGCCGCTGCGCAGCTTCCGGCAGGCCACGTGGTGACCTCGCCCATGGTCGGCACCTTCTACCGCGCGCCGTCGCCGGGCGCAGCGCCGTTCGTCAACGTCGGCGACACCGTCAAGGAAGGCCAGACCGTCTGCATCATCGAGGCCATGAAGCTGCTCAACGAGATCGAGTGCGACAAGGCCGGCGTGATAAAGGAAATCCTGGTCGAGAATGGCCAGGCAGTGGAATACGGCCAGCCGCTGTTCGTCATCGGCTGATGCTGCCCGGCGTGCCGCGCCGCCCTGCCCATGCGGCAGCGGCCCGCGCGGCCTGCCGGATCTCGTGGATGTTCGCGCGTTGCGACCCGCATCCCTTGCCATGAAGCGGCCCCTGGCACCGCCAGTTTCCCGGCCGCGCACCCGGCGTGCCGCGGCGGCACCTGGCGGGACCGCTCCCGTTCTCGCAGAGAGAGACCATGTTTGAAAAAATTCTGATCGCGAACCGCGGTGAAATTGCCCTTCGCATCCAGCGCGCCTGCCGCGAGCTGGGCATCAAGACCGTGGTGGTGTACTCGGAAGCCGACAAGGAAGCCAAGTACGTCAAGCTGGCCGACGAAGCCGTGTGTATCGGCCCGGCCCCGTCGCCGCTGTCCTACCTGAACATGCCTGCCATCATCTCGGCCGCCGAGGTGACCGACGCGCAGGCGATCCACCCGGGCTACGGCTTCCTGTCGGAAAACGCCGACTTTGCCGAGCGCGTGGAAAAATCCGGCTTCGTCTTCATCGGCCCGACCGCCGAGAGCATCCGCCTGATGGGCGACAAGGTCTCGGCCAAGCAGTCCATGATCAAGGCCGGCGTGCCGTGCGTGCCGGGCTCCGACGGTGCCCTGCCCGATGATCCGGCGGAAATCGTCGCGACCGCGCGCCGCGTGGGCTACCCGGTCATCATCAAGGCCGCCGGCGGCGGTGGCGGCCGCGGCATGCGCGTGGTGCACACCGAGGCCGCGCTGATCAACGCCGTCAACATGACGCGCGAAGAGGCCGGCCGTGCCTTCGGCAATCCCGAGGTCTACATGGAGAAGTTCCTGGAGAATCCGCGCCATGTGGAGATCCAGATCCTGGCCGACCAGCACAAGCAGGCCATCTGGCTGGGCGAGCGCGACTGCTCGATGCAGCGCCGCCACCAGAAGGTGATCGAGGAAGCGCCCGCGCCGCACATCCCGCGCCGCCTGATCGAGCGCATCGGCGACCGCTGCGCCGAGGCCTGCCGCAAGATGGGCTACCGTGGTGCCGGCACGTTCGAGTTCCTGTACGAGAACAACGAGTTCTATTTCATCGAAATGAACACGCGCGTGCAGGTCGAGCACCCGGTCACCGAGATGATCACGGGCATCGACATCGTGCAGGAACAGATCCGCATCGCATTTGGCGAAAAGCTGCGCTTGCGCCAAAAGGATGTGCAGTTCCGTGGTCATGCGATCGAGTGCCGCGTGAACGCCGAAGACCCGTTCAAGTTCACGCCGTCGCCGGGCCGCATCACCGCCTGGCACATGCCCGGCGGCCCTGGTGTACGCGTCGACTCGCACGCGTATGATGGCTACTTCGTCCCGCCGAATTATGATTCGATGATCGGCAAGATCATCACCTACGGCGCCACCCGCGAGCAGGCCATCGCCCGCATGCGGATCGCGCTGTCGGAAATGGTCGTCGACGGTATCCAGACCAACGTGCCGCTGCACCGCGAGTTGATGATGGACGCCAATTTCGTCGAAGGCGGCACCAGCATCCACTATCTCGAGCACCGCCTGGCGCAGCGCGAGAAAGCCTGACGCGGCAATCGCCGCACCTGCTGTACAAAAGGAAGCCCGTGGCCTTTCAGGAATGTGTGATTGAAGTGGCGCAGGACCAGGCCGACGCCTGGTCCGACGCCCTGTTCGACCTTGGCGCGCTGTCGGTGTCGGTGGAAGATGCCGATGCCGACACGCCGGAAGAGCAGCCGCTGTTCGGCGAGCCCGGGCTCGAGCCAACGAAGCTTGCGTGGAACCGCTCGCGCGTGGTGGCGCTGTTCGGCGACGACACTGACCCGGCGCTGGTCGTCGCGGCCGCGTCGAACGCACTCGGCATGGATCCGGTGCCGGCCTATGTGCTGCGCGAAGTCGAAGACCAGGACTGGGTGCGCCTCACGCAATCGCAGTTCGAGCCGATCCGCATCGGCGAACGGATCTGGGTGGTGCCGTCGTGGCACGAGGCGCCGGAGCCGGACGCCGTGGTGCTCGAACTCGACCCGGGTCTTGCCTTCGGCACCGGCAGCCATCCCACCACGCGGCTGTGCATGCAGTGGCTGGAGCAGAACCTGAAGGCCGGCGAGACCGTGCTCGACTACGGCTGCGGCTCCGGCATCCTCGCCATCGTGGCAAAAAAGCTCGGCGCCGGCGATACGCTCGGCATCGACATCGACCCGAACGCCGTGCAAGCGTCGCGCTACAACGCCGAGCGCAACCAGGTGCAGGCCGGGTTCGCATTGCCGGAGTCGGTCTCGGAGGCAACCTACGATCTCGTCGTTGCCAATATCCTCTCCAACCCGCTCAAGGTGATGGCCGCGATGCTGAGCGCCCGCGTGCGCTCCGGCGGACGGCTGGTGTTGTCTGGCGTGCTCGAGCGCCAGGCCGAAGAAGTCGCGGCCGCCTACGCCGCCTGGCTGCCGCTGACCGTGTGGCGCAGCGAGGAAGGCTGGGTCTGCCTGCACGGCACGCGTCCCTGAGGTGCGCCGATGGCCGCCGCCAAGCTCGTCACGCGTTGCCCGGCTTGCCGCACCGCCTTCCGGCTGGTCGCTGATCAGCTGCGCCTGCGTCAGGGACTGGTGCGTTGCGGACACTGCGAAACCGTCTTCGATGCACGTGAGCACCTGATCGAAGTCCCCGCGCCGGCTGCCTCGGCTACCGCTCGGCCGCCACAGCAGGCGCCGCAACCCGTTGCGCCCGCCGCCTCAGCACCGACATCATCTTCCACTCACTTCGACCCGGGCTACGACCCCGGGTACGACGTGCCCGCCCTCGATTCGCCGACCATGATGATGTCGCCCGTCGAGGAGGAAGAGACACCCGCCGAGCCGGCCACGCCGAGCGCGCAGGACACGGATTCCTCATCCATCGAACCGGCACCGCCTGCGGAAGCTGAACCTTCGCAAGCAGGCCCCTTGCAAGCGGAGCCGGCCGACGCGGAGCAAGCGGACGCCGGCCCCGTTGCGGCCGCCAACGGCATGCCTCAGGTCGGCCAGGACGCCGAGGAGGCATCCGCCACGATCGTGGCCGCCCGGGACCCGTGGCCGGAGCTGGACAGCTCCGCGCTCGACGATCAGGAATCCGCCACGCGCACGACCGCATCCCCGGCAGCGCAGGCCTCTGGCGAACTGGCCGATGCACCGGTCGGCGAGCCGGTTGCCGAATCCGCTACCGAACCTGTGCTGCGCAGCGCCAGCGAATTCCTGCGCGCCCAGTCCAGCGACGGCACCGAAACGCCAGGCATCGCGCCACACGCACCGGCCGAAACTGCGACGCCTGAAACACCGCACGAGTCCGGCAACGACTACGGCCGCAACTACGGGCCCACTTACGGGCCGAATACCGGCGACGCCTTCAGTGCCACCGCCGGCGCCATTGCGCGCGAGAACGTGGCGCGGCGCTGGGCACGCCAGGAACCGCAGCTGGGTCCGGCATTCGCCCCCGATTTCCTGCGCCAGGCCCGCGGGCGCGAACGCGCGAGAGAGGCCGCCGCGCCCCCGCCACCGCCGCGCTTGCGCTACGGCTGGCATATCGCCGCCGGCGTGCTGGCCCTGGGCGTGGTCCTGCAGGGGCTGTACCTGATGCGCGGACAACTCGCGGGCCACTTCCCGACGCTGCGTCCGGTGCTCGAGGCCGCGTGCGCGCCGCTCGGCTGCGAGGTGCCGCCGTGGCGCGACATCGACGCCCTGCGCATCGACACCTCGCAATTGCAGAAGCAGGACGAAGGCAGCGACGCCTACATACTGGCCGTCACGCTGCGCAACCAGGGCCGCGCTACCACGGCCCTGCCGGCCATTGAACTGATCATGACGGACCTGCAGGACCAGTTGCTGCTGCGGCGCGTGCTGGAGCCGTCCGAGTACCTTGAGCCGGCGCAGAAGGCCTTTGCCATGCATGGCCTTCGCGCGGGCATGGAACTGCCGGTTCGGGTACGATTCCGGACTCAGCAGACAGCGGCCAACTACCGCGTGCTGATTTTCTATCCGTAGGGTCTGTTCACCCGTCAAACGCACGCGCATTTGCCACAGGTGAACGGTCCCTGGATTTCGCAGGCTTGCTGCCAAGGGCCGAATCGAGTCCGGCCGCAAGCTGCGCCCCCCCCGAAGATCCTGAACAGGAAGGAGCAGTGATGAGCAACGTGACTCTCGGCGGCAACGCCATTGAAGTGGCAGGCAAGTTCCCGCAACCCGGCGACAAGGCCGCCGACTTCAAGCT
>JACXTT010006585.1_pt1 | contig 16550 bp, 15 predicted proteins | sample 9270951 | NCBI WGS metagenome assembly JACXTT01 (sample SAMN15532306, study PRJNA645909) | rock metagenome | isolation source: weathered quartz diorite | place: Puerto Rico | collected 2017-06-21 | reverse complement strand
GGTGAATGCGTGTTTTGCTGTCAAGGTCGGTTGAGCTGGAAACGATTTTTTCCTTTGCTTGTCCCCCCCGGACGTGAACTTCAGGGGCAAAATCTGCCATAATCCCTGGAAAAATGCCAATTCCTGAGGGTCAGCAGATCTTGACCTTTAGCTCTCCTGAGAGGTTCGTCACCAGCCGGATACCACGAAAAACGCCGGACGGCAAGTAAACACCCATTCTCCGGATGGCCAGCAAAATTCCGACAAACGGCAACACCGACCAGACTGCGACGTCCAATTCATGCATGATGTTCCTATCGGCGCGCATCGAGGCGTGAGCCCGACGTGTGAGTGTCGCGTCGAGCACGTCGGGCTCATGCCTCGACGCTCGCCACGGCTCGAAGTATTGGGAACGAGTTTGGTAAACGGCGCAAACCGGGGCGGCAGGGCAACGTAACTGCGTCTTTTCTGCAATCCTCCCTTGCAGCCATTTGAACTGTTGTTGTATCATCTCTCCGGACATAGATGACCTCTCCTCGCCCGGCCTTCACGGAAGAAAGGACCGAGTCGTGAATTATACCGTTCGGCAATTAGCGGAGTTGGTTCACGGCAGCGTGCTCGGCGATGACAGTCTCGTCATCCAGGCCGCCCGCATCCTGGAAGAAGCGCATGCCGGCGACATCACCTTTCTGGACAATCCCGCGCAAGCCCTCAAGCTGAGGCAGAGCGCGGCAAGCGCCGCCGTTGTCCCTCTCAACGTAGCCCCCGACGGCAAGACGCTCATCCAGGTCACCGATCCGATGGTCGCCTTCACCACGATCTTTCAACGCCTGCACGGCAAGACCGACGATGCCCCCACCGGCATCGACCCCGGCGCCACGGTTCACCCGAGCGCTCGCATCGGCGCTGATCCGTCCATTCATCCTTACGCCGTCGTCGGTGAAAACTGCGTCATCGGCAGCCGCTGCCGGCTCCATGCCGGCGTCATCCTCGGCAAGAACTGCCGGCTTGGCGACGACGTCGTTCTCTATCCCAATGTCGTGCTTTACGACGACACCATGCTCGGCAATCGCGTCATCATTCATGCCAACGCCTCCATCGGCGCCGACGGCTTCGGCTACCACCAGCATCAAGGCCGACATGCCAAGATTCCCCAGCTCGGCAACGTCGTCATCGCCGACGACGTCGAGATCGGCGCCGGCTCCGCCGTCGACCGCGGCACTTTCGGCTCGACCCGCGTCGGCACGGGGACCAAGATCGACAACCTCGTGCAGATCGGCCACAACTGCCAGATCGGCAAACACAACGCCTTTGCCGCCCAGGTCGGCATCGGCGGCGCCAGCGTGACGGGAAGCTATGTCTTCATAGGAGGCCAGGCTGGCGTCATCGATCATATCCAGCTTGGCGACGGCGTGATGCTCGGCGCCAAGACCGGCGTCATCTCCGACGTGCCGGCGGGGAAAAAAATGTTCCTCTACCCTGCCCACGAAGATCGCGAGGCCGCCCGCATTATCGCATGCCTGAAAAAACTGCCGGAAATGCGTAAAGACTTGCTGCGCGTCATCAAGAAACTGAATCTCGCGGAAGAACCGGCAGACGGATTGCCCGAAAGACCGGCCGCTTGAGCCAGGAGTCAGGAATCAGTCGGCGAGACTCCTGACTCCTGGCTCCCGACGAAAGGATTCCTCCGTGACCGTCACCGTAGGGCATCTTGCGAACCTGGTCAGGGGCAACGTCCTGGGCGACGGCGAAGTCGTCATCCACGCGGCGCGCGCGCTCAAGGATGCCATCCTGGGAGACATCACGGTGATCGACGCCAATCAGGAAGCGCAACTGCAGCAAAGCAACGCTTGCGCCGCCGTCGCCGACCTGCGCCAAGTCCCTCATCCAGATAGACGATCCCCGCCTCGCTTTCGCCGCCATCATCAAGCACCACCAGGGAATACCTATGTCTGACTCGACCGGAATCGATCCGCATGCCATCGTTCACCCCAGCGCCCGCATCGGCGCCGACACGTTCATCGGACGCGGCGCCGTCATCGGCGCCAACGCCATCCTGGGCGACCGCTGCCGGGTGCATCCTCGCGTCATCGTCGGCCAAAACTGCCGGCTCGGCGACGACGTCGTCTTGCATCCGGGTGTCGTGCTTTACGACGACACCGTCGTCGGCGACCGCGTCAAGATCGGCACGCGCGCCGTCATCGGCGCCGACGGCTTCGGCTACCGCATGCGCGAAGGCCGGCATGTCAAGGTTCCGCAGCTCGGCTACGTCGTCCTCGGCGACGATGTCGAGATCGGCGCCTGTGCCACCATCGACCGCGGCACCTTCGGCGCCACCCGCATCGGCGATGGCACCAAGGTCGGCAATCTCACCCAGATCGCCCACAACTGCCGGATCGGCCGGCACAACCTGATCGGCAATCAGATCGGCATCGGCGGTTCCTCCATCACCGGCGACCACGTCGTCATGGGCGACCAAGCCGGCGTCAAGGACCACATCTACATCGGCGCCAACATCATCCTCGGCCCCGGCACCGGCATCGTTCAGGACGTACCCCCCAACGTCCACATGTTTTGGTACCCCGCCCAGGAAGACCAAGAAGCCCGACGCATCCTCGCCTGCTTCGGCCATTTGCCGACCATGCACGATGATCTGTTGCGGGCACTTGAAAAAGTCGGCATGGCCGACGAGTCTGGGGACTGACTCCTGACTCTTGATTCCTGACCCCTGACCCCGAAAGCACCATGTTCGGATTCGGCTCTCACCCCAAGACCTTCGATCGCCCCCCCATCGGCCTGCTCGCCGGCAGCGGCCGCTTTCCGATCCTGTTCGCCGAGAAGGCGCGCACGCTAGGCTTGCCGGTTGTGTGCGTCGGCATCCGCGACGAAGCGCCGCCGGAGCTGGCGCCGCTCGTCGATCGCTTCTACTGGACGGGTCTGATGCGCCTGGGACGCATGATCCGCTGCTTCAAGCGCGAGGGGGTCGAGAAAATCGTGATGGCGGGGAAGATTCACAAGGTGAAGATGAATACACCCTTTCGCTTTCTCCGCTTTATTCCCGACTGGCGCACGCTCAAGTGGTTCTTTGGCAAGCGCAAAGACAACAAGGACGATTCCATGCTGCTCGGCATCATCGCTGAGTTTGCCAAGGACGGTATGACCTTCGCCTCGGCCCTCGACTTCTGCCCGGAGCTGCTCGTGAATACAGGACTCTTGACCAAACGCGGCCTGTCCGCAGGTGAAGAAACCGACATCGCCTTCGGCTGGGAGTTGGCCCGCGAGATGGGCCGGCTTGACGTCGGCCAAAGCGTGGCGGTCCGCGAAAAAGCGGTGCTCGCCGTCGAGGCCATCGAGGGGACCGATCAGGCGATCCTCCGCGCCGGCACGCTCTGCCCGCGCGGCGGCATCGTCGTCGTCAAGGTCGCCAAGCCCCAGCAAGACATGCGCTTCGACGTGCCGACCGTCGGCTGCCAGACCATCGAATCGATGAAGCAAGCCGGCGCACGCGTCCTCGCCATCGAAGCCGGCAAGACCATCGTCATCGACCAGGAGCAGACAATCGCCCTCGCGGACCGTTACGGCATCACGATCGTGGCGAAGGCGGCGTAATGGCAGTTCGGCCAACTGCGACCGATTATCCAAGCTACATTTCTGGTATTTTCAACTATACAATGGAAGAGAGTCACGAGCGCTTGGCCGGGTAGTTCCGGGGACAGGGTGCAATCACCATGGCGCGACGATCCGATTCTTCCGTCCGCAACCCGTTGACCCTTATTGCGATTTTCGCCGGCCTCGCCGAAGTGTCCGCCACCGTGGCCTTGCCGCAGCTTTCGCCAGAGATGCAGAGTGTTTTCGTCTGGTTCGTCATGGGTTTTCCATTTGGAATTGTGGTGCCGTTCTTCGTCGTTCTTTGGTTTCGACCAAAACATCTGTATGGACCTGGAGACTACCGACAGGATCCCGAACACCTCGGCGGCGTGGCGCCTGCCAAGGTAGACAAGAAGAAACAAAAACAGCCGAAGCCACGAACTACCGCTGATGAGAAAGAAGAGGAATCAGCATGAACATGGTGAGCATCAGTCCTGGCTATTTTGAAGAGATCCCGCTGCGCAGCGACGCGGAGAAACTCGTCATCGAGGTCGCTTCCGACCAGGTCATCGACTGCGGCATCATGGACGACGAGAGTTACCGCGCGTTTGCCGATGCCGATTCGGACCAGGGAATCAAGAAAGAAAAATGGATTCAGGAAACCAAGAAGACGCGTTTCTCGTTTGCACCGAGGCGAGGATCGCAATCGTGGTTGATCTTGGCCAACGTCTATGTCAAAAAGAATGCCTCAGTGGCATATGACATTCGCGATACCGGTTCTTGATTTTCCCGCTGCCAGGCACAATTGATTGCTGGCTATTGCCATTACATTTTGGACGGCAAACATCCACGTCTCGGAGGTCTGCGATGCGTTGCTTACTTGTCGTCGTAGTTTTCTCCATTCCCTCCGTCGGCGCCGCCCAAGAATTCAAGATGGAGCCCCCCAAGTCTCCCGCCGATTCCCTCAAGTGCATCAAGACGCGCCCCGGCTTCAAGGTCGAGCTCATGGTCGCCGAGCCGCTCGTCATGGACCCGATCGCCTTCGCCTGGGGCCCCGACGGCAAGTTCTGGGTCGTCGAGATGGGCGACTATCCGCTCGGCGTCGATGGCAAGAACAAGTTCGGCGGTAAGATCAAGTTCCTCGAAAAGACCAAGGCCGACGGCCCCTACGACAAGATGACCCTCTTCATGGCCAACCTCGGCTACCCGACCGGCGTGTTCCCCTACAAGAACGGCGTCCTCGTCACCTGTGCTCCCGATATCTTCTATGCCGAGATGGGCAAGGACGGCAAAGTCAAAAAGGAAGTCCTCTTCACCGGCTTCAAGGAAGGCAATCAGCAGCATCGCGTCAACGGCCTCACCTGGGGCATCGACAACTGGATCTACGGCGCCAACGGCGATTCCGGCGGCGTCATCAAATCAATCAAGACCGGCAAGGAGGTCAACATCTCCGGCCGCGATTTCCGCCTCAAGCCCGACACTGGCGAATTCGAAGCCGTCTCCGGGCAATCGCAGTTCGGCCGTTGTCGGGACGACTGGGGCAACTGGTTCGGGTGCAACAACTCGAATCCGATGTTTCACTTCGTGCTCGAAGATCGCTACCTCAAGCGCAACCCGCACGTGCTCTATCCCGACGTGAAGGTTCCGGTCATCCCCGGCCCGGTGCGTGTCTATCCGATCTCGAAGCCGCTAGAGAGGTTCAATACGCCGCAGGGGCTCAACCATTTCACCAGCGCGTGCAGTACGATCATCTACCGCGACAACCTGTTCGGCAAGGAATTCGAGGGCAACGCGTTTGTCAGCGAGCCGGTGCACAACCTGGTGCATCGCACGATCTTGAAGCCAAAGGGGGTCACGTTCACGAGCCAGCGCGCGGATGATGAGAAGGAGTCGGAGTTTCTCGCTTCGACGGACAACTGGTTCCGCCCGACGATGATCCAGGTCGGCCCCGACGGCGCGTTGTGGATCGCCGACATGTACCGCTACGTCATCGAGCACCCCGAGTGGATCCCGAAGGATTGGCAAAAGAAGCTCGACCTGCGCGCGGGGCACGACAAGGGGCGGATTTATCGCGTGTATCCGGTGGACAAGAAGCCGCGCGAGATTTTGCGGCTGGACAAGATGACTGTGGCGGAGCTTGGGCGCCAGCTCGATAGTCCCAACGGCTGGGCCCGCGACACGGCACATCAGCTCTTGATGGACAAAGCGCCCGCCGACGAAGACGGAACGCGGTTTGCATTGCTTCGAGCGGCCACCTCCCAGCCTCCACAGACCAGAATTCACGCCCTATATGCAGCCCAGGCACTTAACAATTCAGGCTTCACTCAAACCGGCTTCTGGTTGAAGGACCCGCATCCGGCCGTTCGCAAGCACTGTATTGCGCTGATGAAAAAAGCCCCCAGCGGCGGCGCGCCGGATTTCAACGCGTTAGGAAACGAAAAGGACCCACTGGTTCGGCAGCAACTGGCCTATGTGCTTTACGAATCAGGTTTTCTTAACCGAGAGTTGTTTACGAGAATCCTGATTGAGGATGCCGACGATCCCTACATTCTTGCGGCTGCACTCAGTTCCATATCCAAGACGCACTGGAGCGGGTTCTTCAAGGAACTGGATAAACACCCAAAGCTTCCGGCGCCACTCTCCGCCCCTTTGATGCGACTCGCCAAAGAATTTGGCGAACCGATGGATTCCACGCGACTGTTGGTGCGCTACTTGAACAATCAGGAATCCGCGTCTTCGATCAAGCAGATTGTTTCTGTCGGCGACATGCTCGATGCAATGGCAAGGAATGACATTGCACTCATGACATTCCTCGAAAACGCCGGCGACAAGAACATAGACAAAACTATTGCCGCGCTCAAGGGCATACACGGCCAAGCTGTTAAGATTGTGCAAAACCCAAAGTCCGCCATGAGCGAAAAAATGCTCGCCCTCCGTCTGTTCGGCCAAGGTCTCGGCAACGACAAGGAGGATTACCGGATTCTCGTCGCCATGTTGACGCCGCAGACGCCGGACGATGTGCAGGCGGCGGTGATCGTACAGCTCTCGCGGCAAGTCGATCCGCGCGTGCCGGGGCTGTTGCTCGCGCCGTGGAAGAGCTACAGCCCGGCGCTGCGCGGGCAGGTGCTCGACACGCTGTTCAGCCGGCCGCTCTGGACCAGGGTGACCATCGACGCCATTCAGGCCAAGCAGGTCCCACCTCAGGAGATCGACGCCATCCGCCGGCAACGGCTCCTCACCCACAAGGACAAGGAAATCCGCGAAGCCTCCGCGAAGCTCTTTGCCGCCTCCAGCAATCCCGATCGCGGCAAGGTCGTCGATGTCTATTGGCTGCAACTCCCCGACAAGACCGACGCTGCGCGCGGGGCCAAGCTGTTCGCCAAGAGCTGTGCCGTGTGCCACAAGCTCGGCGATGTCGGCGCCAACGTTGGCCCGGACCTCGCCTCGGTCGGCGACAAATCGGTGCAGGGCCTGCTCACCGCCATCCTCGATCCGAACCGCGCCGTCGAATCGCGCTACATCAATTACCTCGCCAGCACCAAGGCCGGCAAGACCTACAGCGGCATCCTGGCGAGCGAGACCAGCACTTCGATCACGCTTGTCGGCAACGACGGCAAAGCGCAGCAGCTTTTGCGCAATGAACTCGACGATCTCGCCAGTACCGGCAAATCGCTGATGCCCGATGGCCTGGAGAAGGACCTGTCGCCGCAGGACATCGCCGACATCATCGCGTTCGTGCGCTCGAATCAGGCGGCGCCGATGCGCAAAGTCCTCGACGGCAATGAGCCTAAGAAGGTCGAGGCCGACAAGGACGGCATTCTGCGCCTACTGCCCGCGACCGCCGCGGTTTATGGGAAGACGATCGTCCTCGAAAAGAAGTACGGCAACTTCGGCTACTGGTCGAGCAAGGAGGACCACGTCGTCTGGACGGTCGAAGTGCCCAAGGCCGGCGACTACACGGTGTGGATCTACTATGCGTGCGCCGACGACAGCGCCGGCAACACGCTGGCAGTCGATTGCTACAAAAAGTACCTGACCCACAAGATCGTCGGCACCGGGTCGTGGGACGAATACCGCGGCGTGAATATCGGCACCCTGTACTTGAACGGCGGAGCCCAGGAAGTGACGTTTCGCGGCCAGGGGAAGATACGCGGAGCGCTGGCCGATTTGAAGAAGGTGGAGTTGTCGCCTCGTTGAGTGAAACGTTCGCAAGGCGTCGCGCGGGCGCTAAACGGGGAGGGGTCGGGATCGTTTCGATACTGGCGGCGCGAGGATCTCGCGCAGCAGAAACGCCGTGGCGAGCGAGTTCTTCTGCTTGAGCAACCCCAGCACCGTGTGGATCGGCGTCGCTGGCGCCGCGGTCGTTATGGTCGGCGTGAGCGCATTCTTGCGTCTTTTTCTCGGCACCGGCGCCGTCAGCGTCGCCGTGATGACTTCCGCGACGGCGGGAAACTTCTCCTCAGCCGTCACGATCACGGGTACGGCAATCGGCTCTGGTGCGACGGCCGGCGGCGGCGTGCTCTGCACTACCTCGGACCGCGGCCAGGCTTCCTTCTCCCGCCGCGCGCGGCGCGCGAGGTACGCCAGAAACACGGCGACAACGCCGAGGATCACGAGCGGAATCAGTTTGTCCAGCGTTTCCATGGTCGCCTCGTCAGAAACATCGCTTGCGGCTTAGCGTTCGCGCGGCGCCTGGCGAACGCTAAGCCGCAAGCGGCGCCTTGTCACTTGCCGCCGATTTCCTTATTGTCCGAGTTCTTGCCGACGCCGGCGATGGCGTTGCGCATGCTGGTATCGGCCTGGACGTTGCGCAGGTTGTAGTATTCGTTGACGCCGAGATGGCCGTCGCGGAACGCCTGGGCGATGGCGAGCGGGATCTCGGCTTCCGCCTGCGTGACCTTGGCGCGGTTCTCCTCGACAAGCGCCTTCATCTCCTGCTCGCGCGCCACCGCGGCGGCGCGGCGTACTTCCGCCTGCGCCTGGGCCACGCTCAGGTCCGACGCGGCTTTCTTGGCGGCCAGGCGGGCGCCGACGTTGTCGCCAACGTCCAGCTCCGCGATGTCGATCGAGACAATCTCGAAGGCGGTCTGCGAATCGAGGGCGTTCTTCAGGACCGCCTGCGAGATGAGCCGGGGGTTCATCAGTACGTCGGTATGATGTTCGGCCGCGCCGATGGCTTCGACAATGCCTTCGCCGACGCGGGCGATGATGGTCTCTTCGGTGGCGCCGCCGATGAGCCGATCGAGCTTGGTGCGCACCGTGACGCGGGCGCGGGCCTTCAGGCGGATGCCGTTCTTGCACACGCCTTCGAGGACCGCCTTGCCCTTGAGCGGGTTCGGGCAATCGATGACCTTCGGATAGACGCTGGTGAGGACCGCATCGGTGATATCGCGGCCGGCCAGGTCGATCCGGGCGGCACTGGCCCACGACAGGTCGATGCCGGCGTTGTGGGCGGCGATGACGGCCTTGGCAGTCTTGGCGACGTCGCCGCCGGTCAGGTAGTGGGCCTCCAATTCGGCGGTCGCCACCTTGACGCCAGTCTGCACCAGGGCGATCTTTTGCTTGACGATCATCTCGTAGTTGATCTTGCGCAGCTTCATCCAGATCAGGTTCCAGATGCTGATGTCGGCCCCGGTGAGGACGCACTGGACCCACAGGTGCAGGAAGCTCAGGAACACGAACAGGAACACGATCGCCAGCACGGCGATGACGAGACCGCCGCCGATGAGCCAGGTCCGGTAGTCGAGAAGATCGAGCGTCATGATGGTATCCTCGTTTATGGTGCACTCACTGCGAGCGAAAATCACACTTCCTTGACGACAATGCGCTGTCCTTCGATCTCGACGATCCTTACCCGGCCGCCGGGCGCGACGTAGTCCCCCTCGGCGATCACGTCGAGGAACTGGCCGCCGAACTGGGCCTTGCCGGCGGGACGCAACGGCGTCGACGCGACGCCGATGGCGCCGAGCAGATCGACCGGGCCGCTGTTCGACAGCGCCAGCGCCTTCACGTCCTCGGCCTCGTCGCCTGGCGGCTTCAACACCATCTTGTTGAGGAACGGAATGCTCGGCAGCGACCAGGTCAGCGCGATCGCGCCGACGGCCGCCAGCGCCATGCCCGTTGCGAGAGAGCCGAAGGTGGCGCCGAGGTTGGTCCACTCGTCCTGATTGGTCGGCCAATGCTCGATCGTGACCAGCAGTAAACCGACGAACATGAGCCCGGCGCCGGCGACGCCGGCAAAGCCCAGGCCGGGGACGATGAACACTTCGATGCCGAGGAAGACCAGGCCGAGCAGGAACAGCAGGATCGCCAGCAGGGTGAACTCGCCGACGAACGAGTAAGCCCAGAAGAACAGGACGAAGCAGATCGCCGCCACACCGCCGGGGAAGGTGGTGCCGGGGAGTTTGAACTCGAAGATCAGGCCGATGACGCCGAGCGCGATCAGGGCAATGTTGACGATCGGGTTGCGGAAGAAGCGGGCGATCCGATCGAGCAACTGCGTCTGCGGCGGTCGCGCGGAAACCACCCGGGGAGCATCGCCGGCTTGGACGATCAAATCGGGCTTGACGGAGCGCTCCTGGGCGCAAACGCTCGGCACGGACATGAGCAGCATGCCCAGCGCCAGCACGAGTGAAGACAGCCCAAGACACATGGCGATACCCTTTTTCGGACAAGCGTTGCGCATCGCCTACCTGAGGCCATTATAAATGGCCTGCGCACGACTGGCGCGCACGTGTTGCCCGTCTGCTGTATTATTCGCTGTCGAGGTAGCGAAATTGCGAGATGCCTGTGAAAAATGCCGCCGAGGCGCCCCGCTGGACGCCTCGGCGATCCCCCTCACCCTACTTGTGGTCGGCGATGGGCTCTTACTCAAATCGAGAATCGGCGTCAAGGCGGGAATAGCAGCTGGCGAAGGCGCCTCTCGAGTTAAATTTGCCTCCATTCCTTACCCGAACGGAGATTTATCTGTACCTCTGATTGCGCTCTTGTTGACCATTTTCAAGTAAGGTGGTGATACGCCTCGCCCCGAATGGCGAATTGGGATAGCCCGATTCGCAAGGTCTTGAATCTAAAAGACTTGGATACACTTCCTAACTCGCCACCTGGGCCTCCTTGCGGCGATGGGGCAGCGGTATCGCCAAGGTGGCAAGGCGTCCATTTATGCTGGCGCCTGAAAAATTATTGCCTGGCCTGAATTCGGGCGAAAAAAATCCCAAATTGTGCAACATTTCTCTTGCATGTTCCACTAGACCATCTAAGATAAAGTTGTCCCATTGATTGATGGCATCGGTGACTGGGCGACGCCGACGCACTCGACAGTGGGACATTTTTTTTGCGCCCTGCTCGTCTCGTCGGCTCCAACCATGTCCAGCGAAAATCCCCTCGTGCTCCTCGAAGCGGACGCTCCCGCGAACCCGATCACGCTATTTGCCCGCTGGTATCTCGACGCCGAGGCCGCCAACCTGCTCGAACCGTCCGCGCTGACGCTCGCCACCGCCGGCGCCGACGGCGCTCCCCATGCCCGCATGGTGCTGATGCGCGGCTTCGACGAGCGCGGCTTCGTGTTCTACACGAACTATCAGAGCTGCAAGGCCGAGGAGCTGGCGCAGAACGCGCGGGCGGCGCTGGTGTTCTACTGGGCGGCGCTGATGCGGCAAATCCGCGTCGAGGGAGTGGTCGAGAAAGTCGCGCCGGCAGAATCGGACGCCTACTTCAAAGCGCGTCCCTTCGGGCATCGCCTTGGCGCGCTGGTCTCGCCGCAAAGCCAGGTGATACCGGATCGCCAATTCCTCGAGGATCGCTTGCAGGAACTCCTGGATGAATTCGACGAGACCGACGAGGTGCCGCGGCCACAGCACTGGGGCGGCTATCGCGTGATTGCCAATACGATCGAGTTCTGGCAGGGACGGGCCAATCGGCTGCACGATCGGCTGCGCTATCGGCGCGAGGAGAACGGCTGGAGCATTGAACGACTGGCGCCGTGATGCCTACCACACTGGCTTGAAGTCCTCGTTCTTGCCGCGGTACGAATGTACCGCGTCCATCAGGACCAGCATCGCCCGGCACTGCTCGCGGAAGGCATCGCGCAGGCGATGCTGCTGGAAGTGCTGCGCCGCTTGCTTCAAACGCTCTTGATACCTCTTCGCATCATATTCCCACCGCTTTTCCATGATGCTTGCTTCCAGGTTCTGTGCCGACAGCACCAGCTTCTCATAGATGCCGGCATCGAGAGGGCACGGCATCTGGCGATAGACCTGCAATGGGCGTTCTTCCGGCTCGTCAATTTGCTTGCGCATCTCGCGGAAGTTCTGCACCATCAGCGTGATGATGCCACTCAGGATTGCCAGAACCGAGCCAATGAAGGCGAGCGTTGCCGCGACCTCCCAATCCTTGATCGCCGTGGAAAGGATGATGGCGATGCCCCCCAGAATGATGCCCAGCGCCAGCAGCACGAACGCCCACGGCACTCGGCTCAGGCAGTACATCAACCAGGCGAAACGCGGCGCCATCGGGTTGGGGCCATCGCTGGCCGGAAACACGACCTCCGCCTTGCTGTCCACGTTGCCCGAGCGTGGCTCCCCGCCGACGCGCACCACGATCACGGTCGTGTTGTCCGGACCGCCTTGGAGGTTGGCCATGTGTACGAGAAACTGCACCGCCTCGTCCGGCGGCAGGGCGGTGATGACTGAGCCGATGACGCGATCGTTGACCTGCCCGCTCAGGCCGTCGCTGCACAGGAGGAAGACGTCGCCGCGTTGGAGCGGATGCGGGCCTTCGAGGTCCACCTCAACATTGCTGAGCGAGCCGAGCGATCGACTGATGATGTTCGACTGCACCCCGACCAGTTCCTCGGGGCTCTTGCGCTGCCGGCGGGCCAGTTCCCACAACAGGCTGTGATCGAAGCTGAGCTGCTCGATGACGCCGCCGCGAACGCGATAGGCCCGGCTATCGCCGACATGGCCGATCCAGGCCCCTTCGGGGCGCAGCACGATGCCCGTGCCGGTGGTGCCCATCCCTTTGAATTCCTTGTTCTGCTGGCCGCGGTTGTGGATGATGGAATTGGCATCGGTGAAGGCGCGGCGCAAGGCGCCCGGGGCGCCGTCATGCGCGTACTTGGAGAATATATGCGGGATATTGGAGGCGGCGATCTCGGCGGCCATCTCGCCGACTGCGTGGCCCCCCATGCCGTCGCAGACCAGAAATACATGGCCGATCTGACGCCAGTGCTCATCATCCTTCGCTGGCATCACCGCATGGCGGTCCTGATTGTGGCTGCGCCGGATGCCCACGTCGGTATGGCTTGCGTACTCGATCTCGTTGAATCCAATCACCCGGTTTTCCTGCTTTTGGCCCGGTTTGCCGCTTCGCGCTCGCTTGGCGCCTTGCGAGGGCCAAGCCGCGCGCGGCAAACTTCTCTTGACGCTTCTCGCTGCTGTCGTTATATCCCTTATGCCTTGTTCCATACAGAGAAAATCACGATGCCCTCTTGCGAACGGATGGCTGCCATGCTGTCTCGGCTCGGCTGGTTCCTCGCTGTGATGATGCTGATCGCCGCCACTGGCTGTGTCGAGCGGCGCCTGGTCATCATTCCGTCGCCGAGCGGCGCCATTGTCTATGACGAGAAAGACCAACCCATCGGCGCCGGGCCGGTCGATAAGCCGTTCACTTATTACGGGAAATATCGCTTTCGCATCGCCAAGGACGGCTACGAGACCCTGGTGCTCGAACAAAAAGTGCGCGCGCCATGGTACGAGCTGCCGGGGCTGGACTTCATCAGTGAGAACCTGATCCCCTGGACGATTCGCGACGTACGCTACCTCTATCCGGTGCTGCAACGTGCCCAGGTTCACCCGCCGGAGCAGTTGTTGCTGGAAGCGCAGCTGCTGCGTGACTACGGCAAAACGATCGGCGAGCCGTTGCCCGAGTGGGCGCCGCCGGCTGTCGGGCCGGTACCGACGGTGTTGCTGCCGCCGCAGAAATAACGCTGTTGCTTTACGTTTAGCGCTCGCCTGGCGCCGCGCGAGCGCGAAAGGTATGCCAACCTCTCTCACTTCACCCGCATCGTCCGCAGCACGTCCTGAAAATCCTGCCGCCAGATCTGCCGGCTGGCCCACGAGCATTCGCACACGATCACGTAGCAGACGGTCGGGTCATTGATGACTGACAGGAGATAATAGCGGTGCGGCTCCGGCTCCTCGGCGAGCATCAGTTTCAGATCGACCATGCGGCCGCGTTTGTTGCCGACGTCTTCGAGCGATCCCAGCTCCGATTGGCCGGGCACGACATCGGAAGCATGCACGACCTTGGCCTTTTCGTTGCTCTCCTTTTCCCGGGCCGCCAGATGATCGCGCGCCGCGGTTATCGCTGCCTTCAGATCGTCCTTCTTCTCGAGCGCGAAGATCAGCAGCCGGGCGTTCTTGCGGTTGTCCTTGGCGCGAAGGTACTTGCCCCCCAGCAGCAGCTTGCAGGTGGTGTCCTCGGCCTTCGGATCGCCTTCCTCCCAGACGCCTTTCAGGGCGGTCATATCGATCTTGCTGTCAACGGAGGCGAACGCTTCCGTCGGCAACGGCTGCTCGCGCCAGCCCTTGCGGTCGCTGAGGAGAAACACGTGCTTCTCGGGCAAAGCCGTGGCGAAGTAATCGATCACGTTCTCGTCAGGGCTGGCGGCAATCAGCCAGTAGGCGATGCCGTTGTTGAAGAACAGGTAGCACTCGCCGAGCCAGCGAACCGACTTGGCCTCGCCGCGAAACTGTAATTTCTGGGCCGACAGGCTGCCGAACTTCATCGGCTCCGCCTTGGCCCCTAGCTCGAGGCCGTCGGTGAAGTAGGCTTCCAGCTTGTCGATGGCAATGCGCAGCATCTCGGCGTCGCGCGGCTTGTGCATGCCATAGTCCTTGGCGACCAGGACGAACCAGAAGTCGTAGTCATTGCTTTTCCAGGCCGAGACCACGGCTTGCCGCTCCTTGTCGGGATTGAAGCGCGACGTGAGTTCGCCGTCGTAGCCCCACTCCCCCTTGGGCAAGACGAGCCGATAGACCTTTTCGTTCTCGTTCTTGGCATTGCGCAAGTTGCCGATGTAGCCGCCGTCCGTCTGCATCATGCCGCGCAGGCCGTCGGAGCCCAGGAAGAACCAGAAGATGCCGGTGATGGCGACGATGACGATGCAGACGGCGAACCCGACTGCAAAAAGAGTGATAAGCAGACGCATCCAGTTGAACTTCTTCTTCGACGTGCCCGTGCGGACCAGAGCTCCGGTCGCGGCGCCGACTTCGGGGTTGAAGAACGTGCCGTCGGAAAGCGATTCCTCCCCGCTCGGTAGCGCGGCAGCCGGTGGCGGGCCCGTGGCGACCTCGACGGGCGCGGACGCGGGAACCGGACCGGCAGCGATCGGTGTCGCGGCCTTCACCTGCGCGGGCGCTGATTTCGCCGCCATCGGCTGGGCGACGGCGAGCTTCGGCGCCGCGGGCTTCGCGGCCGGCTTCGGCGCCGGTTTCGCCGGGGGGGCGGCAGGTTTAGGCGGCGCCGCTGCTCTGCCCTGCATCTTGAACCCGCACTTCGGGCATAGTAGCTGCGCCGCCGACTGCAGTTCGGCCAGCCCGAACTGATGCGTGCAAATCGGATTCGGACACGGAATCGTGGTCGCCATGAGAAGCCCCAAAGTCAAGGACGGAGAAGCAATCCGTCCGTCCTGTCTTTTGTATTATCCGCTGTCGTTTCGGGAACGCAAGGGGCGAACCCGCGACCCGCGGGCATCGTCAAACATGCGGAGAAAAATAAGATGCCCATTGCCGCTTGCGGCGCAGCAAGGTGCTGCGCCGCAAGCGGCAACTAGAGGACCCGACCATGGACATGTCCAAAATGGACAAGCTCGTCTCGCTGTGCAAACGCCGCGGCTTCATCTTCCAGTCGAGCGAAATCTACGGCGGCCTCAATGGCTTCTGGGACTACGGCCCCCTCGGCGTCGAGCTGAAACGCAACATCAAGGAGGCGTGGTGGCGCGACATGGTCACCTCTCATGACGATATCGCTACATTGCCAGGCGCGCCGTCGCCATACGAGATGGTCGGCCTCGACTGCACGATCATCATGCATCCGCAGGTCTGGAAGTGCTCGGGGCATTACGATCTGTTTCACGATTACAAGGTTGAATGCAAGGAGTCGAAGAAACGCTATCGCTACGATCAGGTCTGGGGCCGTTGGGTCGAGGCGAAAGGCCAGCGCGTTTTCGTCGCGGTCGCCGATCCGGGCGCGGAAGGAGTCAAGGAAGCGGAACAGAAAGCACTCAAGTTCTTCAATCTGCGCGCCAAGAACGTCGAGGAGTTGAAGTGGGAGGGCGACATCGTCTGCCTGAACACGCTCAAGGATTTCACGCAGGTCATCGGCCCCGACGCCAAGACACTGGGCACGCTCAATGAGCCGCGCGAATTCAATCTGATGTTCAAGACCACCGTCGGCGCGCTCGGTGGCGAGGACGATTACGCCTTCCTGCGCCCAGAAACCGCGCAGGGCATCTTCTGCAATTACAAGAATGTCGTCGATAGCTCGCGCGTCAAGGTCCCGTTCGGCATCGCCCAGGTCGGCAAGAGCTTTCGCAACGAGATCACGCCGCGCAACTTCACCTTCCGCTCGCGCGAGTTCGAGCAGATGGAGATCGAGTTCTTCTGCAAGCCGGCCACGTCGCCGGACTGGTACAAGTTCTGGCGCGATCGCCGCTATCAGTGGTATCTCAACCTCGGTCTCGCCAAGGATCGTCTGCGGCTGCGCGATCATCACAAGGAGGAGCTGAGCCATTACTCCTGCGGCACCGCTGACATCGAGTATGCCTTCCCGTTCCTGGCCGAAGGCGATTTCGGCGAGCTCGAAGGCATCGCCCATCGCGGCGATTTCGACCTGCGCAGCCATCAAGAAGGCAAGCTCGTTCGCCAAGGCGACACCCTCGTCGTCGAACAAGGCGCTGACGGCAAGCCGAAGTACCGCGGCAG
>JACXTT010006584.1_pt1 | contig 16551 bp, 12 predicted proteins | sample 9270951 | NCBI WGS metagenome assembly JACXTT01 (sample SAMN15532306, study PRJNA645909) | rock metagenome | isolation source: weathered quartz diorite | place: Puerto Rico | collected 2017-06-21 | reverse complement strand
ATCGATCTGGTAGTGTCTCGAGACACTACCATCGATCTCGTCGAGCCTGTGGATAACTCCAAATATTGCTGATAAAATTTGCCCTCACCTTAGGTGGCCTTCCTCGGCCGCATCCCGTACCAAAACCATAACCTGGCGCCGATGGATAGCTTCTGGACTCACTGCCTACGCCATTTTGAAAAATCTCTCCCGGCGCAACAGTACAAGACCTGGATTCAGCCGCTGCACGCGCGCCTAGACCAGCAGACGGTAGTGGTTTCGGCGCCGAATCGCTTTGTTCTCGAGTGGGTCAAGGACAAATTCGTTTCTGAAATAGAACGGTTGTCTTCGGATTACCTGCGCAAACCTACTCAAGTAATACTTACTCTCTCGGAAAACGCAGCCGAAGATACGAGCCGGCCTGTGCCGGAAGCGGAAGCGCCGGCGCCAAAACCAAAAATCCGCGAGCAGAGTCGCCTCAACCCGTCCTTTACTTTTGACTCATTCGTAACCGGCAAGGCCAATCAGCTGGCGCGCGCTGCCGCGCTGCAGGTCTCCGAACACCCTGGCGTCGCGTACAACCCGCTGTTTGTTTACGGCGGAGGCGGTCTGGGCAAGACCCGCCTGATTCAAGCCATCGGCAATCTGCTGCTCGAACTCAGCCCGTCGGCCAAGGTCCGCTATATTCACGCCGAGCAGTACGTCTCCGACGTGGTTCGCGCCTACCAGCACAAGGCCTTTGACGGTTTTAAGAAGTACTACCACTCGCTGGACCTTCTGCTGGTCGACGATATCCAGTTTTTTAGTGGCAAGAACCGCACCCAGGAGGAATTTTTCTACGCCTTCAACGCGCTGATCGAAGCGCACAAGCAAGTGATCATTACCTGCGATACCTACCCGAAGGAAATCGCCGGAATTGAGGATCGGCTGATTTCGCGCTTCGGCTGGGGGTTGACGGTCGCAATAGAGCCGCCGGAACTGGAAATGCGGGTTGCGATTCTACTCAAGAAGGCGGAGGCCGAGAGCATCAGTCTGCCGGAGGACATTGCGTTTTTTGTTGCCACCCATATCCAGTCCAACGTGCGCGAACTAGAAGGTGGCCTGAAGCGTGTTCTCGCCTATGCCAAGTTCGCCAACGCCAGACTCTCGGTGGATCTTGCCCGCGAGGCACTAAAGGATCTGCTCGCTGTGCAGGTGAGGCAGATTTCAGTGGAAAATATCCAACGGGTCGTGGCGGACTATTACAAGATTAAGGTCTCCGAGATGTACTCGAAGAAGCGCTCGCGCACGGTTGCGCGCCCGCGCCAAGTTGCCATGGCTCTCGCCAAGGAGCTCACGCATCTGAGTCTGCCCGACATCGGTGACGCCTTCGGCGGCCGCGACCATACCACCGTACTGCATGCCTGTCGAAAAATAGCGGATCTGCGCGCGAGCAATGCCGACATTACCCGTGACTTCGACGCCCTGCTGCAGACTTTGCGCGGTTGATAAGGACTGTACAGTTTGTTGATAAAACACTTCGCACGAGATCCGCGGCAGGCATTCACAATTCGTCCACCGCGGTTACACGAGTTATACAGAATCGGAAGTACGTGTTTTCAAAGCGACAAGGGCGACAGCTAACAGGTTTTCAGCAAATTATTAACCTTACTAAGGTTCAAGAATGAAGATCTTGGAAATAGAAAAAGACGTACTCCTTCTGCCATTGCAGGCTGTATCCGGAATCGTGGAACGCCGGCACACGCTGCCGATCCTTTCCAACGTCATGCTGGAAGCGGATGGTACGGCACTGAACCTGTTGGCCACCGATCTTGAAATCCAGGTGGCGACCTCTGCGGTACTGGAGAAGGCCGCAGCACGCTACGCGGTAACGGTTTCGGCGAGAAAGTTGCAGGATATCCTGCGCTCGCTTCCGGATAAAACGACGGTCAGCCTCGACGCACAGGAAGGGCGTCTGCAGGTGAAGGCAGGCAAGAGCAGATTCAACCTGCAGACTTTGCCAGCGCAGGATTTTCCAAAGCTCGCGGACAACGGCAATGGCGCGGTCGCCGTACGGCTGACGCAGAAAGTACTCAGGCAGCAGTTGGTACTGGTGCAGTACGGGATGGCGCAGCAGGATATACGTTACTATCTCAACGGCCTGTTGCTGATGGTCGAAGACAGTCAGTTGACCCTGGTGGCGACTGATGGCCACAGGCTGGCCTACGCGGCCGCGAAACTGCCGCAAGCAGTAGCACGGTCGGAGGTCATCATTCCGCGCAAGGCTGTGCTGGAGTTGGCAAAGCTGCTCGGCGACGGCGACGACGAAGTTAAAATCGACATCTTGCCGAACCAGGTGCAGTTCCGATTTTCGGGGATCGACCTGGTTTCTAAGGTCGTCGATGGAAAATTTCCCGACTACACACGGGTAATACCTACGAACTACAAGAAGCACTTCATCTTGGATCGCGTGCTGCTCCAACAAGCGCTGCAGCGGGCTGCAATACTTTCGAACGAGAAATTTCGTGGCGTGCGCTGGGTGATCGGTACCAGCAGCCTCAAGATCGTCTGCACTAACGCCGAGCAAGAGGAAGCCGAGGAAGAGCTTGATATCGACTACAACGGCGAGGCCCTCGATATCGGCTTCAACATCAATTATCTCTTGGATGTGCTTAACAACCTGGACACGAAGGACGTGGACTGCGCGGTCGGCGACGCCAACAGCAGCATGCTCATGTCGGTGCCGGGAAACAAGGACTTCAAGTACGTCGTGATGCCGATGCGCATCTGATAGTCAAAGGGATAATTCACAAATGGCAGAATCAGAATACAACTCGGACAGCATCAAGGTCCTGAAGGGCCTAGAAGCGGTCCGCAAGCGACCCGGCATGTTCATCGGCGACACCAGCGACGGCACCGGCCTGCACCACATGGTGTTCGAGGTGCTCGACAACTCGATCGACGAAGCGCTGGCGGGGCACTGCGACGAGATCAAGGTCGTAATCCACGGTGACAATTCCATCAGCGTCGTAGACAATGGCCGCGGAATTCCAACTGGCATACATCCGGAGGACGAGGAAGGGCGGTCCACGGCGGAAATCGTCATGACGGTTCTTCATGCCGGGGGAAAGTTCGACAGCAACAGCTACAAGATCTCCGGCGGTCTGCACGGCGTGGGCGTGTCGGTGGTAAATGCGCTGTCCGACTGGCTGAAGCTGACGATCCGACGCGATGGGCAGGTGAATTTCATGGAGTTCCGAAACGGCGACCCGGTTTCGCCTCTGAAAGTCGTCGGGCAAACAGAACGTCGGGGTACGGAAGTGCATTTCCACCCGAATCCGGAAGTCTTCGGCAACATCGAATTTCACTACGACATCCTGGCAAAACGGCTGCGCGAGCTGTCCTTCCTCAACAACGGCGTGCGCATTGAGCTGGACGACCAGCGTAACGCCAAGGAAGAGACCTTCGCCTTCGGCGGGGGTGTCAAGGGCTTCGTAGAGTATATCAACCGCTCAAAAACGGTCCTGCACCCCGACATATTCCACGCAGCCTGCGAGCGCGACGGGATCGGCGTGGAAGTGGCCATGCAGTGGAACGATTCGTACCAGGAATCGGTGCTGTGCTTCACCAACAATATTCCGCAGCGCGACGGCGGCACCCATCTGACCGCGTTGCGCGCGGCGATGACGCGCACGCTGAACCAGTACATCGAGGCCAATGAGCAGGCCAGGAAGACCAAGGTCGAAACTACGGGCGACGACATGCGCGAAGGCCTCAGCTGCATCCTGTCGATCAAGCTGCCCGATCCGAAGTTTTCTTCGCAGACCAAGGACAAACTGGTGTCGTCCGAAGTGCGGCCGGTGGTGGAGGACGCGATATCGCAGGCCTTGCACGACTGGTTACTGGAAAAGCCCAGCGACGCTAGGATCATCGTCAGCAAGATCATCGAAGCGGCGCGCGCGCGCGAAGCGGCGCGCAAGGCGCGGGAAATGACCCGGCGCAAGGGTGTGCTCGACGGATTCGGTCTGCCGGGCAAGCTCGCGGACTGCCAGGAGAAGGATCCGTCGCTCTGCGAGCTTTATCTGGTCGAGGGTGATTCTGCCGGCGGCTCGGCAAAGCAGGGACGCGACCGGAAATTTCAGGCCATCCTGCCGCTCAAAGGCAAGATTCTCAATGTCGAGAGGGCGCGCTTCGACAAGTTGGTGTCTTCGCAGGAAATCGCTACGCTGATCACTGCGCTGGGAACCGGCATCGGCAAGGAAGACTTCAAGCCGGAGAAACTTCGCTATCACCGTATCATCATCATGACCGATGCGGATGTCGATGGCTCGCACATCCGCACGCTCTTGCTGACGTTCTTTTACCGGCAGATGCCGGATTTGGTCGAGCGTGGCCACATCTACATCGCCCAGCCGCCACTCTACAAGGTCAAGCACGGTAAGGAAGAGCGCTATCTCAAGGACGATCACGAACTGAAGGAATATCTGCTGCGGCTGGCGTTGAAGGAGGCCGAACTCTACCCAGGCGGCGGTCGACCGGCGCTGGCGCAGGAAGCACTGGAGTCAGTGGCGCGTTCGTATATCCTTGCTGAGGCGGTGATCGAGAGATTGGGCAAACGCATCGATCCTGCGGTGCTGGCAGCATTGCTGAAGGATCCGGAAATCAGTCTTGCCGACGCGGAGGCGGCCCGGCGTTCCGCGGGTCGCCTCACGGCGCTGTGCAAGCCGGCGGGCCTGGCAATCGAGGCGCACTATGACCAAAAGAATGAGACCCACGTGCTGGTAATCAAGCGCGTAAGGCACGGCAATCTGCGGATAGGCTATCTGGATAACGAGTTTCTCGATAGCGGTGATTACGCGCAGATCAGACAAACGGCGCAAGTCCTTAATGGCCTGCTCGCGGAAGGCGCATACGTCAAGCGCGGCGACCAGGAGTGCCAAGTTGGCGAGTTCAAGGAAGCCCTCGACTGGCTCCTCGAAGAGGTCAAGAAAGGGGTCTCGATCCAGCGCTACAAGGGACTCGGCGAAATGAACCCGGAACAATTGTGGGAAACCACCATGGATCCGAAGTCGCGTCGCTTGCTGAAAACGCAGATCGAAGACGCGATCACGGCAGACGAGATTTTTACCACGCTGATGGGAGATATGGTGGAACCCCGCCGCGCCTTTATTGAGACCAACGCCCTAGGCGTGCGCAACCTCGACGTCTGATTGCCGCCCTCAGGCGGCCTTGCGTTTCGGACCCTTCGCCTTGGCGGGGAGTTTTTTCTTGCCGGCAGAACCCTTCATGGATTTTGCAGCGAGCAGTTGCACCGCTTCATGTAGAGTCAGCTTGGCCGGATCCGCCGACGGCGGAATGGTGGCGTTGACCTTGCCGTGCTTCACATAAGGCCCGTAGCGACCGCTGTGGACCACCACCGGCCGGTCGTCCTCCGGGTGCGCGCCGAGCGCCCGCCCACCCATACCGCCAGGTTTCTTTTCGGCAAGCAACTGGATTGCCCGCGCCAAGGCCATGTCATGCACGTTGTCGGCTTTGGGAATGGATTTGAACATGCCGTCGTGTTTCAGGTACGGGCCAAAGCGCCCGATGCTGGCTTCGATCGGCTTGCCGGTTTCCGGATGCAAACCAAGCTGGCGCGGCAGTGCGAGTAGCTTGAGCGCGGTGTCTAGGTCTGCCGATCCGGCCGGAATATTCTTAGGCCATGCGGCGCGCTTCGGTTTCACGCTTTTGTCCTGCGGTGTCTGTCCGAGTTGGACGTAAAAGCCATACGGCCCTTTGAGAAGCAACACCTCGAGACCGGTTCCTGGGTCCCTTCCGAGGATCATTGGACCCTCGGGCTGGTTGCCCCAAGGCTTGGTGTAATCGCATTCGGGATAGCCGCTACAGCCAACGAACATACCGCGACGGCTATTCTGCAGGAATAGCTGCTTGCCGCATTTCGGGCAGGACTCGTCGAGCGGGCTGCCGCGAGCGACCTTTTCCTTTGACTTGAGGTCGCGGGAGAAATCTTTCCAGAAGTCCCTGAGTACCGGAATCCAGTCGCGCTCGCCGTTGGATATCTCGTCCAGTTCTTCCTCCAGATTAGCGGTGAAGCCGTAGTCCACGTAGTGGTTGAAGTGCGAAGTCAAAAATCCGTTGACCAGTCGGCCGATATCGGTCGGCAGGAAACGCTTCTTCTCCAGCAACGCGTAGCCGCGCTCCTGCAGAGTGGAAATGATGCTGGTATAGGTCGAAGGTCTGCCGATCCCGTATTCTTCCAGGGTCTTCACCAGGCTTGCTTCGGTGTAACGCGGCGGCGGCTGGGTGAAATGCTGCTCGCCAAAAAGCCGGTCGATCGTGATGGTCCCCTTCTCTTCCAGCCGCGGAAGCCTGGCGTTCTCTTCTTGCTCCGCATCATCGGCGTCTTCGAGGTAAACGGCCATGAAGCCGGGGAACACCAGAATCTGGCCGCTGGCGCGGAACAGGGTATCGGCGCGGCCGACCGCGAGATCCACCGTCGTCGTATCGTACTTGGCCGATGTCATCTGGCAGGCGAGCGTTCGCTTCCAGATCATTTCGTATAGAGCGGCCTGATCGGGGGTCAGGTACTTGCGGATCGACTCCGGCGTGCGGAATATCGAGGTCGGACGAATCGCTTCGTGCGCTTCCTGGGCATTCTTGGACTTGCTGCGGTACTGGATCGGTGCGCGCGGCAGATAATCGGTGTCGAACTTTTTCTGGATGTAATCGCGCAGCTCGTGCAGTGCCTCGTTGGCAAGCGCCAGCGAATCGGTACGCATGTAGGTGATCAAGCCTACGGTGCTGCCGCCGATATCCACGCCTTCGTAAAGCTGCTGGGCGGTACGCATTGCGCGCTCGGTGGTAAAGCCCAGCTTGCGTACCGCTTCTTGCTGCAGCGTAGAAGTGGTGAATGGTGGCGCCGGCTGGCGGCTCTTGGGTTTGCGCTCGACACGCACCACCTTGGCGGTGCCCTTTGCGGCCTTTTCGATGTCGGCGATCACCTGCCGTTGGCGCTCGTCTGTGACGATTGTAAATTGCTCGACCTTGTCGCCGCGATACTGAAACAGGCGCGCGCCGAATTTCTGTTTTTCCTTGTGACTGTCGAGATGTATGGTCCAGTATTCGCGGCTCTCGAATTTCTCGATCTCCAGCTCACGTTCGACGACGAGCCGCAGCGCCGGGCTCTGTACTCGGCCGGCGGACAACCCGGGGCCGATCTTCTTCCACAACAGCGGCGACAGTTTGAAACCGACCAAATGGTCGAGCGCGCGCCGCGCCTGTTGCGCGTTCACTAGCGGCATGGAAATCTGGCGCGGCCTGGCAACCGCGTCGGTCACCGCGGATTCGGTGATCTCATAGAACACGACCCGTTGAAGTCTCTTGTTCTTGAGCAGCTTCTTGCCTTTGAGGATCTCGCCGACGTGCCAGGCGATGGCCTCGCCCTCACGGTCCGGGTCGGTGGCCAGATAAATCCGCGCGGCCTTTCCCACTGCCCTGGCGATTGCGTCTACATGCTTCTTGTTCTTTTCGACCAGCGCGTACTTCATATTGAAGTTGTCTGCCGGATCCACCGCGCCTTCCTTGGCCTCCAGGTCACGGACGTGGCCATACGAGGCGACGATTTCGAAGCCGCGGCCCAGATACTTTTTGAGAGTCTTCGCCTTGGAGGGAGACTCGACGATCAGAAGATTTTCAGACATTACGCGTGGGCCGAAAAAGGAGGGCGGAATGATAAGAACTTGCCGGCGGCGGAGCAAGCGCTTGTTGAGGAAACGGCGGGTTATTGCAGATAACGTTCCTGATTTGGCGCGACCAGTTCCTCGAGTACCAGAGAATCCACCGATTCGTTCTGGTTCCACAACACCATGAGGACAATGAGCTTTACTTTCTCCAGGTCAACTGCGGGCTCATCCAGCGCCAGCACCCGCTCGATGATGAGTTCACGCTGCAATGCCTTGATCACGCCTGCGGTTTCGAGAAAGAGCAGGAAGCCGCGCGCATCGGCTGTCAGCCCGGCCGTTTCCTGCTCGGTGTAAAAGCGAAATCCGTCGCTGCTGGAAAAACGGGAGCTGCTGTGTCCGACGCGCTCCAGGTCGCTCAGCCAGGTCAGGGCCTGTGAAATGTCCCTGCTGTCGAATCCGGCAGCGGACAAGCGCTTGGTAAGTGTTTGTTGATCAGGGTAGGCACCGGCATGAAAGTAGTTTTCGAACAGGAAGACGAGTATGTCGAACATGAGCCCCTGTCTGGAGGTATTGACGCCCCTGACGCTAGCGCACGCGCTGGAACTTGCCGCCCGGGAGCCGGCTGACGGTGCCGTCGAGTTCCAGTGTCAACAGCATCGCCGAAGCGGTTTCTGGCGTCAAGCCGCTGCGCTCGCACAATGTATCGAGATCGAGCGGGTCGAAACCGAGCGCCGCCAGCAGTTCAACGTGCTCGGGCGAGGCATCCGCGTTGCCGGGAGTTGCGTTCTGAACGCGCACCACGGCGCCGAGTTCCTCGAGGATGTCGTTGCTGCTTTCGACCAGTTTGGCGCCCTGCTTGATCAGAAGATGACAACCCTTCGACAGCGGCGAGTGGATCGAACCGGGGATCGCAAACACCTCGCGCCCCTGTTCCAGTGCATAACGCGCCGTGATCAGCGATCCGCTCCTGAGCGCGGCTTCCACGATCAGGCAGCCGCGGGCCAGTCCGCTGATCAGCCGGTTGCGCCTCGGGAAATTCCCCGACAGCGCAGGTGTTCCGAGCGAAAACTCGGAAACCAGCGCGCCTTGTACCGCCAGTCGATGCGCGAGATCGCGATTGCGCGCCGGATAGACGATGTCGAGGCCGGTGCCGACCACCGCCAGCGAAGAGGACGCGCCGGCAAGCCCGCCGTGATGCGCGGCGGCGTCGATGCCCAGCGCAAGTCCGCTGATGACCGTGAAACCGCCATCCGAGAGTTCGCGTGAGAAGGCCTCCGCATTGGCGCTGCCTTGCGGGGTGGCATTGCGGCTGCCGACAACCGCTAGCGCGGCGCGGTTGAGCAATTCTGTATTGCCCTTCACATACAGTAGCGGTGGCGGATCGGTGATTTCCAGCAGAAGCTGCGGATAGGCGGCATCCGCTAGACTGATGACGCGGTTACCCGGCTCCTCGAGCCAGCGCAGCGCGATGTCGACACGGGCGGTGTCCGGCCCTCGTAGGATGGCATCCGCAACTTCGCTCGCGACGATGCGCCCGAGCGCAGATCGGGTCGCCGCGCATACAGCTTCCGGGTCGCCAAATTCGCCGAGCAGCTTGCGGAAGTACGCGGGGGTGAGCTCGGCAACGAGGCCGAGCTTGAGCCAGGCGAGGAGTTCCTGATCCGGCGGCATGCGCCGTCGGCGCCGGACTAGGGCGTTTGTACTGCGTCGAGCAGGTTGACCGGCCGCGTCGTGTGCATCACCAGTGCGTAGGACACCTTCTCGAATACCCGGAACACGAAGACGACTCCGTAGCGTTCGGGCGGCAGCTTGATCCTTTCTCTCGGATCGGTCGCACCCGCCGGCCTGACGCTGGGCAAATCGCGATAGAGGGCCAGCACGTTGCCCGTTTCCAGACCTTCACGTGCGCCGCGGTTCAATGCCACCACCATATGCGGACCGATTTCAGTCACGCTGTTGTGCGAGGCCGCGATTACCTTGCCTCTTATCTGCCTGCTTGGCGCATGCGGGACGTAGGGCAGCACCGGAACGGGTACGATCTTTACCAAGCGGTCGCCTGGGGTAATTTCCAGGACCGATTTGGTGATCGCAACCCTGCTGACCTCGCCGAACTGACTTACTTTCAATTCGCCCAGGTGTATGGCCTCGCGCCCGAGCAATTCCTTGGTGTCCGGATCGACCAGATTGCGGCCCGGGCGATATATATTCCACTCGGTGCCATCCGCGGAGACCACGCCTTTGGCGTACGCGGTATCGCCGGCGGAGAGTATGACCCGGTTTTCCTGCCCAGCAACCAGGATCGGCGCGCCAGCCATTTCGCGCTCGCCGACCACCAGCGGCTTGGTCAGGAAAGGGGCGATGGCCTCCAAGGGAATGCTGGGGATCGCGCTTGCCCCGAGATCCAGTTTGCGTATCGCCGGACTGAGCTTGGTGACGACCAGACGCCAGTCAGTCGCGCCGTCGATGCCCTGCAGGCGCAGCCGCGGGGTCATTCCGGTAAAGTCGAGCAGGATCACGTCGCCGGGGTAGATCCAGTGGGGATTCTTGATCTGGTCCTTGTTCAGGCCCCAGATATCAGGCCAGCGCCACGGATCGCGCAGAAAGCGTGCCGAGATGTCCCAAAGCGTATCGCCCTTCACGACGACATAGCGATCGGGCGCATTTTCGGCTAGCGCGAGTTCGTCCCCCACGCTGGTACCCGGCGGCATCCACGCGGTCAGCAGCAGCAGCAGGGATATAATTGATTTGCCCATCTCAGGCCCCCATTTCTGTCGATCCAGAATCGCATCCCTCGCCGGGTACGCAGTGCCGCCTGGCGCCAGACTCGATACTTTGGTTTAAATTCTGCATCTAGTTTGTTAAATTAGCAAGCAATTATGGCGATACTCCCCATCCTTCGCTACCCTGACCCGCGGCTGCACAAAGTGGCCAAGCCGGTGATAGCGGTCGACGACGAAATCCGCAAGTTGGCGAGGAACATGGCCGAAACCATGTATGCGGCGCCGGGTGTGGGCCTGGCGGCCACCCAAGTGGACGTACACAAGCAGCTCATCCTGATCGACCTCTCCGAGACCCGCGACCAGCTGCTGGTGCTGATCAACCCGCAGATTCTCGAATCGCGAGGCAAGTCGGATTGCGAAGAAGGCTGCCTGTCGGTGCCCGGAATCTTCGAGAAGATCGCACGCGCGGAATGGGTGAAGGTGCGCGCGCTCGATCTGGACGGCAAGGCGTTCACGACCGAAGCCACCGGACTGTTGTCGGTGTGCATCCAGCACGAGATGGATCATCTCAAAGGCAGAGTCTTCATCGAATACCTGTCGCGCCTCAAGCAGACCCGCATCCTGAGCAAGCTGAAGAAACAGCAGCGGCAGACGCTCTGATGCGGATCGCATTCGCTGGCACGCCGGCGTTCGCGGCCAGTGCGCTGCAGGCGCTGATCGGGGCCGGGCATGAGATCGCATTGGTGTTGACCCGGCCGGACCGGCCCGCCGGCCGCGGTCTCAGGCTCGCCGCCAGCGAAGTCAAGCAACTAACCGAACAGGCCAGGCTTCCGCTGTTGCAACCGCAGACGCTCAAGGATGCGCAGCTGCTGTCGCGCCTGCACGCAGCCGGGGCGCAGGCCATGGTGGTCGCCGCCTTCGGACTGATCCTTCCGCGTGCGGTGCTCGAACTGTTCCCGGCAGGCTGCATCAATATCCACGCCTCGCTCCTGCCGCGGTGGCGAGGCGCCGCGCCGATCCAGCGCGCCATCTTGGCGGGCGACAGTGAGACCGGTATTTCGATCATGCGCATGGAGGAAGGACTGGACAGCGGTCCGGTCTATCTGATGCGCCGCATCCCGATCGCAATCGAGGACACCGCGGGAACGGTACACGACAAGCTCGCCGCGCTCGGTGCGCGTTGCATCGTCGAAGCGCTCCCGGCAATCGCGCAAGGGACGCTCGAGGCGGTGCCACAAAGCGAAGCCGGGGCGACCTACGCCCACAAGATCGCCAAGGACGAAGCGGCGATCGACTGGCACCGAGAGGCGGTCGAAGTGGGTCGCCAGGTGCGCGCGTTCAATCCCTTCCCCGGCGCCTATTCCACGCTGCAGGGTGGACCGTTGAAATTCTGGCGCGCCACGGTCGTGCCGGGTTCGCCTGCGCCGCCCGGGACCATCCTTCGTGCCGATGCGCAAGGTATTGTGGTCGCCTGCGGCAACGGTGCATTGCGTGCCACCGAGTTGCAACGTGCCGGCGGCAAGCGCCTCGCGGCCACGGATTTCCTGCGCGGCCTGCCGCTCGCTGCCGGCCAACGCTTCGGCGCCTGAGCCCCGGACCGCGGTGCGCGGTATCCAATATATTGCAGCGCAAGCCGTGGCTGCGGTGTTTTCCGGAAGAAGCCTGAATCACACGCTGGAAGCGGCCTGGAAACGGGCGCATGCCCTGACGCGCGCCGAACGCGGAGCGATTCAGGATCTCAGTTACGGGACGTTGCGACATCTGGGCAGATTGCGCGCGGTGTTGTTGCAGCTTGCGCCCAGGCCGGTGGAGAAACCGGAACTGCAAGCGCTATTGCTGGTCGCGCTTTATCAGCTGGAATACAGCAAGGCCGCGCCCTACGCCGTGGTGGACCACGCAGTGGAGTGCGCAGCGAAAATCGGCGGTCAGCACGTAAAGGCGTTCGTCAACGCCGTACTGCGCAATTTCCAGCGCGGCCGCGCCGCGTTGCTAAAGGAGGCGGATAGCACCGACTCAGGGTACTACTCTTATCCCGCATGGTGGATCGACCGGCTGCGGCGCGACTTCCCGTCCGAAGCACAGGATATTCTCCAGGCCGGCAACACGCATCCGCCGATGACGCTGAGGGTCAATCGGCGGCGCGGTACGCCGCAGGAATACCTGCTTGAACTGGAGCGGGCGGGACTGAGTGCGCGCATACTCGATGGCGGCGCGCTGAATTTGCTGCGCCCGGTACCGGTCGAGCAACTGCCGGGATTCGGGCAGGGCACGGTGTCTGTGCAGGATGCCGGAGCGCAGTTTGCCGCGCGACTGCTCGATCTGAGCGATGGTATGCGCGTGCTCGATGCCTGTGCCGCGCCGGGTGGCAAGACTGCGCACATCCTCGAGCTCGGCGATGTGGAGATGACTGCGCTCGATGCTGATCCGGCCCGCCTCGAGCGCGTGAGCTTCAACCTGGAGCGCCTCGGCCTGAGTGCGCAGGTCACCTGCGCAGATGCCGCAGCGATCGATGCCTGGTGGGACAACAGGCCGTTCGACCGGGTGTTACTCGATGCGCCCTGCACCGCATCGGGCGTGGTGCGCCGTCATCCCGACATCAAATGGCTGCGCCAGCCCGGCGACGTGCGACGTTTTGCCGAACAGCAGCAGCGCTTGCTCGAAGCGCTGTGGAAGGTCCTCGGCCGCGGTGGTAAATTGCTCTATGTGACCTGCTCGATTTTCATCGAGGAGAACCAGGAGAGGATCGGCGGTTTCGCAGCGCGGCACCCGGACGCGCATGTTCTGGGTGCGATGCCGGGGCGCGATGGACTGCTGCTCCCGGACAACGATCACGATGGTTTTTACTACGCACTCCTGCAGAAGGACTAGCGCGTTGCGGTGGCTGTCCACCGTGCTTGCACTGTGGTGCGTCGCGGCCCTGGCGACGACCGAGGGGATCCACGTCAAGTCGGCGGAACTCTCACTCAACGGTAACCAATATTATCTGGAGGCCAACTTCGAAGTTGGCCTCACTCCCACACTCGAAGATGCGCTGAACAAGGGCTTGCCGCTGCATTTCGTCATCGAATTCGAGCTCATCCATCCGCGCTGGTACACGGCTTACCTGTGGAATAAATCACTGGCGGGACTGCAGCAACGCTACCGGTTGTCTTACAACGCGCTCACGCGCCAGTACCGGCTGAGCTTCGGTGCCCTGCACCAGAATTTCGACACGCTGGACGACGCGTTGGCCCTGCTTGGGCGACTGCGTCGGCGTTTCGTCGTCGATGCCGATGAGCTGGACGAGGGCAAGGTATACGAGGCCGCAATCCGCATGCGGCTGGACGTTTCGCAATTGCCCAAACCGTTCCAGATCAATGCGCTGGCTTCGCGCGACTGGAACCTTTCATCCGAGTGGTTTCGCTGGACTCTGAAGCAATGACTGCCATTACACGCACCCTCAGGCGTTCGCTGATGAGCCGCGGCATGAAGCTTCTGATCACGCTGGTGCTGTTGCTCGGCGCGGTCATGCTGTACCTGCTTTCCAGCGTCAGCGCAGACACGCCGCTATTTTCCGGCGATCTGCCGCTGTTGCTGGGACTGGGTGTTGGATTGGTGCTGGTCCTCATGCTCGTGGTCGGCTACCAATTACTGCTGCTGCGCCGGCGCCTCAGGGCGCGGGTATTCGGCTCCAAGCTTACGCTGCGGTTGGTGCTGTTGTTCGCCTTAGTGGCGGTGTTGCCGGGCGCGCTGGTATACGGTGTGTCAGTGCAGTTTCTGTCGCGGTCGATCGAGTCCTGGTTCGACGTGCGGGTCGATAAGGCGTTGGAAGGCGGCTTGAGCCTGGGCCGGGTTACCCTCGATAACATGCTCAAGGAATTGCGCGCCAAAGCCGAGTCGATGACTCTGGAACTTACCGAACGCTCGCCGCGGCGGCGTCTGGCTACGCTTAACACGTTGCGCGAGACGGCCGGAGTGCACGAAGCGACATTGCTCGGCCCCGACGGCTCGGTCATGGCTTTTGCGGGCGCGGACCCGACGGGCTTGGTTCCGGAACTGCCTTCGCCCTCGGTGGTGCGGCAGGTGCGCATGCAGCAACCTTACAGCGCCATCGAGGCTGTCGGTGACGGCGGGCTGCAACTGCGGGTGCTGGTGCCGGTGAACGATGTATCCGGAACTACCTCGTTGCTGCAGTTGGTGCAACCCGTGCCTCCGCACTTGGCGCGCGACGCACAGACTGTTCAGGAGATCTACCGCGACTACCAGGAACTGTCGCTGTCGCGCCAGGGTCTGCAGCGTCTTTTTGCGCTGACGCTGACATTGTCGCTGCTGCTGGCGCTGCTCTCCGCGCTGCTCCTGGCAATCGTGTTCAGCGAGCGTTTGTCTGCGCCCCTGGGCATACTGGCCGCTGGCACGCGCGCGGTTGCACAGGGAGATTTCAGCCCGCGCCACACAGTCAAGACACGCGACGAGCTGGGTCTTCTGACCGAATCATTCAATACCATGACCATGCAGCTTGCGGACGTGCGCGCCGAGGCGCAGCGCAACCAGGAGCAACTTGCTGCTGCCAAGGCCTATCTCGAAAGCGTGCTCGGCAATCTGTCGACGGGAGTGATGTCTTTCGACTCGGAATTGCGGTTGCGCTCCGCCAATCTCAGCGCGGTCGAGATCTTCGGCGTCGATGTCGACGCCCTGCTCGGCACGCCTCCGCAGGTTTGGGGGGAGCGCGAGCCGCGGCTCGCTGCGGTTGGCCAGTTCGTCCACGAAGCTTTCCAGCAGGCGCGCCCGGAGGTCTGGGAACAGCAGGCCGAACTGTCCGGCGCCGCGGGCACGCAAGTATTGCTGTTACGTGGCTCGCGGCTCACCGCAGGCGTGGAGTCCGGGATGGTGCTGGTTTTCGACGACATCACCCGGCTGCTGCAGGCGCAACGGCTCGCAGCCTGGGGCGAGGTGGCGCAGCGCCTCGCTCACGAAATCAAGAACCCGCTCACGCCGATCCAGCTTTCGGCGGAGCGGTTGCAGCGGCGGCTTGCCGACAAACTCAGCGAGCAGGAGGCCGAAATCCTGCAGCGCTCCACCCAGACCATCGTCAACCAGGTGGCGGCGCTCAAAGGCATGGTAGATGCGTTCAGTCAGTATGCACGCTCACCCGAAGTCGACCTGCAGCCGTTGGACCTGAATCAGCTCATCCGCGACGTGCTCGGGCTGTATGAGTCGTCGCGGCCGGCATTGCAGCTCGACCTCGCCGGCAACTTGCCGTACATCTCGGGCGATGCCGCGAAGTTGCGCCAGGTAATCCACAACCTGCTGCAGAATGCCGAGCAGGCGGTGGCGGAGGTCGCCGTGCCGAGCATCGTGCTGCGCACCGACACGGCACGAGACGGGGTACGGCTCACCATCCAGGACAACGGTCCGGGCTTTCCCGAGGCGTTGATGGGGCGGGTGTTCGAGCCCTATGTCACCACCAAGGCCAAGGGCACGGGACTCGGGCTCGCCATTGTCAAGAAGATTGTGGAAGATCACAGCGGAGGTCTTGCAATCGTCAACCTGCCGTCGAGCGGGGCGAGCGTTACCGTGACGTTGCCGCTGGCACCGGCCGAGACAGCCGCGCTGCGGGCCAACAGGTAGGTGGGCAGATGAGCCAGATTCTGGTAGTGGACGACGAAGTCGGCATCCGCGAGCTGCTCTCGGAAATTCTGCGTGACGAGGGCCACCAGGTGCGACTGGCACAGAACGCCAGCGAGGCACGCCAGATCCGCGGCCGTGTGCGTCCGGACCTGGTGCTGCTCGACATCTGGATGCCCGACACCGACGGCATTACGCTGCTGAAGGAATGGGCGAGCACCGGCCAGCTCACCATGCCGGTGGTAATGATGTCCGGCCATGGCACCATCGATACCGCGGTGGAGGCGACCCGTATCGGCGCTTATGCCTTCCTGGAAAAGCCGATCGCGTTGCAGAAGCTGCTTTCCACCATTGGCACGGCGCTCAAGCAGGGCGCGCCCGGGGCCGGCGTGCCGGCGATGCTAGTCACCGTCGGCAAGTCGCGTGCTGTGGAACAGTTGCGTGCACAGATCGAGCGTTTGCGCACGTTGAAAATGCCCGCGCTTCTTGTCGGCGAACCGGGAACCGGAATGGAGCAGTGCGCACGCCTGCTGCAACAACCCAACAGCGCGTGGGTGGCACCGGACGATCTGGCAGTATTCGACCAA
>JACXTT010006583.1_pt1 | contig 16555 bp, 13 predicted proteins | sample 9270951 | NCBI WGS metagenome assembly JACXTT01 (sample SAMN15532306, study PRJNA645909) | rock metagenome | isolation source: weathered quartz diorite | place: Puerto Rico | collected 2017-06-21 | reverse complement strand
AGCACCGTGACGGCCGGTGCGTCCTTGCCTTGAGCGAACACCCCTGCCGGCGTGGGCCCCCCCGTGATATCCGCCGGCGAGTCGGCCAGCGGCCCGATGACCGCAACGCTGTGGATCGACTTGGAGAGCGGCAGAGCATGATTGTCGTTCTTGAGCAGCACCATCGACCGGCCGCCGAGTCTCCGGGCCAGGTCTCGGCCCGCGGTGCCGACGTCGGTGATGAGGGCCGATGAATCCGTGTACGGATGCTCGAACAGTCCGATGCGGAACTTGACGACCAGGATCGGCAGGACCGCAGAGTCGATCTGTGCCCGCGTCACCTTGCCGCTCGCGACGAGCTGCGCCAGGTGATGGCGATAGGTCTGGCTCGCCATGTCCATCCCCGCCCCGGCGCTGATCCCTTTGTAGGTGGCATCCGTGGGATCGGCGGCGTAGCCGTGCGCCTGCAAGCTGGCGATGGCAAAAGCGTCCGAAGAGACGAACCCCGAAAATCCCCAGTCGCGGCGGAGCACGTCGGACAAGAGCCAGCGATTGCCGCTCGCCGGCACGTCATTGAGATCCATGTACGCGGACATGATGCTGCCGACGCCCTGCTGCACGGCGGCGTGGAACGGCACCAGGTAGACGTTGCGCATCAGCTCTTCGGGAACGTAGGAACCGTCGTAGTCGCGGCCGCCCTCCGCGGCGCCGTAGCCGGCGTAGTGTTTGACGCACGCCACGATGCTGTTCGGACCAAGCGTTACGCCCTGGAACCCGCGCACCTGCGCCTGCGCCATCGCGGCACCGAGATACGGGTCTTCGCCGGCGCCTTCCTGAATGCGACCCCAGCGGGCGTCGCGCGCGATGTCGACCATTGGCGTGAACGTCCAGCGGATCCCGGCGCTCCGCGCCTCTGTGGCCGCGAACGCCTGCGCCTGCTCTTCCACGGCGGGATCCCAGGACGATGCCATACCCAGCGGTATCGGGAACATGGTGCGATAGCCGTGGATCACGTCGAGTCCGAACAGCAGCGGGACGTGCAATCGACTCTGCTCGACCGCGAGATGCTGCATCCGGTTCATTTCGGCCGGGTTCGCGAGCCAGAGGATGGCGCCGACGTGACCGTGGATGATGTCGGAATCCGAAGCGGCGGTCACGAAGCCACCCAGGCCGACGCCGGCAGCGAGGTTGAGCTGGCCGATCTTCTCGTCGAGCGTCATGTGGCTGAGCAGAGACCGGGCGCGACGCGCGGCGTCCGCGGTTGCCCGGGGGGCTTGAGCGGAAGCGCCGCCAGCCGCGACCACCGTCAGGCCGGCTACCAGATGCAGGTAACGCATGGTGCTCCCTCCTCGGGGGGTGAGCGGACGTGACGTTCCGGGGCATGATTGTGTCTCTCCAGCCGGTAAGGCGCAATCCGGGGCTGACACAACCATTTGCGCGGTTCCGTTGTCCTACCATGGAACCTTCGCGGATGGTCTATGCTCTTCGCCGTACCGTTTCTTGCAGCCGTCACGCTTGCCGGTCAGACTCCCGACCCACCTCCGCCCCCGGCCTTGCCGAAGGGGGTAACCGCCACCCGCGCCGATCGGCCACCCGTCATCGACGGGCGCGACGACGACGCCGTATGGAAGCAGGCAACCCCGATTACCGGCTTTCAGGAGTGGCGGCCAAGTGAGGGAGGACCGCCGAAGCTGCCGACGGAGGCGAAGGTCGCGTACGATGCGGCCAATTTGTACGTGTTTGTGCGCGCGTTCGATCCGCATCCCGACAGCATCATTACGGTCCTCGCCCGCCGCGATTACTTCACGCCATCCGACATGATCTGGCTGTTTCTCGATTCCTATCATGACCGTCGCACCGGCTTCGAGTTCGGCGTGAACCCGTCGGGCGTGAAGCTCGACGCCCAAATCTTCAACGACGGCAACGAGGACTTCGCCTGGGACGCGGTGTGGGACGTGGCCACGCGGGTCGATTCGCTCGGCTGGACCGCAGAGTTCCGGATTCCGCTGTCACAGCTGCCCTACGGCCGTCAGCGCTCCCACACCTTCGGGTTCACGGTGGATCGCGACATCTACCGCTACTCGCAGCGGGTGAGCTGGCCGATGTTTCGCCAGTCGCAGGCCGGGTTCGTGTCGCAGTTCGGGGAAGTCGATGGCCTGGACGGTCTCGAGGAGCCGCGCCGGCTCGAAGCCGCGCCCTATGTCGTCACCAAGAACGTGTCGCAATTCACCGCGACGGGGATCGGGCGCCAGCAGGACATCACGATCGGCGGGGATCTCAAGTACCGCGTCGCGTCGAACCTGAAGCTCGACGCCACCGTCAATCCCGACTTCGGACAGGTCGAGGCCGACCCCGGCGTGCTCAACTTGTCGGCGTTCGAGACGTTTTTCCGCGAGCAACGGCCGTTCTTCGTCCAGGGCGCCGGCACGTTCCAGTTCAACGTCAACTGCACCGCGGTGAACGATTGCAGCACCGGTGAGGGACTCGTGTATTCGCGCCGCATCGGGCGCGCGCCCGAGCTCGCCGGGACCTACTCCGACACCACCTCGTCGGCATTCACGACGATCCTCGGCGCCGCCAAGCTCACCGGCCGTCTGCCCGGCGGCCTGGCGATCGGCGCACTCGATGCCGTGACCGCGCACGAGACGGGCGTCGGCGGCGTGACGATCGAGCCGCTGACCAATTACGGCGTGCTGCGGCTGCGCCAGGATCTGCGCGGCGGCGAGTCCAGCATCGGCGGCATCGTGACCGCGGTGAATCGCAACAACGATTCCTGGAGCAACCCCTACCTGCACTCGAGCGCCACGGTGGGCGGCCTGGATTTCCGCCATCGCTTCCCCGGCGGCACGTACGAGCTGTCGGGCTCGGCCAGTGCCAGCCGCGTGGCCGGGAGCGCCCAGGCGATCGCGGCAACGCAGCAGGACGCCACGCACTACTACCAGCGCCCTGACGCGGGACTCCGGTTTGACTCCACGCGCACGTCACTCTCGGGGGACGACGAAGCGCTGCAGTTCGGGAAAGTGGGCGGCGCGCACGTCCTGTTCCAGTCGAACTTCGAGCGCCGCTCTCCCGGCTTCGAGATCAACGACCTCGGCTATCTGCAACGCGCCGACCAGGTCGCGTGGAGCACGTGGGCGGGCTACTTCGACCGCCACCGCCGCGCGTTCTATCAGCGGTTTCAGTGGAATTTCAACTGGTGGCAGTATTGGACGACCGGGGGACTCCCCGAAGAGCGGGCGTTCAATACCAACACCCACACGACGTTCACCAACACGTGGTCGTTGCATTTCGGCGGCACGATCGGACAGCTGGGGAAGACATACTGCTATTCGTGCGCGCGCGGCGGACCGGCGGTGCGCCAGGACCCCTATATCTCGCCCTGGCTCGGGATCAACGGCGATGACCGCAAGCCGATCGTGACGTACTTCTGGCTGAACTACTACCAGGGCGACGGTGGGCGCTCGCACAGCATCAGCCTGTCGCCGGAAGTCGACTTCAAGCTCGCGTCGCGCGTGACGGCATCGCTCTCACCCAGCTACTCGCGGTCCCGCAACGACATTCAGCCGCTGGGCTCGGCGACGGATTCCGTCGGTGCCGCGCACTACCTGTTCGGACACCTGGAGCAGAAGCAGTTCTCCATCACGATGCGGTTCACCTATCCGTTCACGGCCAACATGTCCTTACAAGTCTACGCCCAGCCCTTCATTTCGAAGGGGACATTCAGCAACGTGCGCGAGCTGTCGGCGACGCCGCGGGCGGACGACTACGCCAGCCGCTACCAGGCGTACGGCGACACCGCCTACACGAACAACATCGGCGGGTTCAACTACAAGCAGTTCCGGTCGAACGTCGTGTTCCGCTGGGAGTACCGGCCCGGATCCACGCTGTTCGTCGTGTGGAGTCAGGGTCGGCAGGGATCGACGGGCGTCGAGGGCACGCGCGGCTTCGGCGGTGACCTGAGCGACCTGTTCAATCTGCGGGCGGACAACAGCTTCCTGGTCAAGTTGTCGTACTGGATCAATCGCTAGTCAGGAGCGGGCGACAGCCGCCGTCTGGTCCCCACGACGCCGCGAGGACGTTCAGGATCAGACGGCCGGCTGTCACGCACGTCATGCCGTTCGCGGCATCGAACGATGGCGCGACCTCCACGACATCCATGCCGACGACGTGGTGTCGGCGCGCCACCGCACGCAGCAGCGGCGCCACCTGGTGAAAGCGCAGCCCACCCGGAGTCGGAGCCATCACCGCGGGCATCTCCGCCGGGTCGAGGCCGTCCGCGTCGATGGTGAGGTATACAGCGCGCCCCGCTGGGATCGTGGCGAGGACGGCGTCCCTGCCCTCCAAATGGAAGCGCTCAGCCGTGACGATGTGCGACCCGTAAGCGCGCGCAGCATCCACTTCCCCGCGGCGTGCGCTCCCCACGGCGCGCAGTCCCAGCTGCGTCATGCCTGTCACCGCCGGCCTGGTGCTCGCCCACCGCAACGGGCTGCTGTAGCCGCGGCGGACCCCGTCGACGTCCTCGCGCCAGTCCAGGTGCGCATCGATCTGCAGCACGTGGACCGGCTCTCGCAGCGCATCCAGAGCATCGAGCGCCGGAATGGTCACCCCGTGGTCTCCGCCGAGGACCACGACCTGCGCCCGTTGCCGCCAGAGATGGCGCAGCCGCTCGGTGACGGACGCCGCGTAGTCGTCGTAGGAAGCGCCGGTCCAGTCCGCGTTGCCGAGATCGAGATGTCTCGGCGGGAGCACCGACGCGAGATCGATGCCGGTATCGAAGTCCCAGTTGCCTGTCGCGTAGCAGAACCGGGAGGAATGCGAGCGAATGGCGTTTGGCGCGCGTGACTGATCGTTCGGCTGCGGATCACGCGGGTAGGGCTCGCTGCGCGGAATTCCCAGCAGCGCGACGTCGGCGTCCCACGCCGCGGGATCCGTCACCACCGGCCAGTCGAGGAACGGGCGCACGGGAACAGCCGTAGGCTGGAGCGTCATCCGGCGGGCCGTTCGGGGTCGATCCAGAACCACAGCCCCGCGGCGACCACCGCGAGGACCGCGCCCGTCGCGAACACCACCGTCCAGCTGTAGGTCGAGGACAGCGCGGCGATGATCGGCGTGCCGACCACGCCGCCGAGATTGCCGCCGGTGTTGAGCAGGCCGGTGGCCGCCATGGTATCGTCCGGCGCCCGGCGCATCGTTGCTCCCCAGTAGGAGCCCTCCGTCACTTCGACGCACGCGAACCCGAGGCACAGCGCCGCCACGGCCGCATACGGGCTCGCCGCCCGCACCGTGAGGTAGAGAAACACTGCCGACGTCGGCAACGCGACCAGAGGAATGATTCGCATCCCGAGACGGTCGCCGAAGCGGGCACGGAGTCGGTCCGCCAGCCACCCGCCCGCCCCAGCAGCCACCCCCGCCGTCACCAACGGCAGCGCGGCGAGTGCGCCACCCTCCAGGACGCTCATCCGCCGCTCCTGAACGAGGTAAAGGAAGCTCCAGAACGTCACCAAGTAGAACACGTAATTCATGATGAAGTAGGAGACGGTGAGTCGCAGGATGGGCGGATCGACAAGGACACGTCGCAAACGCTGCGCGGTGACGGGGGGACCCGGCGCCGGGGGCGGATTGTCCGCCAGCTCGCGCAGCTCGACGGACCCGACGCCGGGATGGTCGACCGGGCGGTCGCGGGCGTATGCGTACCAGAGCGCAACCAACATGAGTGACGGGACGCTCGTGATGACGAGTGCCCAGCGCCAGCCGTGCGCTTCCATGAGCCACGCGACCAGCGGCGGTGTCACCGCCGCTCCCGACCAGAGGCCGGTCACGACGAGCGCCTGCGCCGAAGCCCAGGCACCGACCGGGAACCAGGCGCGGATCATGCCGGCGCCGACCGGGAAGAGGGCGCCCTGTGCTACGCCGAGGAGCGAGCGCGCCGCGAGGAGCCCGATGAACAGCGCGCCACCGGTAGCCAGCGCCGGGACGACGCCGGTGGCCACACTGGCCGCTACGGTGGCTACGCCGACGAGACTCAGCACGCGACGGCCGCCGAGCCACTGGCCGGCCAGCGCACCCGGCACCTGGAACACGGCGTAGGTGAGGAGGAACGCGGTGAACAGCCATCCCACCTGGACCTGTGTCAGGCCCAGCTCCGGCATCATCCGTTGCGCGGCGACGGCGACACTGGTGCGCTGCACGTAGCCCGTGAACGCGAAGCCGAAGATCATCGCGAGCACCACGCGGCGGATTTTCATCGAGCCATGGTACGTGGGCGCGACGGCTTGCGCCATGCTCCGGGCACGGCGCCGGACTTCCGTCGTGCGCCTGCGCACCGCACTATTACTGCGGTCCACGCCATGGGAGTACTACCGATGCATTCACGGAGACGGTTTCAGCTCTGCGGTCTGTTGATCGTCGCAGGTGTGACGTCACTCTCTGCGCAGCAGACTCCGAAGAAGAATCCGCCGCCTGCACCAGCCGCGCAGGTTGACCGCCGATCGCCGGATTATCCGGAGCATCCTCCCGCCCCTCCCGAACAGGTCGCCCGTGGTCAAACGACCTTCCGGAGCAATTGCAGCTTCTGCCATGGCTCGGATGCCAGGGGTGGAGAAAAGGGCCCTAACCTCGTCCGCAACGTGGTGGTCCTGCGTGATCAAAATGGTGAGCTGATCACACCGATCGTGCAGAACGGCATCCCCGCCCAGGGCATGCCGAAGTTCGCGCTCTCCACGTCCGACATCACCGACATCGCCGCCTGGCTGCACAGCCAACCGCTGTCGGATCGCGGCACGCCCAGCGCGCTCGACATCCTTGTCGGCGACGCGAAGCGGGGAGCGGCCTACTTCAATGGCGCCGGACGCTGTACCCAGTGCCATTCGGCCACCGGAGATTTCGCCGGGATCGGCGGCAGGTACGAACCCAAGATGATTCAGAACCTGATCGTCTCGGGGATGAACTACGGCGGTCGTCGCCGCTCGGCCGGCGCCGCGTCGCAGAAGAAGGCGCAGCCAGTCACAGTAACTGTCACACTTCCCACAGGGCAGCGCTTTCAGGGAGAGATCGACCACATCTCCGCGTTCATCGTCGCGCTGCGGGATTCGACCGGGACGTATCGCAGCTTCGCCCGGCTGGGGGACTCGATCCCGAAGGTCGTCGTGAACATTCCGTTCCAGTGGCACCTCGACATGGTGCCGCAGTGGCGCGACGCGGACATCCATGACCTGACCGCATATCTGGTCACGTTGAAATGAGTGAGCCAATGACGAGAGCAGCCGCGCTTCTCCTCCTGACGTCCTTAGTTGCCGGCGGATCCCTGCGCTCACAGGGCCTGGACTCCGCGGCCCTGACGAAGCCAGCCACCGACGCGTGGCCGACCTACGCCGGCGACTATTCGCAGCGCCGCTACAGCACGCTCACACAGATCGACACCACCAACGTCCACAACCTTTCGCTCGCCTGGGTGCGGCGCCTCACGGCCGGGCCCGGTGGCGGCGAATTCAACTGGTGGGGGGCGCCTCCCGGGCCTCCCGCCATTACCGGTGGCGTCGCCGAGGAGCCGGTGAACGTGCCGGGAGCGACGAGCGGGTCCCCTCGGCTCTCGGGCTCGATCCTGCAGGTGAACGGCATTCTCTACGTCACCTCGCCAGACAACGCCTGGGCGATCGATGCCCGCGATGGCCACATCCTCTGGCATTACTTCTGGAAATCGCGCGGCGGCACGCACATCGGCACGCGCGGCATGGCGATGTACGGCGACTGGTTGTTTTTCGAGACGCCCGACGACTACCTCGTGTCGCTCGACGCGAAGACAGGCGCCGAGCGCTGGCACAAGGAAATCTCCGATTTCAGCCAGCAATACTTCTCGACCATGGCCCCGGTCGTCGTGGGCAACCACGTCCTCGTCGGCACGGGCGACGATCTCGATGCGCCGGGATTCCTGCAGTCCGTCGACCCGAACACCGGCGATCTCCAGTGGAAGTTTTACACGGTCCCGATGGAGAAAGGAGACCCGGCGCTGGCGACGTGGGGCAGTCTCGACGCCGCACGGCACGGCGGCGCGCAAGTTTGGATGCCGGGCTCCTACGATCCCGCGACGCAGCTCTACATCTTCGGGACCGGAAATCCGACGCCGGCCTACACCGGCGCGCTGCGGGCCCCGCGCGAGTCTCACACGAACCTCTACACCTGCTCGGTGATCGCGCTGAACGTCAACACCGGCAAGATGGTGTGGTACTACCAGACGTCGCCCAACGACACGCACGACTGGGATGCGACCCAGGCGCCGGTCTTGATCGACGGGACGTTTGCGGGGAAGCAGCGCAAGATGGTGCTGCAGGCGAACCGCAATGGCTACTTCTTCGTGTTGGACCGGACCACCGGCGAGCACCTGCTCACGTCGAAGTACTCCGATGCGGCCAACTGGGCGGCCGGCATCAACGCGAAGGGACAGCCGGTGCGGAACCCGGACAAGGACAATACCGTACCCGGCGCGCTCGTCTCACCGGACAACGGCGGGGCCACGAACTGGCCTCCGCCCGCGTTCGATCCCCAGAACGGGTTGCTGTATGTCCCGCTGCAGGAGATTTACGCGATGTATTACCTGACCGACAAAGATCCGCGCATGCTCGTGGGGCTGGGCGGGAGCGAGCAAGACTATGTGGGAGGGTCCGGAAGGTCCCTGGTCGCGATCGATTACCAGACGGGCAAGCTCGCCTGGAAATACCGCCTGGGGATGGGCTTTGGCGGCAGCGGGTTGCTCACGACTGCGGGCGGCCTGTTGTTCGCGAACGACGGCGCGGGCAGTCTCGTGGCCCTGCAGCTGCGAGGGCGGACCCCACCGGTGCCGCTCTGGCATGCCCAGATCGGCGCCGTCGACAACGCAGCGCAGACCTACACCCTCGACGGCCGCCAGTACGTGCTCGTGGCCGGCGATGGCGCGGTGTGGGCGTTTTCGCTGCAATAGCCATGTCGATTCTCGGAGACATCGTTCGTCGTTAGGGCGGAGAGGCCGGATCCTCCGGCCTCCACCCCTCGCATCTGGAGACGGACATGCCTTTTCTCTCGATCATCAAGTCAGCGGAGAACCAGGGTCCCCCGCCCACCGCGTTGCTCGAGGCGATGGACACATTTGTGGGGCAATCCCTCAAGGACCGGTCGGTGATTCAAACCGGCGGTCTCGCGCCGAGTGCTGCGGGGTTCAAGATCCGCATGACGGGCGGGAAGCTGGTCGTCACCGACGGCCCGTTCACCGAGGCCAAAGAAGTCGTCGGTGGTTATGCCGTGCTGGCCGCTGCGACCCGGCAGGAAGCACTCGATGCGGCGCGCGCGTTCATGAACCTCCACGTCAAGCATTGGCCGACGTGGGTGGGAGAGTGTGAGGTGCGGGAGGTCGTGTTCCTGGCGCCGTGAGGGGTCCGTGCATTCACGAGACACGGCCTCCGGATAGATCCATCCGGGGGCCGCAGTTTTTTTTCAGGCGAGAGCGCGGAGGCCGCTTCTTTCCACCGCGGTCACGGTGCCTGGACTTGCGCGGGCGGGCCGAGCTGCCCCGGCAGGCCGGACACGATGACGAGGTAGCGTCGCCGTGTCCTGCCTTCTCCATCCACGATCTGCCGGATCGGGCCCACCGCGTTGACGATGGCCGAACCCGCTGGATTGGTCGTGAACGCCGACAGCGGCTCGAGCGCCCCCCCGCCGTCCGCCTGGTTCGAGAACGCCAAGACATACGACTGCTTTGGTTGCAGACCCGTCACCGCCGCTTGCAGCACCTGCGTCAGCCCTTGGTCGAACAGCGTGACGCTGGTCGGCGCTGCCCCTGCAGCGGTCTTGTCACGCCCCAGAGGCCTCAATGCGAGGTGCGCCGTCTGCCCCGCCGGACCGAGCGGCTGCAGTCCCTGTCGGCCATCGCCTTCCGGCACCGCGTCGGGGACGTAGACGATCGCTTGGGGCGCCTCGCCGATTGGAATTGTCGTAATGACCTGGTTGGTAAGCGTATTGATCGCGGCCAGCTCGTCCGCGTTCTCGAGTCCGACATAGATGCGGCTCCCGTCCCCGGACGGCCAGACGCCATGCGGCAGCCTGCCGAGGGGGATGGTCGCCACCTTCGTGAAATCGCTGGTGCGGAATACCTGCATTTCGTTGCGCCCGCCGACCGAGACATACGCGAAGATGCCGTTGGCGTTGTTGGCGAAGTTGACATGGTTGGTGAGCGGCCCCGTTTCGAGTGTCGTCAGCACTGCGAATGGCGGACGGGCGTCGAACACCATCGTCTTGCCGACATCCTTCAGCGTCAGCCAGACCTGCTTGCCGTCCGGTGTGGCGGCGATATTCGGGCAAAAGGGGCTCTCCTGCTTCACTCGTCCCACGATCTGGTGATCCGACAAGGAGATCACCACCGTCTGGGGGGTGAAGGAGGAGCAGACGTATCCGTACGTTCCGTCCGGTGAGAAAGTCTGCATGCCCGGCCCAGCCGGAACGTTGATCCGCGTCTTCTCCTCGTAGGTTCGACCGTCGAGGACGGCGATATAGTCTTCGCCGCGAACGGTGGCCCACACCTCCGCGCCGTCGGGCGTGAAGAAGACCTCATGTGGAGCCCGCCCGACGTAGGTGACGTGCTTCACGGTATTGGTCGCGGTTTCTATGAATGCGATCGAGTTGGTGCCGATTGAGACGACCGCCAGCGTCTTGTGATCAGGTGAGAACCCCAACCCATGCACCAGAACCTGTCCTCTATAGAGGGGACTGAGGTTGGCGGGCTGCGGATCACCCAGCCGGATGACCCCGATGACTTTGTTGTCGACGGGATCGGTAACCGAGACGGTGTTCGAGAACTGCTCGGCCGCGTAGACGCGGTCGCGATGGCTGACCGGCACGGCGGGGGCAGAGGCTGCCTGCCCTGCCCCAACTGGCGCGGCGGTGACAAGGGCCATCGCGGCCCATGATCCGATGAGGAAGCTGCGCTTCACGTCAGGGCGCTTTCTGCGGATCCTACGGTTGGCCGATCGCCATGCGCATTGCGATGATCTCCTGCTGTTGCGTGATGATGATTTCCTGTGCCATGCGACGCAGCTGCTCGTTCCGGCCGTAGCGAAGCTCGATCTGCGCCACGTCGATCGCCCCCTGGTGATGCGGAATCATCATCGCGACGAAGTCCGAATCCGCGTCGCCCGTTGGCTTCACTGCCATCGCGGCGATCATCTTCGCTACGGTCGCATCCCGCTCGGTCATGAATGGGGGTTTCTCAACACACCCGGTCCACGCCGTCCCCAGTCCGAGGAGCAGAGAGCTGAACAACAATGGCCTGCGGGGGACGTCGCTGCCTCCTTCCCTATTCATCTGGCGAAACCGTCGACGTCGATGACAGCCTTGGCGAAGACCGCGGGAGCCTCTTGAGGCAAGTTGTGTCCGATGCCCCCGGTGATGTTCCGGTGCTCGTATTTGCCCGAGAACTTCGCCGCGTACATACTCGGCTCGGGATGCGGCGCTCCATTGGCGTCGCCTTCCATCGTGATCGTGGGAACCGTAATCACCGGGCCCAGAGCGAGTCGTTTGTCCAGTTCGTCGTATGTGCGCTCTCCGTCAGCCAGGCCCTGCCGCCAGCGGTAATTGTGGATTACGATCGCCACATGGTCGGGATTGTTGAAGGACGCGGCGCTGCGGTCGAACGTCGCATCGTCGAAGTTCCACTTCGGGGAGGCGAGCTGCCAAATGAGCTTCGAGAAGTCGTGCCGATACTTGTCGTAACCGGCGCGGCCGCGGTCGGTCGCGAAGTAGAACTGGTACCACCACTGCAACTCCGCCATCGGCGGCAGCGGTCGCTTTTCGGCTTCCGGGCTGCCGATGAGGTACCCACTCACAGAAACGAGGCCTTTGCAGCGTTCCGGCCAGAGCGCCGCGATGATATCTCCAGTCCGCGCTCCCCAATCGAAGCCGGCCAGGATGGCTTTCTCGATCTTGAGGGCATCCATGAGGCGCGTGATGTCGACCGCAACGGCGGACGGCTGACCGTTTCTGAATGTGTCGCTCGAGAGAAACGCGGTGGGACCGTAGCCGCGCAGATACGGGATGATCACGCGGTAGCCTTTGGCTGCCAGCAGCGGTGCGACATCGACGAAGCTGTAGATGTCGTACGGCCAGCCGTGCAACAGCAGTACCGGCGTGCCGTTCGCGGGACCCGCTTCGGCGTATGAGACATTCAGCAGGCCCGCAGCGACCTGCTTGAGTGGGCCGAATGCGGGCTGCTGCTGTGCGGACATTCCTCCTCCAATCTGCGTCCATGCAGAGTCGCCCTTGCCCAGCTGGGCGGCGGCAAGGGCGACGGCCGCAGTGCCCAGGAAGCGGCGACGGTCATAGTTGACTGCCTCTGACATTGTCCCCTCTCCTCATCCGAACGTGAATGCGAACGCGTCCACACCTGGGCTCGTGAACTCGATTTCGAACTGACGATCGGCGATCGGACCGGGCTGCCGGATCAACTGGTACAGCCGTTGCTCGCTCACCGTGCCTTCACCTTGCTCGTCCACGTCACTACCACGCGCCTTCCCCGGCGGCTGTCCATCGATGCGAACGCGGTAGCGCACGGTGGTGCCCTTCGCTGCTGGACCCATCACGAGATTGACATCTCGCGCATGAAAGCGATACACGATCCGTCCGTTCGCGGCGTTCAGCGTGAGCGCCTGCCGGCCGCGCGTCCAGTTGCCGGCTACCGACCATTCGTTGAGCCGGGCGGGGACACCGGACACGAAGTGCTCGGTGCGGTCCGTGCCGAGGTAGTTCTCCGGGGAAGCGAGGCTATCCCAGTCCGCCGCGACCTCAACACCCTGCGCATCGACCTGGACCAGCTCACGACCGATGCCGCTTGATCCGTTCTCGGCCAGGAGCCGCTGAATCGTCATCTCGGCCATGTCGTACGAACCTTCACCGAACTGGCCATGCCGGACCGCCCCGTGCGCGTCGACGAAGTACAGCGCGGGCCAGTACTGGTTCTCGAACGCGTTCCAGATCGCGTAGTCGTTGTCGACCGCGACCGGATAGTCCACGCTCAAACGCTGTACGGCGCGACGGACATTCTCGAGGTCGTGCTCGAATCCAAACTCGGGTGTGTGGACGCCGATCACGACCAGTCCGTGATCGCGGTATTTCTCGGCCCAGGCGCGCACGTAGGGGAGCGTCCGCAGCCAGTTGATGCAGGTGTAGGTCCAGAAATCGGCCAGCACGACCTTGCCGCTCACGGCCTGCGCCGTCAGCGGCGGTGAATTCACCCACGTGGTCGCGCTGCGCAGCGCCGATAGCGGCCCCACGGCCGCCCCCAGACCATGCAGCAGCGACTTCGTCGAACCCATCATGGCAAGCTCCCCTCCGGCGATGGCCGCCGCGGCGGCCTCGAGGAAGCGGCGGCGATCCGGGTTGTCGACCATCGGTCTAGTGCCTCGCCGCGCCCGCCGCCTGTTCGATCAGTCGCGCCACGACGAGCGGATGCGAGAGAAACGCTACGTGACTCGCCTTGATCTCGGACGTCTTCGCCCCCATGCGCTTGGCGTAGAACCGCTCGAGGTCCGGATTGATGGCCTTATCGTCCTGCGACACCAGGTACCACGAAGGGATGGCCTTCCAGGCCACGTGATCCACGCTGGCGCCGAATGCGCTGCCAATGATTGGCTTTTGCACGGCGGCTGCGACACGGGTCTCGGCCACCGGCAGATCAGCGGCGAAGAGCTCGTGGAACTTCACCGGATCGATGTAGAGAAAGCCCGCCGCATCGGGTTTGAGGGCCGGGCCGAGTGCGGTGGGATACCGTTGCCCGAACGCGCCGATCGGCTCGCCCGAGTCTGGAGCGAACGCCGCAACGTAGACGAGGGCCTTCACGTTGGCGTTCCCGGCCGCCGCTCCGGTGATCACCGCCCCGCCGTAGGAGTGGCCGACCAGAACCACCGGCCCAGTCTGCGCATCGACCACACGCTTCGTCGTTTCAATGTCGGCGGCCAGCGACGTGAGCGGGTTCTGCACGGCGATCACAGTGTAGCCGTCCCGCTGGAGAATCGGGATGACCTTCGACCAGCTGGAGCCGTCGGCGAACGCGCCGTGAACGAGCACGATCGTTGGCTTGGGCGCGGCCGCGGAGGTTCCATGGGCGGCCTGGGCTGCCAGGTTGCCTGCGAGGCCTGCGGCAATCAGAGCGGTGAGCAGGACACGGGTCATGATTCAGCTTCTCCTTTCCTCAGAGTGCTTCCGAATCCAGAAAGAGCGATGCCTGTCGTACGAAGGAGTCATGGTACTGGAAGAGCGACCCGTGCCCGGCGTCCGGATACGTCTGCAGCATGGCTCGGGGCAGATGCTCGGCCAGAGCATAGGAATTCTTGACTGAGATCATCTGATCTAGGACGCCGTTCACGACGAGACACGGCTGGCGGATCTCGCCGAGCTTCGCGAAGCGCTCCCCTCCGACGCCGCGCTCCCAGGCACGAAACGCGGCGAGCTGCGCCGCCGCGACGTTCGGACTTGACGCGGGCTCACGGTCCTGCTTGCGTGCCGCGAGCCGCTGTGCGTATGCCTGGCCCGCCGCCTGACTCGGCGCACTCGATGTAAAGAAAAGCTGCACGAGCCGCTCGAGCCCCTGCACCTTCGGATCATCGAGAATCCGCTGCAGCTCCGGCTTCTCGAGATGCATGATGTCCTCGCCGCCCTCCGGCGCGGTGCCGACCAGCAGCATCTTGCGCACGAGCGTCGGCCGCCCGAGTGCGATCAGCTGTGCGAGCACGCCGCCGAGCGAAAAGCCGAGAACGTCCACCTGGGTGAGGCCCAGCGCGTCGACGAACGCCAACACGTGCGCCGCCATCCCAGCCATCGTATCGGGGACCGTGCCGCTCGAGCGTCCGATCCCGGCGTTCTCGAACAGGATCAGCTCCCGACCCCGGGCGAGGGGATCGGTCACCGCGGGATCCCAGAAGTCGAGCGTGCCGGTGAAATGCTGCAGACACAGCAGCGGCGGCGCTGACCCCTGGCCAAAGCGGCGATACGCGTACGTCTCGAGCTGCGACGCGACAAGCTGTGTCGGTGCCGTGACGTTGCTCGCTTCGGCCTGAGTCAGGGTCGCCATGTCCGCTACGCCGTACGGAGCGACCTGAAGCCGGCGCGTAGCTCTGTCACGAACGACTCCGTCTGCTCCCACGCCGCGAAGTGCGTGCCCTTGGGAAAGCGGGTGTAGCGGAGCAGCTTGGGATACGCGCGCTTGGCCCAACTCTCGGGGGCTTGATAGATCTCGTCCGCATAGGCCATCACGGCGACCGGGAGTTGCACGCCCCTGGCGTCGAAGAAGCCAGCCTTGCTTCCCAGTAGCCGCGTCGACCAATAGAGACGCGCCGAGGAGATCGCCGTGTTGGTCAACCAATAGAGAGTGATGTTGTCGAGGATGTCGTCGCGTGACAGGCCTTCCGTCGCGCCGTCAAAGACGCGAACGATCAATTCCTCGCTGCGCGCGTCATGGTCGATCATCCAGGCCGCGAGACCGACGGGCGAATCAGCGAGCCCGTACAGCGTCTGAGGGCGGAGCCCCATCTCGATGGCGTAGCCGAGCCCCTTCTTATAGAAGAAATCGAGCTGGTCCCAGGCGCGCCGCTCGTCTGCCGACAGCGTGGCCGGCGGCTCCTCGCCGCGGGCCATGGCCTGCACGATCTCGGGCGGCACGGTAGCCGACATGTTGGTGGAGATGGCGAGCAGACCCGGGGGTTGCTGCAGCGCCATCACCTCCGAAACCGAATTCCCCCAGTCGCCGCCCTGCGCGACGTACTTCGTGTAGCCGAGACGCTGCATCAGCTCCGCCCACGCGCGGGCGATGCTGATGGGAGTCCAGCTGGCATCGGTCGGCTTGCCCGAGAACCCGTAGCCCGGCAGCGACGGAATGACGACGTGGAACGCGTCCGCGGCCGTTCCGCCAAATGCGGTCGGGTTGGTGAGCGGCTCGATGATCTTCAGCTGCTCGATGATCGAGCCGGGCCAGCCGTGCGTGACGATGACGGGCAGCGCGTCGGCGTGCTTCGATTTCACGTGAATGAAGTGGATGTCGAGCCCGTTGATCTCGGTGGTGAACTGCGGCAGCGCGCTCAGTTTCGCCTCACACTTCTTCCAGTCGTACCCACTGCCCCAATACTTCGCGAGGTTCTGCATCGTGCCGAGCGGCACGCCGTCCGTTGAATTCGGCGCCAATTCCCGCTCGGGCCACTTGGTGGCGTTGATGCGGCGGCGCAGGTCGGCCAGGTCCGCTTCCGATGCCGTAAATCGAAACGGACGGATGTCGGTGGGACCACTGCTCTTCTGTGGCGCAGCGTCAGCGAGCGCTTTGGTCATGGCATCGACCCTCCTGGAAAAGTCGAGAAGTCCGAGCGGGCCAGCGGCAACGGTTGTCACTGTCAAACCCAAGAAGTTCCGGCGATCGACATCGTGCGTTTTCCGCATACAGAGAAGCCCTCCTCAGATTGTCTGATGCGCCCACCCGGATCGCGCTGATGCGACCGGCGATGAAATCTCAGGAGGTGGGCGACAGCCACCATTGGACGATGGTATTGGTCGTTCGCAGCCCGAGTTGCAAATG
>JACXTT010006582.1_pt1 | contig 16555 bp, 12 predicted proteins | sample 9270951 | NCBI WGS metagenome assembly JACXTT01 (sample SAMN15532306, study PRJNA645909) | rock metagenome | isolation source: weathered quartz diorite | place: Puerto Rico | collected 2017-06-21 | reverse complement strand
GAACTCGCCGAGCGGCGATCAGGCAAGGCAAAAACAGGCGAGCAAGCGGAGTGTAGGGGCCTACATGAGCATTGCGAGCCTGTTTTTAACGCAGCATGATCGTCGCGCAGGCAGTTTTCGTACAGAGCCTAAGAGCAAGCTTTGCCTGGGGCATTCAGCATTCTGATGGTGCATGGGCCGGCGGTGGTCCTTCGCTACACTGCCGACCATCGTCCTCAGAACCCACAAGGCATCTGCTATGCACAATCGCATCATGATCACTGGCGCCGGCTCCGGCCTTGGCCGCGAAATCGCACTGCGCTGGGCCCGCGAAGGCTGGCGCCTGGCGCTGTCCGATGTCAGCGAGCCCGGTTTGCAGGAAACCCTGAGGCTGGTACGTGAAGCCGGAGGCGACGGTTTCACCCAGCGTTGCGACGTGCGTGACTACAGCCAGTTGACCGCCTTCGCCCAGGCGTGCGAGGTCAAGTTCGGCGGCATCGATGTGATCGTCAACAACGCTGGCGTTGCCTCGGGCGGGTTCTTCAGCGAGCTGTCCCTGGAAGACTGGGACTGGCAGATCGCGATCAACCTGATGGGCGTGGTCAAGGGCTGCAAGGCGTTCCTGCCGCTGCTGGAACAGAGCAAGGGCAAGATCATTAATATCGCCTCCATGGCGGCCCTGATGCAGGGGCCGGCCATGAGCAACTACAACGTGGCCAAGGCCGGTGTGGTGGCGTTGTCCGAAAGCCTGTTGATCGAGCTGGCCCAGCAGGAAATCGGCGTGCACGTGGTCTGTCCGTCGTTTTTCCAGACCAATCTGCTGGACTCTTTCCGCGGGCCTACGCCGGCGATGAAGGCCCAGGTCGGCAAGTTGCTGGAAAGCTCGCCGATCAGCGCGAGCGACATCGCCGACTACATCTACACCCAGGTGGGCCAGGGCGAATTCATGATTCTGCCCCACGAGCAGGGCCGCTTGGCCTGGGCCCTCAAGCAGAAGAATCCGCAGTTGCTCTATGACGAAATGACGGTGATGGCCGACAAGATGCGGGCCAAGGCCAAACAAGTCCCTCATTGAGCTTGCTCGCGAATCGACGGCTGGTTAGGGTTGCCGGCAACGTGCAATCCTGACGAGTATTCGGCGTGATCAATTATCTGTGGTTCTTTCTCGCGGCGCTGTTTGAAATCGCCGGTTGCTATGCCTTCTGGCTGTGGCTGCGCTTGGGCAAGAGCGCCTGGTGGATCGCCCCCGCGCTCTTGAGCCTGACGCTGTTTGCGCTGCTGTTGACCAAGGTCGAGGCGACCTACGCCGGTCGGGCCTATGCGGCCTACGGCGGTATCTACATCATTGCGTCCATCGCCTGGCTGGGCCTGATCGAGCGTATCCGTCCCCTCGGTTCCGACTGGTTGGGGGCCGCGCTCTGTGTGCTCGGGGCCAGCATCATCCTGTTGGGACCGCGTTTTTCACAGACCTGAGTCAGGCCCTCCTCAGTAAATTCTCCGACTTGGCCAGGTAAGCAATCTGATTCTGTAGGGCGAATCGACCCTGTCGGTCAGGGCGGGCTGATTTGCCGCGCCTGCATTGAAGGCGGTCAGCGGGCCGGGCAGTCTTGGGCGCTCATAAACCCTTTAGGATGAGTGTCATGCTTGTACTGAGCCGCGTCGTGGGCGAGATGATTTCCATCGGCGATAACATCACCGTACGGATTCTCGCTATTAACGGTAACCACGTTCGTTTCGGTGTCGAGGCGCCGAAGAACGTCAATGTGCACCGGGCGGAAATCTACCGCCGGATCCTGACCCAACTGGGAGAGCCGGAGTCCGCCCGCGACTCCGTTCTCTAGCGATCAGTCGAAGAACTCTTTCGGCACCGCGTGCCTGGGCAGCAACTGGCATTGCTCGCTTTCGATATCGAAGAAGATCACCGCCTGGCCTTTGCTCAACGCGTGTCGCACGCGCAGCACGCGGGTTTCCTGGGGCGTGTCGTCACCGTTGTCGGTACCGTCGCGGCTGACGAAGTCTTCGATCAGGCGGGTGAGGGTATCGGGTTCGAGTTGGTCGTAGGGAATCAGCATGGAGTCGTCTCTGGGGGCTATAAGGCCTGATGCTACTGTGCCAGGGCTTGTCGGGCTACAGCGCCGCGATCCGATGACATGCCTCGCGCGCATTTCGCCAGGTTCTGACAGACACAGACAAGGCAGAAAGTGTTCCCTTTCGGATGAGCTGCCAAGGGCAGAACACTCTAATGAGGAACGACCGAATGAATCATGTTGTAGTGCATCACTTCACGCCGGCCTTGCGCCTGGCACTTGCCAATACTCGTGGTTCCGCTGGCCGCCGGGCGCTCTGCTGCGCACTGCTGTTGGGACTGGGGGGCTGTACCTCGTCATTGCACAGTCCGGTGTCCGTCTCCGAGCCCGCGGTCGAAGAGACGGTCGCTCCCGGGCAGATCACCCTGGTCCGAGACGGCTTCACCCTGACCTACGACTGTGAGAACCGCACGGCGGTCAGGTACGCGTATCAACTGAGCGTGGATACGGGCAGTGTAAAACGGCCCAAGGGTTTCGAACTGGACCCCGACCTGCCCGCCGGGTGCCCGACGCAATTTTCCGCCAAAGGATACAGCGCGGTGTCCGGCTGGGATCGGGGGCACCTGGTGCCCTCCAATCAGATGGACCACAGCGTGCGGGCGATTCGCCAGGCCCATTACATGAGCAATATCGTGCCCCAGGCCGCGCGCTTCAACCAGGGGATCTGGGTGCAAACGGAGGAACTCTCCGAATGCTATCGCGACCAGGCTCCGGTGCAGGTCTACGGCGGGGTGGTCTATGGGAATACCGAGAACGACTTCTTTCTGGCGTCCCATGGTATCCGGACACCTGACGGGTTCTGGAAAGCCGTCCTGACCACCGATGCGCACGGACAAACCCGGGCCATCAGCTGGTACATCCCCAACCAGTCGGCGCTGGAACCACTGGACCGCTACATTCGCAGCATCGCGGAACTGGAGGCTTTGCTGGGGGCGGACACTATCGGCATCGCAGTGAGCGACGCCGTCAAGGCGCAGAAGCCCGCGCGCACCTGGCCGAGGCCGCGCGACTGCGACCTGGGCTGAGCCAGCCTGAGTCGGGTCCTTGAGCGCCCCGCCGGGAGGGGGGCAGGCGTTGCGCCGCGTGGCTCGGCCGGGTGCTATCCGGCTATCCGAAATGATTCGATTTTTTGTTTTAACGTGCTGATAAATAACAAATTTTTGAAATTTTAAGGCATGGGAAGGCTGATACCCTCGGTGGACATGGACGATAAGGGTATTTCCACATGTTGAAAGGATTGAGTGCCGGCAAACCAGGTTCGGTGCTGGACGAACATAGCGCTAACGAAGAGGTGATCAAGGCCAATGCTCCGCCCTGGTTGCTGGAAGCCCGCGCCGAAGATATTGCGCGACTGCGTGAGCACCTGCGCAACAGTCAGTTTTTCAAGGAGGAAGTGTCCTCATGGCTCAAGGGGCTGAAACCTGTCCGGGATTTTTGCGAGCCTTTGCTGGAGCAGGCACTGCGGGATCGATTCGGTGCGGGGCTGGATCTGCACGGGGATCAACTGAGAATTGCCGATCGATGGCGGACAGTGTCGATAGCGCCTCCGATAGGACCGAGAGATTTCTTTCCGATGACCTATTCCCGCCACAGCTTGCTGGAGGCCGCTTTACAGAACTTCGCCGCGGATGAGCGTTTTCCGTCCGATTCCCATCTGAGTCTGATCCGCGACGCGACGCCACCGTCGACGCCGACGATCAGCGTGGCGTCCTTCGTCGAGCTGGTGCGCCAGTTGGATCTTGGGCGTCGCTATCAGCAGCATCTGTGCAGGGTTTTTCATCTTTCGGAAGATGAAGTACAGGCGACGGACAACGCTGAGCTTCGTATCGATTTGACTCTCCAGCAACAAAAAAAAGCTGACATGTTGGTGGACACCTATATCGCCTACATGAAAAAAGACATTGACGACATTGCACATCAACAGCTCTGCAAATTGATCGAGTCGAATGACGCGGTTGCCCTGGATGGCTCGAAAATGATGGCCAACGAGTTGCGGATGCTGGGTGTTACGTTGTCGGGCATTTGCCTGTTTACGTTGCAGAATGTGCCGCAGACCGAGAGCGCCAGCATGAAAAACCGGGTGCTGGTGCATATTCCCAACGATCCGCTCACGCACTTCAAGCTCTACGCCTCGCTTGAGGCGTTCCACGCTGAACTGCGCAAGCGCCTTTGGCAGCCCGCCTATAGGGCGTTCTTCTGTGGTTTTGTCAGCCAGCGCGAGCTGCCGGGTTTCCTGGCGCAGTTGAAACAACGCCTGACCCTGGAGACCCGGGGTGCCGATGGCGAGGTCACGACGTTGCTGAATCAGGCGGCCAATTTACAGTTGAAGCCGGAGTTGCTGAGCGGCGAGTTGTTTTTCCATCTCTATCAACAACAGATTCTACGGCTCCAGGAGAATGCGCGGATCGTGGCGGTCCCGACCGAGGATGTCGATCAGGATGCCCGCCAGGCCCGGTATCTGTCCCGGTTGAGCCTGGGAATGACGCTACTGAACCTGGCGGCCTTCGCCAACCCCTGGCTGGGCTTGCTGATGATGGGCGTGTCGGTCGGACAGTTGCTGGCGGAAACCTATGAGGGCTATGAGGACTGGCAGCGTGGTGAGCGCGACGAGGCTATTTCGCACATGATGTCGGTAGCCGAGGATATCGTGACGATGGTCGCCATGGGCGCCGCCCTGCATTGGGGGGGCAGGGCCGTCAAAGGCTTGATACAGCGTTATTCGGACTTTGCCGAGGATCTGCAGCCGGTCCTGTCAAGCGATGGCCGCTACCGGCTGTGGCAGGCCAACCTGCGCTCCTATCGGCATGACGCCCCCAGGCTGGCGGACAGGGCACTGGACAACGAGGGCTTCTATCAAGGGGACGAGGCCGGTGACGGGCATCGCTACGTGGACATCGCGGGTGAACCTTACCGGGTCTATCGGGATGAGTCCGTCGGGGCCTGGCGCCTGCGGCATCCGAGCCGGGCGTCAGCCTACGAACCATTGCTTGAACACAATGGCGCCGGTGCCTGGCGGCTGGTCCACGAATGGCCCTTGCGATGGCAGGATCCGGTTTACCTGTTTCGTCGCCTGGGGCCTGATGTCCATTCCTTGAGCGATGAAGCGATCGAGCGGATCTTGTCGATTCACCGACTGGACGAATCGCTGCTGCGTCGGCTGCACATGAATAAGGCAACGATCCCGGCTCCCGTGCTCGACTCGATACAGCGTTTTCGACTGGACAGCGAGTTGAGCTGGCTGCTCGCGCCTGCCGATGCGCCAGCGTCGGCAGCGGCACGCGTGCTCGACCTGAAGTTGCAGATTCTACCAAGCCTCAAGGGCTGGCCCAGCGATCATACGCTGATGCTGCTGGACGGGACACGTAAACCACTGCGCGAATACGGCGCGGATCTGACCTCGCAGGCGCACAGGTTGGTCATGCAGGCCAGGGACATCGAGGCGGACGGGTTGGCGGCGGTCCTGAATAAACTGACGATCCAGGATCGGAAGGTGCTGCTCGGTTCGACTACCGACTTCGATCAGGCACCGGCGCTTCTGGAGGGTGTGCTGCGCACGCACGTGGACGATCATCGCGCAATGGTGTTCCAGCGTCTCTACCGACTGTACTGCCTGACCGATGTCGAGTCGCCACTGAGTCTTAGACGTCGTTTTCCCGATTTACCGGACAGCGTCTTGCGGGAAATCCTGGGGCAGGCGAACGATGTGCTGAAACGACGTATCGGCCTCAGAGACCGCCTGCCCTTGCAGTTGATTGAAGAGGCCAACGAGAGCCTGCGTGACATTCGTCTTGACCACGCGTTGGATGGCGGTTTTCTCAAGCACCCGGGCAGTCTGGATACGGTCAGGCTGCAGTTGCCCCTGTTGAAGACACTGGAAGGTTGGCCGACGGATGTGCGCCTGGAGATTCGTCAGGACCGCTTCGATGGCCCCCTGTTGATCGAGATGGGCGCTGATGATTTGCCCCGGTGCCGGGTTTTGGTCAGGAGCGCGCAAGGCTATCGGGCGTTTGATGGCTCGGGCCTGGCGTTGGGGCCGCAGGTCAAGGGACCCAAGGCACTGAGCGGTGCCTTGCTGAGTGGCTTGCGGTTGAGCGAGCGTGAGGCGCTGGGGATCGAGCTGGACGAAGCCGGCTTGTTGCACCAGCGGCTGATGTCCAAGGTGCTGGTGCGCCCACGCGTCGCGCTCGAAGAGACATTGGGTCTGCCCTCGCGCAAGTCCGGATACCGCTCGCCGGCCTGGCGTGACAGCGAGACGTCGGGCTGTCTGCGCGTGAGGCGCGGCGGTGTTCATGGATCGCGACGCGGATTACGCCGGGTGACCGGACTGTATCCCGATCTCTGCGAGGCGGAGGCGCGCAACCTCTATTTTTCCCTTGGCGACGATCCGCTCCAGGTCAGAAACCGGCTCGAGGCGCTTGAGGAGGAACTGCGGCAGCTGCGTTTTACGCTGTTCAATTGGCGCGGGGAGGAGGTGCGTATTCACAGGTCGCACGCCTGGTTGGGCGGCGTGGCCGAGAGCCGTGAGCAAGCCGCCGAGATCATTGAGCGTTGCTGGCGTCGACAAACGCCCAAGACCTATGACGAGAGTGGCGTGCTCATTGGTCGCAGCCTGAGTCTGGCGGGTTTGCGCGTCGACGGTTTGCCGAGCTTGCCCTTCGGGATCAGTTTCGATCACGTCACCGAGCTTTCGTTGAAGAGTATGGGCGTGGAGCGTATTCCCGAGGATTTTCTCGAGCATTTTTCCAATCTGCGCAAACTGGAGTTGAACAACAATCAGCTCGAGTACTTGCCGAGCGCGATTGCCGATATGCGCCAGCTCAGGGAGCTGCACGTGCAGGACAACCGGATCGCGCTGACCCCGGGCTCGGTCAATGTGCTGTCGAGTCTGGGTAATCTTGAAGTCCTGAATCTGAACCGCAACTTCGATATCCGCTTGCTGGATGTCGGTCAGATGCCGCATCTGCGCCGCCTGCTCCTGCGGGGCGCGCGCATCGACCGCATACCCACTGGGCTGTTGACGCGGATGCGTCTGGACGAAGCGGACCTGCGTGACAACCGGATCCAGAGCATGCCGAACGATCTCTACACGGCGCCTTCATCGATCAATCGGCGGATCATCCTGCGTAACAACCCCATTACGGTAGAGAATCAGAGTCTGTTGGCCGCCTATCGGACACGTACCGGCGTCACCTTCGGCATTCCGGAAACGGAGCTGGCGTTGGATGAGTACAGTGCGCGCCAGCGCTGGCTGGCCGATATCGAGGATGTGGAGCGCCGTGACACCTTGCGGGACCTGTGGCATGACTTGCGGCATGAAGAGGGCTCCGAGGAGTTCTTCATGTTGTTGGGGCGCTTGGGCGGTAGCGCGGAGTATCAGAAGATTCGCGCAGACCTGACTAGACGTGTCTGGGAGGTGCTGGGGGAGGCGGCCGAAGACACAACGTTACGCACTGATCTGTTCGACCTGGCGGCCAACCCGCTGACGTGCGTCGACAGTGCCGCGCGAAATTTCAGCCATCTGGAAGTCCGGGTGTTGCTGGCCCGAGCCCGGACGCTGGCGGCCAGGAGCGATGAGCCGACCGAGTTGCTGAAGCTGGCGCGCGGTCTGTTTCGCCTGGAGCGAATTGATGACATTGCGCGGGATCATGTCAAAGACTTGCACGACCGCCCCGAGGTACCTTCCGCGAGTGCGGTCGATGAGCTCGAAGTGCACCTGGCCTACCGGGTGGGGCTGGGGCGTTCGCTGTATTTGCCCGGGCAGCCGAAGGAAATGTTTTTCAGATCCATTGCCAATGTCACCGAGGAGCAGATCCGGGCAGCCCGCACGCGTGTCCGCCAGGCCGAGAGCACACCGGCGATGAAGACCTTCATTGCTTCGCGCGACTTCTGGATCGACTACCTGAGAAAGAAATACCCACGTGATTTCACCCGCTTCAACACGCCCTTTCATGACCAGGAAGAGCAGTTGCTGAGCCAATCGCCGCAGATGCTCAGCGACCAATATGCCCGGCGTTTGTCGGCGCTGATGGAGGCCCGCGTTGCCCAGGAGCAAACCTTTCTCGAGGCGCTGACCCAGCATGAAATAGATGAGCATCCCGCGCCGTTCTGACGTGGCGCCGGGAGGTGGGTTCAGGTATTGGCCTGCGGCTTGCCCTGGCCTCGAATCAACGCACGCAAGGTGAAGCGATTCGGATGACAGGCCTCGGCGACGCTGCGTGGCAGCGGCAGCGGCTCGTTCTCCAGCCAGGCAGCCAGCAACTCGCCCGAGAGCGGTGCGCTGATCAGGCCACGGGAGCCGTGGCCGCTGTTGATATACAGCCCTTCAAGCCAGGGGCAGGCGACTTGCGGTATCTGCCGGGCATCCCGGGCGAGGATGCCATAGGCCTCGGCGAAACGTTGCGGGTCGGCCAACGGGCCGACCACCGGCAGATAGTCGGCACTGGTGCAGCGAAAGGCGGCCCGCCCTTGCAGTTGCTCCGGGGCCAACTCGGCGGCGTTCAAGCGCACGGCCAGATCCGCCGAGATGTCTTGCAATAACCCCAGGTTACCGATGTGTTCCGCCAGGGTGGGGGTCAGGTCAGTGCTCTTGAAGTCGAAGCTGGCCCCCAGGGTATGTTCTCCGAGACGTGCCGGCGCGACATAGCCTTCGGCGCAGACCACGGTGCTCAAGGCGGCGCTGCCGGCGGTTTGCGCCAGGCGGGTGATCTGCCCGCGAATGCGCTTGAGTGGCAGCGCGGCGCTGGCGGCGAAGCGTTGCACTTCGGCGGCAGCGGCGAGGACCACTACCGGGGCGCTGCCCAGCAGGGTCTCGGCATCCCAGGCCTGCCATTGGTCGTCGACCTTGCGCAGTTCCAGGGCATCGCTATGTGGCTGTACTTCAATATTCGGGTGGTTGGCCTGCCAATGACACAAGGCCGGCGGATGGACCCAGCCGCCCTCCGGAAAGAACAGCCCGCCATGCTCCAGGGCCACGCCGGCACGGGCCTGGGACTGGGCTTGGTCGAGGATCTGCAGCAACTCGGGGCTGAAGGCGGCGGCCAACTGCGCCTGGCGCTCAGCTTCTTTCTCATCGAAGGCCAGTTGCAGTACACCGCAGCCATCCCAGTCGACGCCCCGTTGTAACTGTTCGAGCAAGCGCCGGGTATGCCCGAAACCGCTGAGGATCAGTTGTGACAGCGCGGTGCCATGGGCCGATAGCTTGAGGTAGAGGACGCCTTGTGGATTACCCGAGGCTTCTTCGGCCAGGGCCGCATGGCGCTCCAGCAGGCAGACCTGCCAGCCACGGGCCGCGAGGCTGGCGGCACTGGCGCAACCGGCCAGGCCGCCACCGATCACCAGGGCGCGGCGTTCGCCGATGGGTGCGGGCGGGCGGGTGAACCAGGGTTTGGCCGGCTGCGGCATGGCGATGTCCGCGGGCCAGCCGATGAACTCGCCCCGGAGGATCTCCCATTTGTGGCCGATACCGGGTGTGCGGCGCATCTTGAAGCCCGCGGCATTCAATGAGCGGCGGACCCAGCCGGTGCTGGTGAAGGTGCTCAGGGTCGCGCCGGGGGCCGCCAGCCGAGCCAGTTCGGCAAACAGTTCGGGGGTCCACATCTCGGGATTTTTCGCCGGGGCGAAGCCATCGAGGAACCAGGCATCGATCTGCGCATCCAGTTGTGGCAGCTGTTCCAGGGCATCGCCGACCAATAGCGTCAGGGTCACCCGGCCATCGTCCAGGAGCAGTCGCTGGAAGCCTTGATGAATGGCGACATACTGATCGAGCAAGCGCGAACTGAACGTCGCCAGTTCTGGCCAGAGGGCAAGGGCGCGTTGTAGGTCGGCCCGGCTCAGCGGGTACTTTTCCACGCTGACGAAATGCAGCCGGGCGCCCGGCACTGCACAGGCGTCGAACAACTGCCAGGCGCAGAGGAAATTCAGCCCGGTACCGAAGCCGGTTTCGCCGATCACCAGCCGCTCGTTCGGCCCCAGGGCCTCGAAGCGTTCTTTCAGGCGATTTTGCTCGATAAATACGTAGCGGGTTTCTTCCAGGCCCGACTGGTCGGAGAAATACACGTCGTCGAAGACCCGCGAGTGCGGGCGACCTTGGTCATCCCAGTCGATCTGGGCGTGGGCGGGAGGGCTGGGCAATACGCTGGTCATGGGCAACTCGACGGCAACAAGGCGACTATTCTAGCCGATTGCCGGACGCCGGATTGATCCACGGCAAGGCCTGGGGATTTCCCGCCACAAAACCGGGTCCGATCCGTTAGTCTTGCACCATCTTGGAAGGGAGTCGCCCATGTTTGAATCCGCCGAAATCGGTCACGCCATCGACAAGGACACCTACGACGCCGAAGTTCCGGCCCTGCGCGAAGCCTTGCTGGAGGCGCAGTTCGAGCTCCAGCAGCAAAAGCGCTTTCCGGTCATTGTGCTGATCAACGGCATCGAGGGGGCGGGCAAGGGCGAAACGGTCAAGTTGCTCAACGAGTGGATGGACCCGCGCCTGATCGAGGTCCGCACCTTCGACCAGCAAACCGATGAGGAACTGGCCCGGCCGCCGGCCTGGCGCTACTGGCGGCAGTTGCCGGCCAAGGGCCGCATGGGCGTGTTCTTCGGCAACTGGTACAGCCAGATGTTGCAGGGCCGGGTGCATGGGGATTTCAAGGACGCCGTGCTGGACCAGGCGATCAACGGCGCCGAGCGCCTGGAGAGAATGCTCTGCGACGAAGGCGCGCTGATCTTCAAGTTCTGGTTTCACCTGTCCAAGAAACAGATGAAGGCGCGCCTCAAATCACTGCAGGATGATCCATTGCACAGCTGGCGAATCAGCCCGTTGGACTGGCAGCAGTCGGAGACTTACGACCAGTTCGTGCATTTTGGCGAGCGGGTGCTGCGCCGCACCAGCCGCGACTATGCACCCTGGCATGTGATCGAGGGGGTCGATCCGCATTACCGCAGCCTGGCCGTGGGCAAGATCCTCCTCGAAGGCTTGCAGACGGCGCTCAAGACCCGGGACGCCAAGCCGCGCCCGACCAACGCCGCGCCCTTGCTTTCCGGGGTGGACGAAATGAGCCTGTTGGACAGCCTGGACCTGAGCCAGGGCCTGGACAAGGACGACTATGAAGAGCAGCTGATTACCGAGCAGGCGCGGCTGGCCGGTCTGTTACGGGACAAACGCATGCGTCGGCACGCACTGGTGGCGGTGTTCGAAGGCAATGACGCGGCGGGCAAGGGCGGGGCGATCCGGCGGGTGGCGGCGGCGCTCGATCCACGGCAATACCGCATCATTCCCATCGCCGCGCCGACCGAGGACGAACGTGCCCAGCCATACCTCTGGCGGTTCTGGCGGCAGATTCCGGCGCGGGGCAAGTTCACCGTGTTCGACCGTTCCTGGTATGGCCGTGTGCTGGTGGAGCGGATCGAAGGGTTCTGCAGCCAGGCCGACTGGATGCGCGCCTACAGTGAAATCAACGATTTCGAGGAGCAACTGAGCGACGCCGGGGTGATCGTGGTGAAGTTCTGGCTGGCCATCGACAAGCAGACCCAACTGGAGCGCTTCCAGGAGCGCGAAGACATTCCGTTCAAGCGCTTCAAGATCACCGAGGACGATTGGCGCAACCGCGAGAAATGGGACCTGTACCGCGACGCCGTCGGCGATATGGTCGACCGTACCAGCACCGAAGTGGCGCCCTGGACGCTGGTGGAGGCCAATGACAAGCGCTGGGCCCGGGTCAAGGTGCTGCGCACGCTCAACCGGGCGATCGAGGAGGCGTTCGAAAAACGCGACAAGAAGAGCAAGTCGAAGTAGAACGATGGACGCGCATACGCCGGGTGAATGATTGTCGCCGTCGGGAATCGGGTGGGCTTATGCTCGCCCGATCCTTCAAACCGACAACAACAATCAATGAGGTGGGCCATGCGTGAAGTGGTGATCGTCGACAGCATGCGGACTGGCCTGGCCAAGTCCTTTCGCGGCAAATTCAACCAGACCCGGCCGGACGACATGGCGGCCCATTGCGTCAATGCCTTGCTCAGCCGCAATGGCATCGACCCGGCCAGCGTCGAGGATTGCATCGTTGGCGCCGGCTCCAACGAAGGGGCGCAGGGCTACAACATCGGGCGTAATGTCGCGGTGTTGTCGAAGCTGGGCACCGGCACCGCCGGCATGACCCTCAATCGCTTCTGCTCGTCGGGCTTGCAGGCGATCGCCATTGCCGCCAACCAGATTGCCTCCGGCTGCAGCGAGATCATCGTCGCCGGTGGGGTCGAATCCATCAGCCTGACGATGAAAAGCGTCAACACTGAAAACCTGATCAACCCGCTGCTCAAGGAGCAGGTGCCGGGGATCTATTTCCCCATGGGCCAGACCGCCGAGATCGTTGCCCGGCGCTACAGTGTCAGCCGCGAGCAGCAGGACCTTTATGCGCTGCAAAGCCAGCAGCGCACCGCCGCCGCCCAGGCCGCGGGCCTGTTCGACGATGAAATCGTGCCCATGGCCGTGACCTATGCGGTCGAGGACAAGGCCAGCGGGCAGATCCAGCGTCTGCAGGGCGTGGTGGATCGCGATGACTGCAACCGCCCGGACACCACGCTGGACAGCCTGGCCGGTTTGAAACCGGTGTTTGCCGAAGACGGCTCGGTGACGGCGGGCAACTCGTCGCAACTGTCTGACGGGGCCTCGATGACCCTGGTGATGAGTCTGGAAAAAGCCCTGGAGCTGGGGCTCACGCCCAAGGCGTTGTTCCGTGGTTTTGCGGTGGCCGGTTGCGAACCGGACGAGATGGGCATCGGTCCGGTGTTCTCGGTGCCGCGGCTGCTCAAGGCCAAAGGCCTGAGCGTGGCGGACATCGATCTGTGGGAATTGAACGAGGCGTTTGCCTCCCAGTGCCTGTACAGCCGTGATCGCCTGGGTATCGATAACGAGAAGTACAACGTCAACGGCGGTTCGATTTCCATCGGCCATCCGTTCGGCATGACCGGCTCGCGCCAGGTCGGGCATCTGGTGCGCGAGTTGCAACGGCGCAAGTTGCGTTATGGCATTGTCACCATGTGCGTGGGCGGTGGCATGGGCGCGACGGGATTGTTCGAAGCGTTGCGCTGAGCCTGGGCCGAGCCCTGTTTCTACAGGGTTCGGCTGGCCTGGATGGCATTGGCCAGTTGCATGCGTGTTACATACAGCTGGGTTTCGCGCTCGGCATCGGTTCGGGTAAAGAACGGCCCTTCCAGGGTGTTTTCCCGGGTGCTGAAAAAGAACAGGCCATTGATGGCGCTCACCCGGTGACTGCGAAAATGGGTGGCCTCGGTGTGGTCTTGCGCGCGTTTTCCGAACATGGCGAAATCTCGCTGGTGAACGTAGCTGTCAGAATTCCAGCATAAAACTTATGGAGATAGCGCGCCTGATCGTCCGATCAGTGGTTGGGGTCATTTTATTGGCGGCGCTTCTGGCATGCTTGAGGTCGCATCGGGCTTGGCTTTCGGGCTGTGTTGCCGGGTGGGGAGGGCCTAGAATGAAGGCCTCCCCCACACGTCCATAGGACTTTTCATGCACATTTCATCCGGTCGCTGGGGTTATGGCCTGTTCCTGGCGCTGCTGACCGCCGTGCTCTGGGGCATCCTGCCGATCAAGCTCAAGCAGGTGTTGCAGGTGATGGACCCGGTGAGCGTGACCTGGTGCCGATTGATCGTGTCGGGGGGCTTTCTCTTCGTTTACCTGGCGGCGACCCGGCGTTTGCCGAGTTGGCGCGCCCTTGGGCCCCGGGGCGGCTGGCTGGTGCTGCTGGCGGTGCTCGGCCTGGTGGGTAATTACGTGCTGTACCTGATGGGCTTGAACCGGCTCAGCCCCGGCACCGCCCAACTGGTGGTGCAGATGGGACCGATCTTCCTGCTGATCGCCAGCCTGTTCGTGTTCAAGGAGCGCTTCAGCCTGGGGCAGGGGATCGGCCTGCTGGTGCTGCTGCTCGGCTTTGGCCTGTTTTTCAACCAGCGCCTGGGTGAGTTGCTGACGTCCCTGGGGACTTACACCGCCGGCGTACTGCTGGTGTTGCTGGCGTCCACGGTCTGGACCTTCTATGCCTTGAGCCAGAAGCAATTGCTGACGGTGTGGAATTCGTTGCAGGTGATGATGGTGATCTACCTGTTTTGCGCCTTGTTGCTCACGCCCTGGGCGCATCCGGCCGAAGTCCTGCAACTGAGTCCGTTGCAGGCGTGGCTGTTGCTCGGCTGCTGCCTCAACACCCTGGTGGCCTACGGGGCCTTTGCCGAGGCCTTAGCCCACTGGGAAGCCTCGCGAGTGAGCGCGACCCTGGCGATCACGCCCCTGGTGACCTTTGCCGCGGTGGCCCTGGCGGCCTGGTTGTGGCCCGACTTTGTCCAGGCCGAAGATATCAATGGCCTGGGTTATGGCGGGGCGCTGCTGGTGGTGCTGGGGTCGGCACTGGTAGCGTTGGGGCCATCGCTGATGGCCGGGCTCAAGGCCCGGCGCATGCGCCTGACGGCGAATTCATAACGACACTATTGCAGGCATTTCCCTGGACTTGTAGGAGCCGGCTTGCTGGCGATGGCGATTTGCTGGACAACGGTGATGTCGACTTTCAGATCGCATCGCCAGCAAGCCGGCTCCTACAGGAGGATGTTCAATTTCAGCCGTTCTTGCCGGACTCGAGCATGTTCTCCGGGCGGACCCAGGCGTCGAACTCTTCGTCGGTCAGGTAACCGAGTGCCAGCGCCGCCTCACGCAAGGTCAGGTTTTCGCCATAGGCCTTCTTGGCAATCTGTGCCGCCTTATCGTAGCCGATATGCGGGTTCAACGCCGTCACCAGCATCAGGCCGCGCTCCAGGTGCGCGGCCATCTGCGCCGGGTCGGGTTCCAGCCCGGCAATACAGTGATGCTGGAAGTTGCTGCAGCCATCCCCGAGCAGGCGGATCGACTGCAGCAGGTTGTGGATGATCACCGGCTTGAAGACATTGAGCTGCAGGTGGCCCTGGCTCGCGGCAAAGCCGATCGTCACGTCATTGCCCAGGACCTGGCAGGCCAGCATCGACAATGCCTCGCACTGGGTCGGGTTGACCTTGCCGGGCATGATCGAACTGCCCGGTTCGTTGGCTGGCAACTTGACCTCGGCCAATCCGGCGCGGGGGCCGGAGCCCAGCAGGCGCAGGTCGTTGGCGATTTTCATCAGCGCCACGGCGAGGGTTTTCAGGGCGCCGGAGAGGCTGGTCAAGGGTTCATGGCCGGCCAGGGCGGCGAACTTGTTCGGTGCGCTGGTGAACGGCAAGCCGGACAGCGCCGCCAGTTCGGCGGCGATCGCCTCGGCAAAGCCATGCGGTGCGTTCAGCCCGGTGCCCACGGCGGTGCCGCCCTGGGCCAGTTCGCACACCGCCGGCAACGTCGAGCGAATCGCCCGCTCGGCGTAGCCCAGTTGCGCGATATAAGCCGAGACTTCCTGGCCGAAAGTGATCGGCGTGGCATCCATCATATGGGTGCGCCCAGTCTTCACCAGCTTCATGTGCCGCGCGGCCAGTTCCTTCAGCCCGCCGGACAACTCGGCAATGGCCGGCAACAACTGCCGATACACCGCCTGGGCGGCGGCGATGTGCATCGCGGTGGGGAAACAGTCGTTGGAGCTCTGGGAACGGTTGACGTGATCGTTGGGGTGTACTGGCAGCTTGCCGCCGCGGCCCTTGCCCGCCAGCTCGTTGGCGCGTCCGGCAATCACTTCGTTGGCGTTCATGTTGCTCTGGGTACCGCTGCCGGTCTGCCAGACCGCCAGCGGGAACTGGTCGTCATGCTTGCCGGCCAGCACTTCATCGGCGGCCTGTTCAATCAGCCGGGCGACATCGCCGGGCAGGTCGCCATTACGGTTGTTGACCCGTGCCGCGGCCTTCTTGATCAGCGCCAAGGCGTGCATGACCGCCAGGGGCATTTTTTCCGTGCCGATGGCGAAGTTGATCAGCGAACGTTGGGTCTGGGCGCCCCAGTAGGCCTCTTCCGGTACATTCACCTGGCCCAGGCTGTCGGTTTCGATGCGACTCATTCGGGTTCACTCCTGATGGCGTGTTAGCAGAGTTTAGGTCCTGATCGGGCGCTTGGGTTCCCTTCCGGTTTTTACCCGTTTCGCGACCACCGGATACCCGCGTGGCGCCTCGGGGTTGAGTGACACACTTTGTTAGGCGCAGAATGGTCGCCCTTGGGGTTTTACCTCGCCTGTTTAGAAAGGAAACTCGATGACCCGTCTTCGTGCCCTCTGTACCGCGGTTGCTCTGGTGTGCGCCAGCGGCCAGGTTTTCGCCGATACCGCCAGCCACAACGCCAGTGCCGAAGCCTTCCTGACGTTGGCTCACGCCGACAAGCTGGGAACCCCGGTCTACGCCCAAGTGCAGCAAATGTTCGCCCAGCGCTTCGAGCAGACCCAGGCGCCGGCCTCGAAAAAGCCGTTGCTCGACACCTACCAGGCCAAGGCCAATGCCGCCCTGGACCAGGCCATCGGCTGGAACAAGCTGAAGCCGGA
>JACXTT010006581.1_pt1 | contig 16556 bp, 15 predicted proteins | sample 9270951 | NCBI WGS metagenome assembly JACXTT01 (sample SAMN15532306, study PRJNA645909) | rock metagenome | isolation source: weathered quartz diorite | place: Puerto Rico | collected 2017-06-21 | reverse complement strand
CAGTCAGAAAGTTCTGGTTCGATCCGGCACCCGAACCCGGTGCTGTGGTCATAGTGCCTGCTAAGCCGAGCAACCAAAGACGCGAGACTCTCAAGGACGTCGCTACCATCATGGGCATCCTGTCGGGGGCTGCGACCACTATATTTCTGGCTCACGAGGCTACAAAAAAGTAGTGCACGAGGAGGGGCTTTCATCGGAACCCCGGCTCTTGACCTACTTCCCTACTCTTTGGGCCCATCGACGCAGCATTGCCCTCTTTTCGCTTGTCGGGGCACTCCTGGCAACGGGGATATCCTTCCTGATCCCGCCAACATATCAGGCAGTAACAACCGTGATTCCCGCCATATCCCCTGACAAGTTCACCGGCATGGGGGGCTTGACCGCTAGCCTCGAGGAATTTGGAATCCAAACGGGCTCCAAAGGAAATTCCCCGCTGATGTACCCCGAGATCGTGAAGAGCCGCCGAGTGTTGGAGCAGGTGCTTGTCAGGTCCTATCCGACCGAACCCGGTGGTAGGCCTGCTCGGGTGATCGATCTCATTCAAAGTAGTTCCGCTGGCCCGAAGCGTGTCGAGCTAGCCGTAAAGCAGCTCAGGAAGCGTGTGGACGCCAATTTGGACCGTCGCACGGGTGTGCTGACCATTCGAGTGCGCGCACGACAGCCCGAAGTTGCCGCAGGCATCGCGAATTCGCTCGATTCACTCTTGCAGGACTTCGCAATTTACTCGTTTACATCTCAAGCGGGAGAGAATCGAAAATTTGTCGAAGGTCGCGTTTCGGAGGTGCGAGCCGAGCTCAACGAAGCGGAAGAGAATCTCCGCGGCTTCCGCGAACGCAACCTGCGTATCGGTAACGCGCCGAGACTCCTCTTGGAGGAGGGGCGACTGAACCGCGCGGTGCGAGAGCAGGAGGAGGTATACCTCACGCTCAGACGTCAATACGAGTTGGCGAAAATCGAGGAACGCCGGGACGTTCCAGTCATCAATGTCCTCGATGCTGCAGTGGTCCCCTCGTTTCGAATATCTCCACGCCGAGCGATCATGGGAATTCTTGGACTCGTCGTCGGGGGAACGCTTGGTATCGCTAGCGCTTTGGTTCGGAGGGATTGAGGCAAGATACTTGTAATGACGTCCTTCATAGCGAGTCGAGAGATTGCTTCTGGGGTAGGGGCGGGGAGGAATGGTCGCCTCGCGTTCGTGCTTCTAGGGTTTGCTCTCCTCGCGCTGCTCTCAGCGAGTGCCCCTGACTTTCTTCTTCTCCTCGCTGCCGTCCTGGTTGTTTCCGCCATCGGTTGGATCGAGCTGCGTGTTCTCGTTTACCTCGCCGTTTTCATGATTCCCTGGCAGATCTACATGATGAACGTTCCCGGCTCGACGTACACATTCCGGCTCGAGGACGTGATTGTGGGACTTGCGACCCTGTTCACACTGGGACAAAACCCCCGCGCCGCAAAGCTACTCCTTACTGGATGGATGATTCCCATTCTCCTGTTCATCGCGATCGCGATCGGGATGGGAATCTTGCAAGGAGACGCATACGCCACGGGGAAGTTCATCGCCGACTGGTGGCCAACCGTTGCGCTCTACTGGCTACTGCTGGCATGGAAGGGAAAGATCGACTGGGCGCGGCTGACCCTAGTTCTCCTTCTCTCATTCTGCCTGGAGGCTCTACTTGGCATCCTACAGACCGTGGTCGGAGACCCAGATTTCATTGTCTCGGTACTCCGAAGTCCGGTCGCAGAAATATTCTTCGATCGAGACGTACTGAGTCCGCGAGTGGCGGAGTCGAGTTTCAATTTCTTCTGGCGTGATCGTGCCTTCGCATTCGGCACCTACTTGGCCGCCACGGGATTTGCGGTTGTCTTGGCTGGTAGTGCGGCAATCGCTTGGGGGCTTGCCTTGGGCAGAAAGCGAACCTTCCAGCCGGCTCTGATGTGGCTCGCAGGAACCATGCTGTTCTGCGGATGCTTACTCACGCTGAAGCGAACCGGCATTCTGGCAGCACTCGGCGGGATTCTGACAATTGTTCTTTCGCGGCAGAGAGGTGGGCTGTCGGGGTTGGCCGGTCGCCTGGCCGTGCTGGTCACAGCGGCTCTCCTTACGCTCGGCTTGGCGCACTGGAAGGACGCCGAGCTGGGAGATCGCATCTCTGACCAGTCTGGATCAGCATACAGCCGTGAGTTCATCCTACCGATGTACCTGGGCCTCGCTTTTGCGCGTCCCGTCTTTGGCTACGGTCCGGGTTATCCGATGGGGAGCGAGAAAACGGGTTACTGGGAAGGAACGGATTATGACTTCGGACCGGAGAACAGCTACCTCCACCTTACTCTGACCGCCGGTCTGTTAGGTCTTAGTCTCTTTCTCCTCCAGTTCTTCTATGGCCTTTCCCGTCTCTGGGCTTCACCAGCAGCGTCCTGCGGCGGTGAGGCACAGGCCATATCGGCTGGTCTGGCAGCGTTCGCGATTGGTGGGATGTTCGTTGTCGCCGTGGGCGATCTTAAGGCCTGCGGCCCTCCCTTCTTTCTCCTCGCCTGGGCCCATCATCTAATCGGGCAGGGCGGGACTGGAGGGAAACATCGCGTCACGAGTTGAGGTAGTCCAGGACGCCCCCGGTCCTGAGACAATCCCTTCCGCCCAACCGACGAATCCCGATGGGAGCCTCACAACACGTTCGGCTGCTGTCGGCCTTGGTCTCTTTCTTTCCCGCGGTCTCGGATTCGTGCGAGACATCGTGATCGCGGCGCGATTTGGCGTGTCGCGGGAGACGGATGCGTATCTGGTTTCGGCGCAGCTGCCGGTCGTGTTCGATGCCCTGCTTGCTGGAAATGGTTTATACAGCGCGATGCTACCTGCCGCGACTGCTGCTTCGTTAAGCAAGGACCCCGACAGAAGACTTGCCGTTCTGGTCAAGCACGCTGCCACGTTTGTGCTTCTAATTTGCGGTTCCGTGAGCATCCTGGGAGCGCTGCTCGCTTCCCAGTTGGTGACACTCTTCGGAGGGGGCCTCGCACCGGAGTCCCATGTGGTGGCGAGCCGCCTCACCATGCTCACGTGTCTGAGCTTACCGTTCATCTCACTGACCAACGTGACCTGGGTAGCTCTCAACACGAGGGGGAAGTTCTGGGGTCCCGCCATTGCGCTTTCATTCAGCAACCTGGCGATCGTCGTGTCCGCTCTCGTACTCGGCCCGAGCGTGGGGATCTACGCGTTAGGATTTGGCCTCGTCGTGGGATCCGTCATCCAGGTCGGTAGCCAATTTCGACAACTGTCGCGCGATGGCGTCCCCATCGGCTTGGGAATCGATTTCAAGAATAGGGAGTTCCTTGGCGTGCTAGGCAATCTCTGGCCTCTCGCGCTCAGTGGGGTGATAACAACCCTCAGCCCTGCCGTCGACAATTTTGTCGCTACATACCTACCGACGGGTGGAGTGACTGTCATTCGATACGGGCAGGGGCTCACGATCCCTTTCTCGCTGGTTGGCGTGGCGATTTCGATAGCCGTTCTACCGCGACTAAGTAGGTCCGTCGCGATTCATGACTCCGCTGCGATCGTGAATCTGCTGCATCGAATTGTGCGGTTTCTCACGCTTGTCCTCTTCGGAGCGGCGGCCGTACTGATCGTCGTCCGCGTGCCTCTTGTGACTCTCGCATACCACCGAGGTGCCTTTGATGCACTCGCGGCCCAGCGTACGACCGAAACGCTTGCCATGTACGCCTTGGCGATTCCCTTCTCGAGTACCTACTACTTCCTCTTACGCGGGCTCCTCGCGTACATGAGGATTCGAGAGCTCATTGCGATCAACGCCGCCATGCTGGTGCTCAACCTCTGTCTCGACCTTCTCTTCCTGCCCCACCTCGCCCACGCTGGGATCGCGCTCTCGTCGGTATGCGTCCAGGCTGCGTATGTCCTGCTCGCGGTGTTGGTACTGAAACGGGATCTCAAAGTCAGAGGAATCGGACGACGGTTACTCGCACCGTTAGTGGTCAACGGTGCTGCCGCTGGATTGGCACTCTGGATGAGCTTTGGCGCTCGTAGTCTGGCTTTGAGCCTCATGCCGAGCGCCAACGAACCCGTTCTTCTCGCGATTCAGCTCGTGACGCTTGTACCTGCGTACGTTGGCCTGAGTCGTCTGGCAGGGTACTGCGAGCTCGGGTGGATCCGTTCAACGTGGGAACACTTCGCCACTGCCCTGCGCCGTAAGGCGACAGAAGGAATCGCGCGAGCATGAAACAGCACGAGCTCTATGACTCACTTTATGCGCGGGAGGACCCCTACAAAGCACTCAGTTATTACCCGGAGATCACGCGTTTGAAGAGAGGTTGGGAGTGGGTCAAGACAGGACGGTACCGGGCGGTCCTCGACATTGGCTCAGGGGAGGGCCACTGGACCGCCAAACTACGTGAGGTTAGCGATTTCGTTGTGGCGAGCGATATATCGCTCGCTGCCGCCCGGCGAGCTGCGCTCAGCTTTCCCAATCGAATGCACGTCGTGGTCGTGAATCTGGAGGACCTGTGCTTCGGCCCTCGTAGCTTTGATCTGGTGTGCTGCATGACGAGTTTGGGATGCCTGCGGCCTTCCGATCGAAAGCTCGCGGTGGCACAGATACGCGATCTACTCGTAGATGGCGGTCATTTGCTTCTGGCAGACGCAGTGATTCCCGGAAAGCTCGCCCGGGGCGAGTTCACATCGCTTCTTGATGCCGGCTTCAAGGTGGATCGTACCCGCGCGGGGAACTCAAGGATCCCGCTTCTGGGACGTATCGCCAGCGCCTTTCCGCGTGCTGCGGGGCCGCTGTACGAGTCCTTGTCAAATCTCGCGGATTTGGCTCCGGAGCGGCTTGCGATCCATACCTTGGTGTGGGCTACGAAAATATGAAGAACCCTCGTGGGTCAAGGCTGTTTGCTCAGATTATCGGTGCGGCCACCTCAAAGAGTTCCGTGGTGAGAAGGCTTGTCGCACGGGCACCGCTGCAGGATTTGGCGTTGAGATGGGGTTCGCACTCGACTCATCCCGCGATGATCGGATCTGAAAGCCGCACACGGTTCCTCGTTCGCGTCGATGACTTTCCGGCGCACGACAAGGACAACTCCGTATTCTTGGAGTTCCACACGCTTATGGCCGAGCGACATGTGCCTTATCTCCTCGGGGTTACGCCGAATCTAGCTGGGGATCCACTCGATCCCGGGGGTACATCGTTTCGCGGGTTCTATGAGAATGACGCAGCGGTGCTGCGTCAGGTTTGTCAGAACGGCGTCGAGCTCGCGCTTCATGGGTTCACGCACAGGATGCGTGGCCCCAGAATACGGAGTGAGTTCAGCGGGGTTCCGGAGTCAGAGATTCGCTTTATGGTGGAACAATCGCTCCACATACTCGCGTCTTGGGAACTTCCTACCCCCATCGCATTTATCCCCCCGTTCAATTCTGTGGATCGACAGGCTGCCCGCGTCATTTCTGACTACCTGCCTGTCCTTTGCGGGGGCCCGGAAACGATCCATTCCATGGGATTCCGCTCGTGCCCTGCGGTCCTCGAGGGTATGGAATTCTGGCCCTCGTTCTTTCCCGCCTACGGACCGGCACAAGACGTATCGCACTACGTTCGCAGGGTGTCGAAGAGAAACGAGCCTTTTTTGGTCCCAATCACCCTTCACTGGCGTTGGGAGAAGGCGAACGAATTCCAGGGCGTGAGGGAACTCGTCAATGCGGTTGAAGGGAAGGTAGAGCGTTGGTCGGACTGTCTGGGTCGGCGGGAGACCCGATATGGAACATGAAATGGTGTCGTCCGAGACGGTTAGTAGCCTGGGCCGCTCCTACTCCGAAACCTATCGAGGGGAGCGACTGGGGAACCGAGATGTTCCACGGCACGGATGGCCGCGATCGAGGGTGGAGGCATGCATCCACTGGGCGGGCGCTGGAGACCGCGTGCTCGATATTGGCTGCGGGAATGGGGAGGTGCTGTACAACCTTCGCCAGTCATTCCGTAGTCTGTACGGAACGGAATTGGCAGAAGTACGGGCTGAGACAGCACGACGCTGTCTCAAGGGATTGCGCGCGACCGTCATGGTTGGCGATGTAGTGAATGGCCTCGATTTCGAGAATGGAAAGTTTGATCTGGTTATCTGTGCTGACGTGCTCGAGCACGTCACGGACGTCTGGACTGCGCTCGGCGAAATCCGACGTGTCCTTCGCCCCGGAGGCAGAGTCCTGATCACGACTCCAAATGTGGCCTCGATTCGGCGGCGGCTTCAGTTGATCGCAGGTAGATTTCCATCGACGTCGGCCGGTGACGAGGGGCTAGCCCTCCGTCACCCGAGTGAGCTCCTCGATGGAGGGCATGTGCACTATTTTACATTCCGAATGCTGGAACGCGTGCTCACGAGAGCTCGATTCACCGGAATCCGATTCCGCGGATTCGGCAGGCTCGGACGACTTCACGATTTCAAGAGAAGCCTCCTCTCGTCCAGCTGCGTGTGTCTCGCGAGCATCCAATGAGGAGAATCTGCGTCGCATGAGAGCGTGCTTCTTTAGTCGTCTTGTCTCGGATCACGTGCACGGAGGCCTTCAGACTGATCTGGACAGCCGTGCACGGTGGTTGGTGGAGAGAGGCCACGAAGTCACGGTTCTCACGACGGCGCATCCTCAAATTGGAGATGTACGGACCCGAGACGGAGTGAGCCTTCATTTCCTCAAGGGCACGAGTCCCGAGCGGCAGAACAGCACATGGCGTCGCAGGAGCCTTGAGCGGTTTCTTGAATTGCATCGGTCGAATCCGTTCGATCTTGTGATCATGGTGGGTGGTGGTGGATGGCAGTATGCTCGCCTGAGGAAGCTACACCGCGATATCCCACCGGTCGTGATGCTCATGCAGAGTCCGCTTCTCTGGAATCTGGCGGCGACCATGAGGAAGCCAAGTCCGCTCAACCTCGCCCGCTCGTTTTGGTCCCTCTATTACTTGACGTGTTGGAACAGACCCTATGGGAGATCTGTCGAGGCCGTCCTCGTGCTATCGGAGTCGGTGCGTCGAGCAGCACTTGCAGAAGGGTCATTCAACGACGAGCAGATTCACGTCATTCCGAATGGGGTGAACACGGGTCTTTTCAGACCCGGGGAACCCCCGAGGGACTTTCGCGAGCGCTGGGGCGTCCGCCCGGACGATCCCGTCGCGATCTGGGTATCGCGATTCAGAGCGGAGAAGGGCTGGCGCGAGACTCTCGATACAGCTGTCCTGCTCCGCAAACGATTTCCACGGTTTCGACTCATTCTGGCCATTGCGGGCTTGCGCAGCGGGCGGGCGCGCCTCATGAACCTCATCCAAAAGCTGGATCTAACCTCGTGCGTCATTGTGGCCGAGGACGTTCCGCATTCCAAGCTAGCAGAGTACTACCGAGCTGCGGATGTGCTCCTGGCACCGCTTTACGGCCCGGAAGGACAGCCATTGATCATCATCGAGGCCATGGCCTGCGGCCTCGCGATTGTTGCGAGCGCAATCGAGTCCGTAGCTGAAATTGTGGTTAACGACACCTATGGGTCCCTTGTCTCGCGCTTCACGGACCCCCTGGAGCTGGCGAAAGCAGCCATTCCGTTTCTCGAGAATAGGGAAGTTCGGGCGCGTGCGGGCCTGAGATGCAGGGAACGTGTGCTCGCGATTTATGACGAACAAGTGACATCAAAGCGGACCGTCGATCTGCTTGAGCGAATTGCGGGCATGTCCGGGGCCGTCATGCCTCCAATCGATACCACGGTCGTCTCCGCCTCATGAATATCGTCATCCTTCCAAACGTATTCTGGCCTCACTACGGGGGGGTTGTCACTGCGACCCACAATGTATGCAAGCATCTCGCCTCAGACGGTCATAACGTTTCGGTAGTTGTGCACAAATCATCTCGAGAGCTGCCAAGCCACGAGTCACGTGATGGTTATGAAGTCTATCGGATACGTCTTTCGAGCAGGAGCCTCTGGTCGCGATGTTGGATTTTTCCCGTGGCCCTCATACAGATGCTACTTCTATTCCGTTCCTTAAGTCCGGATATCGTGCACGTTCAGATACTACACATCAACACACTCTATCCTCTAATTCTCTCCTACATCTTCCGGTACAAACTGGTGCTACGCGCAGGTGGGAACGACATACACAAGTTCCCGGTCGAATCCCGGCTGATGAGGAGCATCTTGCTTTGGGGTTTTCGACGTGCTCATCAGATTCAGTTCAACTCGCGGAACCTGCTCGAGGATGCCGCCCCCTTCCTACGTAGGACGAGAGGCGAAATCGCGATCGTAGGGGATGGTGCCGATCCGGACGAACTCATTAACGGTGAGCCTCACCGGCGTCCGAGTGGCAGACCGTATGTGTTTGCAGCCGGGAGGCTGGAGCACAAGAAGGGCTTCGATCTGCTGGTCGATGCCTTCAGTGAGGTTAGGTGCAGTCATCCTGAGATGGAATTGGTGATCGCTGGAGACGGGGAAGATATGTCTTCGCTCCGTGAGCGGATTGCGGAGCGTGGTCTATCGGAGTCGACTTTCCTGATTGGCTCGGTCGGACGAAGGGAGCTTGCGGCTCTATTCCGTGGCGCAAGCCTGTTTGTACTGCCCTCTCGTATCGAGCCCGTCGGAATCATCACGATGGAAGCAATGTCCACGGGGAAGGCAGTCGTCGCTACAAGGGTTGGCGGGGTTCCGGAAGTTGTCGAGCATGGCCGTTCGGGCTGGTTGGTAGAACCAAACGCGCGGTCCCTTTGTGATGGGATCCTTCGCGTGCTGTCGGATCGCGACCTGATGGAGCGAATGTCGGAGGCGGGGATGCAGCGTGTCCGAGAGCGTTTCACATGGCGTCAGATCACGGATCAGTATCTAGGTGCCTACATGAGGATCGCTTCGTGACTCCAGGAGCCGTGTTGGAAAGCAACCGCGCAGCAAGAGGAACGGCGTTTGGGCTGCCCAAAGCGGTTTCGTTCATCCTGATGGCCAACGCAACGTGGGATTCGTCGTCAAGAATCAACTGTCATCACATCGCCGCGAGGCTTTCGGCCGAGCATCGCGTGCTCTTCGTGGAGTCCATCGGCGCACGGAAGCCGTCACTCTCGTCGAGGCGTGATCTTGGCAAGATGGTACGTCGTTTGCATTCGGCAGTACGCGGGACCCGCCGGTGCTCGCAGAATCTCACAGTGCTGTCGCCACTTCTGATCCCCGGGCTGGAGAACGCTGCGATTAACAAGCTGAATGCGCGGCTGCTTGGATTCCAGATTGGCAAAGCGACAGCGGACTGGCCCCACGCATCCCCGATAGCGCTTTGGGCTTTCACTCCCGCGTTCGGCCCAGCGGCGGCAAGAATGAGCCCTGCACTACGGATCTACCAGTGTGTTGACGAACACGCGGCCTATCCGGGGGCCCCAGAGTGCATGGATTCTCTCGAGGAAGCACTGATCATGCAGTCTGACGTGATTCTCACAACCTCACGACCTCTTTTCGAGTCTCGGAGGGCAACGCATCCCAATGTTGTGTGCCTTCCCAATGTAGCCGATACGGACCTATTCGAGCTCGTACGAGACGGCAGCCTGCGAGTGCCTCAGGACTTGATTGGCATTCGTCGCCCGATCATAGGATTCGTGGGTAACATCTCAGGCTTCAAGATCGACCCCATGCTGTTACGACGCGTCGCCGATATCAACCCGGACAAGTCCTTTGTTCTGATAGGCGACGTTGGACTCGGAGAATCCGCGACGTCCCTGAAGCCGCTTGATGCCGTCCCCAATATTCATCTCCTCGGCCCACGCCATTACAAAGATCTTCCTCGGTACATCAAGGGGTTTGATGTCTGCATGATCCCGTTCGTCGTCAATGGTGTGACAGCCAAGTGCCTCCCTATGAAGCTTTTCGAATATATGGCTTCGGGGAAACCCATAGTGGCAACGGCGACACCTCCATTGCTTGAATACGCGGATCAGTGCTATCTCGCTCGAGACCACGAGGAGTTTTCATCCGCGGTACAGCGAGCCCTAGAGGAGACCCCTACTGGTAGAGAGGCTCACCAACGGGTTCAGACAGCCCGTGCGCATGGATGGCCCGAGCAGGTACGGCAGCTCGGTCGTATCTTGAGCGATGCTTGGGACAACCGGAACCGTCAGGCGCTAGCTTGAGGGCACGCGCGGCGGCAATTCAGGGGCGTTCAAGCCTCAGACTCGCCATTGTGCATGACGCCTTGCTGACATTCGGAGGCGCCGAGCGGGTCGTTGCCGCTTGGCATCGCCAATGGCCGAGCGCTCCAATCTACACCTCGGTATACATTCCTGACGAAACGTTCCCAGAATTCCAAGGGGCTCGTGTTGTCACATCATTCCTACAAAACGTGACACGGGATCCACAAACGGTCATTCGGAGGCTATCAGCTCTGATGGTCCCGGGGTTCATGGCGTTTGATTTCTCTCAATATGACGTCGTCCTGAGCTCCTCGGCCTACGCTGCGAAGGCTGTCCGCGTTCCCAAGAACGTGTGTCACGTGTGCTATTGCTATTCCCCCTTGCGGCTGGCGTGGCGCCCTGAGGACTACCTGGGCCCCGGAGCTCCTTGGATGAAGCGAGTGGGTCTGAGGCTACTCGCTCCGGTACTGAGACGCTGGGACTATGATGTATCCCGCCGAGTTGATTATTTCGGGACGACAAGTCAGAACATTCGTAGGCGCATTCTCGCGGCTTATGGTCGCGCCGCTGAAGTCATTCCTGCCCCCGTCGACCTCGACCGCTATCGCATACGAAGGGAAACAGAAGACTACTACCTAGTCGTTTCAAGGCTGACACGCTACAAACGAGTGGACTTGGCCGTTGAGGCGATGTCGCGGCTCGGACGGTCCCTTGTAATCGTGGGGAGCGGGCCCGACCGTCACAGACTCGAGGCTATGGCAGGGAGTCGCACTACTTTCTTGGGGAATGTGGGCGAGGAAGATCTACGTGAGCTCTACTCACGTTGTCGAGCGCTTCTCCATCCGCAGGAGGAGGACTACGGCCTTGCACCCCTGGAGACCATGGCGAGCGGGCGCCCCGTTGTGGCCTACGGCGTAGGCGGAGCCCGTGAAACAGTGGTCGAGGGAGCAACTGGGGTTTTCTTCGCTGAGCAGTCCGTGGATGCACTTGTAAGGGCGGTCCAACTGTTGGAGGCGACTTCTTTCGACCCCGTGAAGATACGAGCGCACGCCTCGCAATTCGCGCTCGAGACGTTCTGTGACCGAGTCGAGGCCTTTCTTCAACAGTGCTTTGCGAATTTCCAGACCGAGCCGGCAGGAGCGTCCTCGTCATGACGGCTCCCAGTACGGACCTGAAACCCACCTATCTCGCCCGGCATGGGGAAACCGAATCGAACTGTGAGCGGCGGTATGCCGGCCGTAATGAGGAAGGCCTTACTGCAGGTGGCAGAAGCCAAGTTCTCGCGCTGGCAAGAATGCTCTCCGACAAGGGTATCGAAGCGATCTGGACGAGTCCTGTCCTGCGTGCGGTCGAGAGCGCCGAGATCCTATCCCAGGAATTGGGGATTCCCCACCGGAAGGATGCACGCCTTGCAGAAATGCTCATGGGTCCATGGGAGGGTCTGACCGAGGCGGAAGTAGAGCACGCCTACCCGCGGGAGTACCACCTATGGAACACCGTACCCGCCAGCCTCGCCATCAATGGGAGGGAGACCCTTAGGATCCTGGCCGGCCGAGTCATGTCAGTGGTCGACGATGCAGCGCGGAGCATGCGACCGGTGCTGCTTATGACTCATGTGGCGCCGATCCGGGTCACTGCCTTGCACACGCTGGATCTTGATCTCAATAACTACAAGCGACTGACGATTCCCAATGCTGCCTGCGTCCTGGTAGATCGCGGGCGAGGGGACGTGCGCCGCCTACCCGAACACACACCGGTGCGCGCTGAGTTAGAGCAAGCAATGAGAGCCCCTGCCGAGGCGCGGCCAGCATGCTGATCGCTCGCGCTCCCCTGAGAATCTCCTTCGCGGGCGGTGGAACGGATCTCGATGCCTACTACTCCCACTTCGGCGGCGCGGTCGTCAGCGCGACCATCAACAAGTACTTCTATGTCTTCCTGAGCAGGACCATCGACGATACGCTTCAGATCAGCTCTTCCGATTTCCGCACGTTCGAGCGGGTCGACACCGACGTCGACGAATCCGGCGACGGAGATCTGGCCTATCTCAAATCCATCCTGGACGAATTCGGCGTGGCCAAAGGCCTGTCCGTGTTCACGGCCAGCGAGATCCCACCCGGCACGGGTCTGGGAAGCTCCAGCACCGTGGCGGTCGCCTTGGTGAAGGCCCTTGCCACCTTGTGCCAGAGGCGCGCGAGCAAGCAGGACATCGCCGAGCTTGCGTCCTACATCGAGATCGTGAAGGAGCGCCGGCCCATCGGGCTCCAGGACCAGTTCGCCGCCTCCTACGGCGGCTTGAACTGGATCGAATTCAGGTCCGAAGGCACCACCGTGACTCCCATCCAGCTCTCACTCGAGCTACGGGATTAGCTCGAGCGGGGCCTGATGCTGTTCTAAACGGGCGCATCACGAAACGCGGCGACGATCCTCGAGTCACAGAAGCGGTCCTCCACGGATCAGAATTCGCTGGTCACGAACAGCCTTCACGGAATCAAGGGCGATGCGTTCGCCATGCGTGAGGCGCTCGAAGAGGGAAGCCTGCACGAGGTCGGCGAGATTCTGCACCGTTCCTGGCAGCGAAAGAAGCAGCTCGCTGACGGGGTCAGCAACGAGCGGCTGGATCGCCTCTATGAAGTGGCACTGGCGGCGGGTGCTGCCGGCGGCAAGATCGCAGGGGCCGGGGGCGGAGGGTTTCTCCTCCTCTACTGCGATCCGAGCAAGCAGGAGTACGTCACGCGAGCACTGTGTCGCCACGGCCTGAGAAGGCTGGCGTTCCATCTGGACGACGGCGGCGCACAGGTGCTCGTGAACTCGGTACCTCACGTTCCGGGACTTTCCTACCCTGAGGGAAAATGGATCGGGACTGGCGTCGCTTACGCATAGGGATCCTCGGTACCGACATCCTGGGGATCGTCGTCGCATACGCAACCGCGGCCGTCGTGAGATTTCATCCCGCGGGCCTTGCGGAGAATCAGGCGGTCGCGCGCGCGTGCGTCCTGCTAGGCCTCGGGGGCCTTACGGTGACCCTGGCACTGGCATGGCAGCTGGGCACGTACCGCAGAGCGGCGCTGACAGGCGGTCACCGGGTCTATCCTCTTCTGCTGACCGGAGTCACGTATGGCGTGGTCACCATGACGGTGCTCGGCCATTTCGCGGAGGCACCCGTCTCCCGCGGGTGGCTGGTGGGCTGCTGGATCGCAAGCATTTCGGCGCTGGTCTTCTCGAGGCTGTTCTGGCGCCGCGTTGCCTTTCAGTGGCGCAGGCACGGCGGGCTGGTGCGCCGCGTTCTCATCGCGGGCGCGAATCAACAGGGCCTGGCGGTAGCGCAGCAGCTGCACGCCCCGTTGCGGCATGGAACCGCGGTGGTGGGATTTCTGGACGACTATCAACGTCCAGGAACGGAAATCCTGCCGGGTCTGGCCGTCGTCGGGCACCCGAGCTCGGTCCTGAGCAAGGCCCGTGAGCTGCGTGCGGATGAGGTCGTCATGATTCTGGGAGGACTGACCTGGGAGAGCCAGAGACAGCTGGCCGAGGTCGTCACAAAGCCGGATTCACCCGTCGAGGGCCGCATCTCCGCAACGTTCTACGATCTGCTCACGACCTCCGCAGAGTTGAGCCACGTCGCCTACATCCCCATGCTCAGCCTGAACCGAACACGCCTGTCCGGGCTCAACGCGGCGGCGAAGAGATTCCTCGATCAGGTGATTTCCGGCCTCATGCTTCTATTGCTCAGCCCTCTGTTCGCCTACTGGAAGCTCAAAGCTTCCTCTCGTGGTGTCTCCATGCTGGAGAGCCAGTCGGTGCTGGGGCTGCGCGGAAAGCAATTTCGCCTTGTGGGATTGCGCGCGGGGCTGACGAGCTCGCCGGTCCTTGCGAGACTTCCCGCGCTCTGGAACGTGTTCCGCCAGGATCTGAGCCTCGTCGGGCCGCGGCCGAGCCGGGTGGAAGAGCTTCCCGATCACGAGCGGTGGAGGGCGAACCTCTTTGCCATGCGTTGCGGGCTCACGGGACTCTGGCGGCTTCGAGAAGCGGACGCCGGGATCGAGGAAAGCGCCGCTCTCGATCTCTATTACGTTCGGAACTGCACGCTCACGCTGGATCTTCAAATCCTGTATCAGACCGGAAGAGAGCTGATCCGTCGATCGATGGGGAGGAGGAGCCTGCTCGCGCGCTGGAAAATCACGGAAGGCGCGAAGGCTGTCGTGCTCGAAGGGGGATCCCAATATCCGGAAGTCTCCGAGTGGGGTGACGTCGTGGAGAGCGTCCCGGTCGGGGCCACGGGGGAGGGTGAGCGCTGATGATGTACGACGAGGTGGAGGGGTGGCTTGTGAGCGCTCGCAGAGCGCTCGATACGGTCGATGTGACCGCGTTGACGCGTGCCGGGCAAGCGCTCGCGAACGTGCGATTCCGCGGTGGGACGATCTTCGTCGTCGGAAATGGGGGAAGCGCGAGCACAGCGAATCACTTCGCATGCGACCTCCAGAAAGCGACGCGGATCGAAGGTCGCGCCACTCGGGCGATCTCCCTGAGCGACAACACCGCACTCCTGACGGCCTGGGGGAACGATCTCTCGTTCGACGAGGTCTTCGCGGAGCAGCTCCGCATCCTCGCGACGCCGGGTGACGGACTCGTCCTTTTCTCGGTCAGTGGGTCCTCTCCAAATCTCCTGGCGGCGCTCTCGGTCGCGGACGAGATGAACCTGACCACGGTGGGGCTCCTCGGGAAGGATGGGGGCAGGGCGGCACACCGTGTGGACCACGCCGTCATCGTTTCAAGCGACGACTACGGATGGGTCGAATCCGCGCACTTGGTTCTCGAGCACGTGCTCACGTACTACGTGCGAAAGGCATCCGCGGAGCGAGTTGTCTCGAACGGCGCCGTCCAGGAGGCGCTCCGTTGATGCGGACCTCGCCCGCCCCGAGCGAACTTCACGTCGCGGCGGTGGTGAATGACGACCGAATGCCCGCCGTCTTCGACCTGCCGACACGCTACGCGAGCAGGGAGATCGGTGTACAGCTTGCCATCAAGCGATGCCTGGATGTCCTGGGCTCCGTGGTGGGTCTCTTGCTCCTGAGCCCGGTCCTGGGATGCATCGCGCTCGCGGTGCTCCTGGATTCAGGCTCTCCGGTCTTCTATCGCTGGGGGGTGGTCGGACTCCGCGGGCGTCCGTTTACGGGCTACAAGTTCCGCACCATGATCCCGGAAGCGGACGCGAGGCTCGCCCATCTCGAAACCATGAATGAGATGACCGGACCCGTGTTCAAGATGCGATCCGATCCGCGCGTGACCCGGATCGGCGGGGTCCTTCGCCGCTTCAGCCTCGATGAGCTTCCGCAGCTCTGGAGCGTGCTGAAGGGGGACATGAGCCTCGTGGGACCGCGGCCCCCACTGATGCGCGAGTGGAGGCGATTCGAGCCATGGCAGAGACGGAAGCTCTCGGTGAAGCCGGGGATGACGTGCTTGTGGCAAATCTCAGGCAGGTCCGAGATCAAGGATTTCGCCGAGTGGGTGAAGCTCGATCTCGAGTATATCGATCGATGGAGCCTTTTTCTGGACCTTCGGATCCTGCTCGCGACCGGTGGCGCCGTGATCCGCTCGAGGGGAGCGTACTAGGATGCCACGGGCCCTGGTCACCGGCGGCGCCGGATTCATCGGGTCTCACGTGGTGGACGCCCTGCTCGCGCGTGGGATCCAGGTTCGCATCCTTGATCTCTTGACTCCTCCGGTCCACGACGGAAGATTGCCCGACTACGTCTGCACGGATGCGGAGTTCGTCCGCGGAGACGTGCGCGATCCAGTCTGCATGCGCGCCGCCCTCCGGGACGTGAGCTGCGTGTTCCACCTCGCGGCGTATCAGGACTACCTGCCGGACTTCAGCACGTTCTTTACGACCAACGCGGCATCCACGGCGCTCCTCTACGAGCTGATCCTCGCGGAGCGTCGCGAGATCGAGCTTGTCGTCGTCGCCTCTTCGCAAGCCGTCTATGGTGAGGGGCAGCACTGGTGTGCTCGGGACGGGAAGGTGTACCCGGGGCCGCGCTCGGAGGAGCAGCTGGAGCGAGGGGAGTGGGCGCACCGGTGCCCGGAATGCGGCGGCGCCCTCGAGCCCGGATGGACGGACGAGTCCACGATGGCTCCCCACAATCCGTACGGGCTTTCCAAGCGAGACCAGGACGAGATCGCGGTGAAGCTCGGCGGCCGCTATCGGATTCCGAGCGTCGCCTTTCGCTACTCCATCGTGCAGGGTCCGCGCCAGTCCTTCCGCAACGCGTATTCCGGCGCGCTGCGCAATTTCACGGTCCAGCTGGGATCCGGTTCGCCGCCGTTGGTTTACGAAGACGGTTCGCAGCTGCGCGATTACGTCGGTATTCGCCAACTCGTGCGCCCCCCGCCTCTAACCCTGGATACGCCCCGGGAGCCTTGCTTTTCCT
>JACXTT010006580.1_pt1 | contig 16558 bp, 14 predicted proteins | sample 9270951 | NCBI WGS metagenome assembly JACXTT01 (sample SAMN15532306, study PRJNA645909) | rock metagenome | isolation source: weathered quartz diorite | place: Puerto Rico | collected 2017-06-21 | reverse complement strand
CGCCGCCTCGGCAAGAGCGGCATCCTGCGCCGGCCCTTTCAGGCGCGGATCATGGGCCTGGCGTTCTTCGATGGCCAACACCGCCGCGGCGGCCGCCGGAGCGAGCGGATCGACGGTGGACACGGTCGCTGCAATGCGTCGGTGCAGGCACTCTGGGAGGTTCACCCGGTATATCGCATCGGCTCTCCCTGAGCCCGCTCCACGCGATTTCTGCCGCCCTGCTTCGCACGGTACAGGGCCGCGTCCGCGATGACGCGGAGGTTATCCACGGTGCTCGCGTTGTCGGGATAGCCGGCGACTCCACATGAGATGGTGAGCGGGTACGCCTCCCCGCTCCAGCGCCAGGCGGTGGACTCGACGCCGGCGCGGATACGCTCCGCGACTTCGAGTCCCGACTCGATGGGCGTATGCGGCATCCAGATGGCGAACTCCTCGCCGCCGATTCGGGCGACGAGATCCTTGTCCCGCACAGCACTCTCGAGGATCCGCGCGACGTGGCGGAGGGCTCCATCGCCGGCGGCATGTCCGAGCGTGTCGTTCAGCTTCTTGAAGTGGTCCAAGTCCGCGTAGATGAGCGTGGCGATCGGTGGTTGCTTGCTCTCATGCAGCCCGAGGACGCGTTCGAGCTCCCGCCGGTTGCGCAACCCCGTCAGGGGGTCCTTCACCGCCCGCTGCTCCGCTTCATGTAGGGCGCGGGCCGCCGCCAACCGGGAGCCGAGCTCCGAGACCAGCCGCTGGACCTGATCGGCCGCCGGTGAACCGGCCCCGAACGGCGCCCCCATGACCACCAGCGCGCCGATCGCGTAGTGCCCGTCGAGCAGCGGGTACGCCGTGCCGGCTCGATCGCGCCGTCGCCGGTCGGGGAGCGCGTCGCCGAACACATCCTCGGACCCCTGGGACGCGACCGGCACACGCGCGGCAATCGCCCGGAGCGCCGGGGCGTCCGTCGTGAGCGTCCGCCCTTCGAGCCTGGCATCGGCCAATCTGGAGACCGCGACGATCCGCGCGTCGGCGCTGGCCGACCCGAGACCCTGGAGGACGATCGCGGAACCGCGCTCCGTGAGCTGTTGAGCCAGGGTGACGCCCGCCTTGGCGATCCCTTCCAGGGTCTGGGCACCGCCGGCCATCGCCGCGAGCTGCTTCGGCACGAGCAGCGCGGGCTGATCGACCGTCTGCTGCTGCCTGAGGAGGTGCATGCTCGCGACGAGGCGGCGGAGCTCGGCCGTCGCGCCTTCCAAGGCCTTGGGCGCGGCATCCGCAGGCGCGGGAGCCAGGAGTAATCCGGCGCCCCAGGGGAAGTCACCGACAGCCACGTAGGTGCCCGCTGGATCGCGGGCGACGTGAGCGCGCCCGTCAACCGATGCGAGCTGCACGAGCGCGGCGCCTCGCTGCCGCGCCTGCGCATCGACCGGTCCCTGGCTCGACACTTCGACGTCGCCTTCTTCGAGCCCCACGATCCAGCCGGCCCGGGCGCCGTACGAGCGGCACATCAACTCGAGTAAATGCTCGAAGTCGGAGGGTCGGCTGAGCGGCGCGTCCGTCAGCCAAGCCCGAACGAGGGACGGGAGCGCGAGGCCGATCCCGACGAGGAACCCGCCGAACGCCGCGACCAGCGCCCAGACATTTGCGGAGAGAACCGCCGGAACGACGGCGGCGAGGCCGAGCACCGCGAGAACGCGCCCGACCCAGATCCCCGGCGGGGGAAGCCTCATGAATGATTGATGCGGCTCGCTGCGGCGGCGGCCCCGAAACCGTTGTCGATATTGACGACCGTCACTCCCGCCACGCACGAGTTGAGCATGGCGAGCAGCGCGGCGATTCCACCGAAGGACGCCCCATACCCCACGCTGGTCGGGACCGCGATCACGGGGACCGCGACCAGGCCACCCACGACGCTCGGCAACGCGCCCTCCATCCCGGCGACCACAATAATGACCGCAGCGCTTCGGAGCATCTCGGCCTGCGTGAGGATGCGATGGATTCCGGCGACGCCGACGTCGGTGAGGCGGGCCACGGAGTTCCGCAACGCCCGCGCCGTGACCGCCGCCTCTTCGGCCACGGGGAGGTCGCTCGTGCCCGCGGTGACGATGAGAATCGTGCCCCGCCCGGTGACTGAAGGCTCCGGATCGGCCGGGAGGTAGACGACACGGCCCAACTCATTCACTTCGACGCGCGGAAACCGCGCCGCTAGGGCGTCACGATGGATCGGCTCGGCCCGGGTTGCGAGAAACGTCCCCCCGCGAGCCTCGAGGCGCTCGGCAATCCCGACCACCTGCTCGGGTGTCTTGCCCTGACAGAAAATCACCTCCTGGTGCCCTTGCGTCACGGGCCGGAGGTGATCGATCGACGCGAAGGGGAGGCGTTCGACGAGCCGCCCCAGCTCCTCGAAATTCACGCCGCCTGCTCCACGGCGTCTCCAGCGAGATAGGCGGCGAAGATGGCTTCGGCTTGCTGCATCGACTCGATCTGAAAGAGCCGCTCGCGCAGCTGAGACGCGCCGGGTGTGCCCTTCGTGTACCAGCCAAGGTGCTTGCGGAACTCGAGGGCCGTCTTCCGCGTGTCGCCCTGGAGGCGGAGCGCCAGCCGGGCGTGCTCGAGCGCCGTGGCGAAGCGTTCCTCAGGCCGGGGCGCGGGGCGCATCGGCCGGCCGGCGAGGAGATCCCGGGCCTGTGCGAAGATCCACGGATTGCCGAACGAGCCCCGGGCGATCATGACGCCGGCGCACCCTGTGTGCGCGCGCATGGCCACCACATCCGCTGCCGTCGCGATGTCGCCGTTGCCGATGACGGGGATGTCCAAGACGTCCACCACCCGGGCGATCTCGTCCCAATTCGCCTTCCCGGAGAACATCTGGGTCCGAGTGCGCGCGTGGAGCGTGAGCGCCCGCGCACCCGCGTCGCGGCAGCGCCGGGCGATCGCTACCGGATCCCGTTGGGCGTCGTCCCAGCCGCTCCGGATTTTCACGGTCACGGGGAGGTGTGTCGCATTTTGCACCGCGCGGATGATCCGCTGGACCAGGTCCAGGTCCTTCAGACAGCCGGAGCCGCCGTTGTTCTTCACGACCCTCTTCACGGGGCAGCCGAAGTTGATGTCGATGAAATCGGGCTTGCACACCTCGGTCACCATCTCGGCCGCGGTCGCCATGACCGTGGCGTCGGCGCCATACAGCTGGATGCCGATCGGGCGCTCGGCGTCCTCGAACCGCATGTCGTGAAACAAGTGCTCCAGTCCCCGTGCGACCCCGACGGCCGAGATGAACTCGGACACGACGACGTCCGCGCCGAAGCGGCGGGCGATCAGCCGGAATGGCGATTCCGACACCCCCGCCATGGGTGCCAGAAAGAGCGGAAATGCGTGCCCCACCGGATAGGGGAAGTCCATGTCACACAACGTAATGACGCGTTGCAAAGGGAGCAAGCAATCATTAGGTTTCGCCGCCGTTTCGACTGGAGCGATTCGACGTGCGCTTGCGTGAGTTCTTCGCCGACGACGCGATCAACCTCGAGCTGCGGAGCACAAGCAAGGACGATGTGCTGAAGGAGCTCGTGGGGCTGCTCAAGCTCGACGACAAGTCCGAGCAGACGCTCGTGAAGATGTTGAAGCGTCGGGAGACGCTGGGGTCGACGGGGATCGGCCAGAACATCGCCATCCCCCACTCGCGGGCGCTCGCAGTCAGCCAGTTGCGGGTCGCCTTCGGCCGGAAGCTCGAGGGCATCGACTTCAACGCGATCGACGGCAAGCCGGTCAATTACTTCTTTTTGATCGTCGCCCCTCCCCTCGAGGTCTCGAACCAGTACCTGCCGGTGCTCGGCAAGATCGCCCAGTTCGCCAAAGAGCCCGATGTGCCAGGGAAGCTGGCCCGGATCGGGACGCCGCAGGAGTTCTTAAAGCTGCTGGAAGATAAGAACATCTAAAGGCGGTGCCGGGAAGGGCGATTCCGGATACGGCGTTGCCGCGTGAAGCGTTGCCGGATTAACGCAACGAACTGATCCATCCTCGACAAAAACGGTCACGCTTCGCTCGGACGTCTACGCCAGGTTCCGAGCATGGGTGACTTCCGTAAACTGATGGCGTGGCAGGAAGCCAAACGGCTCTCAATCATGTCCCGTGAGGCGATCCAGATGCTCCCCCACGACGAGCGCTTTGTGCTCGGTGCTCAATGGCGTCGCGCTGCATACAGTGTCGCACTGAACATCGCCGAAGGCGCTACGCAATCCAGCCCGCGTCAGTTCAGGCGCTATCTCGAAGTTGCCAAGGGGTCTCTAGACGAGGTCCAGGGAATCCTGGAGTTAGCCGGGGGATTGGGCTACCTAACGCCGACAAGACTGAACGAGCTGCAAATGATTCGCACTCATTGCGCCCGATTGGTGACTGGGCTCGTACGACGAATCTCCGGCAACGCCTCACCCGGCAACCGGTAACGCCTCACTCCCATTCTATTGTTGCCGGCGGCTTGCTGCTCACATCATACACCACGCGATTCACTCCCCGCACTTCATTAATAATCCGACTGCTCATCCGCCCCAACACATCCGCCGGAAACGCAAACCAGTCGGCCGTCATCCCGTCGCGACTCGTCACCGCCCGCAACGCCACCACGTGATCGTATGTCCGATAATCGCCCATCACCCCGACGGACTTGATCGGTAGCAAGACGGCAAAGGCCTGCCAGATCTGATCGTACAGACCGGCGGCCCGGATTTCCTCGATATAAATCGCGTCCACGCGCCGGAGCAGATCGAGGCGCTCCCCCGTGACGGGACCGAGCACGCGGATCGCGAGGCCGGGACCCGGGAACGGATGACGCCCCACGATCTCTTCGGGCAGGCCGAGCTCGCGTCCCACCTGCCGCACTTCGTCCTTGAACAACTCGCGCAGCGGCTCGATCAGCTTCCACGGAAGATCGGGCCGCAGGCCGCCGACGTTGTGGTGCGTCTTAATGGTCACGGACGGTCCACCCCGTGGGGAGGACGACTCGATGACGTCGGGATAGAGCGTCCCCTGCACCAGGAACTGCACGTCCCCGGCTCCGCCCACGTGGCGCGCCGCGTCTTCGAACACATCGATGAACGTGTGACCGATCCGCCGCCGTTTTTCCTCCGGGTCTTCCACCCCCGCGAGCGTGTCGAGAAAGCGCGCCTCCGCGTCCACGACGCGCAGGTCCATCCCGCGATGGGCCCGGAAGGCCCGCTCTACCTGGTCGCGCTCGTTGAGGCGCAGCAGCCCATGGTCCACGAAGATGCACGTGAGCCGATCCCCGATCGCGCGGTGCACCAGGGCCGCGGCGACCGCGGAGTCGACCCCTCCCGAAACGCCGCAGATGGCGCGGCTCGTTCCCCCCACGACATTGTGGATGCGCTCGATCTCGTGCTCGATGAAATGACCCGGCGTCCAGTCGGGCGTGCATCCGCAGATATCGAACAGGAAGTTGTCGAGGATCTCCCCTCCGCGCGGCGTGTGGGCCACCTCGGGGTGGAACAGCACACCGAAGATCGGCCGCGCGTCGTGTTGGAACGCGGCCACCGGGGCGTTGGGACTCGACGCCGTGACACGGAAATGCGGAGGCGGCTGCTCGATCCGATCGCCGTGACTGGCCCACACCGTGATGCATCCCTGTGGCTCGAACCCCGCGAACAAACCGCTTGCGTCCCTCACGGTGACGTCGGCCCGGCCGTACTCGCGCTCCGCGGACGGCTTGACCTTGCCGCCCGCCAGGTGGGCGACGAGCTGCATCCCGTAGCAGATGGCGAGGATCGGCGTGCCGAGCTCGAGGAGCTCGGGGTCCGCGGTCGGCGCGTCGCGATCGAACACGGAGCTCGGCCCACCGGACAGAATCACGCCCTTGGGCGCGAACGTTCGGACGAACGCGAGGTCCATCCCGCGCGCCGCGGGATGGATCTCGCAGTAGACGTGTGCCTCCCGCACCCGCCGTGCGATGAGCTGGGTGAACTGGGACCCGTAGTCGAGGATCAGGATGCGGTTCACGCCTGATACCAGGTCGTGGGCTCGAGAATCTCGCCGCGCAACAGGTCATCGAGCGTCTCGCGCTGCCGTGCGATGTAATACCGATTCCCGTCCACCAACACCTCCGGGGGTCGGGGCCGCTGGTTGTAGGTGGAGCTCATGACGAAGCCATACGCGCCCGTGCCGAGCACCGCCAGGTATTCGCCGGACCCGACCGACGGCAGCTTACGGTCGAGTGCAAGAAAGTCTCCCGACTCGCAGATCGGTCCCACGATGTTGACCAGCTCCTCCGCCCGTGCCCCGTCCTGGAGGGGCACGATCTCATGATGGGCATGGTAATGGCTCGGGCGCACGAAGTCGGTCATTCCGGCGTCCACGACCACGAATTCCTTGCCACCGGCGTGCTTGCGGTACAGGACCTTCGTGACGAGGACGCCCGCGTTCGCGACCAGGTAGCGACCCGGCTCGCAGATCAGCGCGAGGCCGGCCTGCTTGATCGGTGGCACGACCGCTTCGGCGAACGCCTGTGGGCTGGGCGCTTTCTCGTTGTTGTACTTGACGGCGAGTCCGCCACCGACATCCAGCGCCTCGACCGTCGTGATCCCCGAGACGCGTAAGGCGGTCACCAGCTCGAGGAGCTTGACTGTGCCGCGGTGGTATGGCTCCACGTCAGTGATCTGCGAGCCGAGATGCATGGCGAGGCCGCGGAGCGTGAAGAGCGGCTCGGTCGCGAGCCGCTGCGCTACGCTCACCACCTCGTCGTAGGGCACCCCGAACTTCGCGGTCTTCTCCCCGGTCTTGGTATATGGGTGCGTCTCCGTCGCGACATCTGGATTAACGCGGATACCGAGGCTGGCCCGCTTCTTCAGCCTGTGCGCTACGGCGATCACGGCGTCGAGCTCCGCGGGCGATTCGATGTTCAGGAATCCAACGCCGATCCGGATTGCTTCTTCGAGCTCGGGCGCCGTCTTGCCGACCCCCGAGAATACAATGGAGCCCGCGTCGAACCCCGCAGTGAGCGCCCGGCGGAGCTCACCGACCGAGACGATATCGGCTCCCGCGCCGACACCCTTCAGCACGCGGAGCACCCCGATGTTGCCGTTCGCCTTCACGGAATAGCAGATCCGGTGCGGGATCTCCCTGAGCGCGTCCTGGAGAGCGTGGTACTGCGCACGGATCAGATTCGCGCTATAGACGTAGGTCGGCGTGCCTACGCGCTCCGCGATGGACCGGAGCACAGCGGGATCGAACCCCAGTATTTGGTGTGCTTGAGTTTGGGTCACGATCAGCGCCCTCGACGCCTTGTTTTGGGGCAGGCACCGTTCGGATCAACGCTGCTTCCTTCCAACAACCTGTAACGTGCCGCACGTGTCATTGCCGTAAAAGTGCAACACCTGGTGTGGAACGGAGTTTGCCTATTTCGCAACCGGACGCTGTGGAAACAGGCACCCGAGGAGCTGTGTCGTGAAGGTGGGAAGCGTTGTCACCGCTGTCGCTGGTCTGATGCTGCCGCTCATGCCGCTGCCGCACCGAGTGCTCCCCGTTGGCGCCCCTCAGTTTAGACGAGATTCCGTACAATGGCAGCCCGCTCGCGTCCTCATTCTGTCCGACCAGGCCCGTCGCTTCTTGAAGCTCCAATATCGCGGGTTCGCCACCGAGTTCATGGGCTGCATGATCGGGGAGGTGCGGGGACAAACGATCCTGGTGGAACGCATCGCGCCGGCGGACGTGGATCCCCTGCAATCCACGGTCACGTGGGTCGTCCCCCAGCAGACGTGTGAGAACGCCGGATGGACCGGCACCGTTGGGATGATCCACAGCCATCCGACCGGCGAGCGCTGCTGGTACCTGTTCCCCGGGACTCAGGTGCCGAACTCCGACGGGCATTCGTTCCTGGCTTCGCCGTACCCGGTGGACGCGATCATGTGCGGCACCCGGGTCGTCTGGATCAGCCGCGACCTGACGCAGCAAGACGTGTCGTTGACCACTGATGGTAATGCACACGTTGTGAGCGCCGCTGCGCCATGAGACATCGTAAGGATGCGGACTGTCGTTCGTTGAGCGGGAGCGCGAGCATCGCGCTGATGATATGGCTTTCGCTGCTCGCCCAGACGTGCCGAGGGGCCCGGCTCCTCGCTTCGACGGCTCGGTCCTCCACTCCCGTTGTATGCCTGAGCTCCGTTGCGATTTCTACGACTGGGCGACCCGCCGTAACTGCGACCAACCGGCCAGCTGGGTGACCCGTCAGCGCTCGGGCGGCGTCCGGAGCGGGCCGCGCTATTACTGTGACTCGCACCGGCCGCCGCGGGCCGTGCCGCTCACGAAACCGTCGGCCACGGGGGGCGATCGGCCGGCGCGGGGCGCTTAGTACGCCTGTGCCCACACCGCTTCCGCGATGCTCGGCTTGTTGCACCACATGCATGTCCGGGGCGGCTCGGGCGAGCGGAATTCAGGATCAGGGAGCACGCGCACCGTCGCCGCCGTCTCCTGCTTGATCTCGGCCTCGCACGATGGCGAGCCGCAGAACCCGCCGTACGCGAAGCCGCCGCCCCCTTTCATGAACTCCAGGAATTGCGCTTGCGTGGCGCCCCGGATCGAATGGGCCTCTCTTCGGCCCTTCGCCGCCTGAAAGAGCGCTGCCTGGATCTCATTCAGGGCCCCGGGGATCGACGTCGTCACGCCGTCCAGCGTGGCGGGTGCCTTCCCTCCGCCGCGTCGCGCCGTCATGACCTGGCCGGCGGCTACGTCGCGCGGCCCGATCTCGAGCCGCAACGGAACGCCCTTCGCTTCCCACTCGAAGTACTTGGCGCCCGGCTTGAGGTTCTCCCGTGCATCGAGAACGACTCGAATGCCGGCCCTCTCGAGCGCCGCCTTCACCCGATCCCCGACGCCGGACACCTGAGACCGTTCTTGATCGGACTTCCAGATCGGGACGATGACCACCTGGACCGGCGCGAGTTTGGGCGGGGCCACGAGTCCGTTGTCGTCCGAATGCGTCATGACCAGACCGCCGATCATGCGCGTGGTCACACCCCACGAGGTGTTCCACACGTGCTCGAGGCCCCCCGCGGCGGTCTGGTACTGCACGTTGAAGGCCCGCGCAAAGTTCTGCCCCAGGTTGTGCGACGTGCCGGCCTGCAGCGCCTTCTTGTCCTGCATCAACGCCTCAAGCGCGTAGGTCCGGAGAGCGCCCGCGAATTTCTCGCTGTCGGTCTTCCGACCGGTGATGACGGGCATCGCCATCCATTCTTCCTGGAACCGGCGATACACCGCAAGCATCTGACGCGCCTCTGCTTCTGCTTCGGCCTCGGTCGCGTGGGCGGTGTGGCCCTCCTGCCAGAGGAACTCGGTGGTGCGCAGGAACAGACGCGTGCGGAGCTCCCACCGAACGATGTTGCACCACTGGTTCATCAGGAGGGGCAGATCGCGGTAGCTCTGGATCCACTTCGCGAACATCGCGTAAATGATCGTCTCGGACGTGGGACGCACCACCAGGGGCTCCTCGAGTGCGGACTCGGGGTCCGGCGCAACCGCCTGCGCGCCCGCCTTGCCGGTGGCTTTGAGCCGGGTATGCGTCACCAGGGCGACTTCCTTCGCGAAACCCTCGACATGCTCGGCTTCCTTCGCGAGGAAGCTCATCGGGATAAAGAGGGGGAAATAGGCGTTCTGATGCCCCGTGGCGCGGAACATGTCGTCCAGGGCGCGCTGCATCAGCTCCCAGATCCGATAGCCGTGGGGCCGAATCACCATGCAACCGCGCACCGGAGAGTAATCCGCGAGCTCGGCGTGCATGATGACGTCGTTGTACCACTCGCTGTAGTCCTTGGCGCGTGGCGTGATCTTTTGCGCTTGGGCCATTACTTGAGGATGCCCTTGCGCACCTTGACGAGTGGCACTTTGCGCTGTCTCCCGGTCTTCAGGTCTCGCACCACGGCGACTTTGGCCTTCCGTTCATCCGGGCCCACGATCACCGCCCGCGCGGCTCGATGCGCGACCGCGAGCTCCAGCTGCTTCCGAATCGGCGCGTGCCGGAGCGCGTACTCGACCGCAAGGCCGCGGTCGCGCAATTCACGCGCGAGCTTGAGCACGAACGCGACGTCCTCGCCGCTCACCGCTATCAAAAAGGCGTCGAGTTGACTCGGCGCCTCGGTGGCTTTCCCCTTTTCCTTCAGTAGTTCGCCGAGGACGACGTCTCCCATGCCGAAGCCGACACACGGTAAATCTATCCCCGCGATCTCCCGGATGAGGTTATCGTAGCGGCCGCCTCCGCAGATCGCCCGCAAGGCCTGTTTCGCGTCGAACAGCTCGAACACGATGCCCGTGTAGTACGCGAGCCCGCGTACGATCCGCAGGTCGATGTCCACGAATTCCGCGACCCCCATGCTCTCCAGGCGACTGATCGCCTCGATCAGAGGCTCGGCGCTGGGTGCGCTCCTGAGCCGCTCGTCCAGGCGGCCTCGCGAGGTGCCGAGCTCCTGCAGGAACGCGAGGACCGCGCTCCGTCGGTCCCCGGTATCGAGGACCGCGGCGAGCTGATGCTCCGTGGCCGCGGGGTCACGCTCCCACTTGTCGAGCACCGCCAACACGCCCGGGATCTGGTCGTCGCGGACCCCATAGCGCTGCCCGAGCTCCGTCACCAGGATGCGGCGGTCCGACACGCGCAGGCGGACGTCTTTCGGGCCCAGGCCCAACGCCCGCCCGATATCGATGACGGCAGCCATGATTTCAGCGTCCGCCGCCGGGCCTGCCTCGCCGATGATGTCCATGTTGAGCTGAAAGTGCTCTCGGAGCCGGCCCCGCTGCTGCCGCTCGTACCTGAAGAGCTGTGGAATCGAGAACCAGCGAATCGGCTTCTTCAAGGCCTGAGCCCGCGCCCCCACCATGCGGGCCAGGCTCGGAGTCATCTCCGGACGCAGGGCGATCCGCCGGTCGCCCTTATCGGTGAACTCGTACAGCTGCCCCACGATCTCCTCGCCGCTCTTGGCTGTGTACAGCTCCAACGGCTCGAGCGGCGGGCCGTCGTACTCCTCGAAAGCGTAGCGCCGCGCCACGTCGCGCCAGGTGTCGAAGATGTGGTTGCGGAGAGCGAGTTCTTGGGGGTAAAAGTCGCGAAATCCAGGTAAGGCTTGTCCTTGCATCGCGACAAATTAGCCGAGTGGCGCGAACCCGGGCAAGCGGGCCAACGCGTCGCCCACTGTGTGGAATGATCCCGTCACGATTCTCGTCGCCGCCTCGGCCCGCGTGCGCTCCAGCGCGCGAGAGAAATCCGGCTCGAATTCGTGAGTCACACGGAGGCGGCCGACCTCCCGCTCGAGCCTCCCGAGATCCCACCGCCGGCGCTCGGGCGCCGTCTCGGGCATCGTGAACACGAACCCGTCGATCGCAGGCGCGAGGCACTCGATCATCCCAAGGTAGTCCTTGTCGCCCAAAACGCCGACGAGGGCGCGGCGCGGGTGCGGTGGGTCGTACTCCTGTAGCGTGTCGGCCAGTACGCGGGCGCCGTCGGGGTTGTGCGCCACGTCGAAGATCCAGGGACCCCGCACGTCGAACCGTCCCGGCACGTATGCCCGCCCAAAGCTCTCGGGCCAGTCATCACCGACGGGTCCGAACGGCGCCGGCAGTGCGTTCAGCGCCGCCAAGGCCACCCAGGCGTTGGCGTGCTGGTGACCGCCCTTGAGCCCGAGTGGCCGCGTCGCCGGGCGGGCGCCGTCGACCAAGATCACCGAGTGCGCTCCCCGATGCCTCGCTTCGGCCGCGAGGACCTCGCGCACCGCGGGGTCTCGCTCTCCCGTGACGAAGGGAACCCCGGGCTTCGCGACCCCCGCTTTCTCGCGGGCGATCGAGGCAAGGTCCGGGCCGAGATAGTCGGTATGCTCCTTGGCGATCTTCGTGACGACCGACACGAGCGGTGTGATCACATTCGTGGCGTCGAGCCGCCCGCCCAGCCCGACTTCGATCACGCCGACCTCCACACCCCGGGCGGCGAGATCGGCGAACGCGATGGCGGTCGTCGCCTCGAAGAAGCTCGCATCGAGCCGCTCGATGTGCGGTTGGAGGAAGGTGGTCCACTCGGCGAACGCATCCTCGTCGATGGGCACACCGTCCACCATCATACGTTCGCGCACCGAGACGAGATGCGGCGAAGTGTACACACCCACTTTGAGTCCGCGGGCCCGCAACTCCGCCGAGATGTGGGCGCACGTCGAACCCTTGCCGTTCGTGCCCGCGACGTGGACCGATGGGAAGCGTCGCTCCGGATGGCCGAGCACGTCGAGGAGCCCCTCGGTGGGCCCGAGGCTCCATTTGATGCGGCTTCCTTGTCGCGCGAAGAGAAAGCGGCAGGCGTCCTCGAAGGACAACCCGGTGCGGATCAGTCGGCGGCCTCGGCCGGCTGTCTACCGGCCATGTGACGCAACAACTGGGCGGTGGTGTCCCGTAGCTCGCTTCGCGGCACGACGGCGTCCACCATCCCGTGCTCGACGAGAAACTCGGCGGTTTGGAAGCCTTCCGGCAGGTCCTGCCCGATCGTCTGCTTGATCACCCGCGGCCCCGCAAAGCCCACGACCGCCCCCGGCTCCGCGAGAATCACGTCACCCTGCATCGCATAGGAGGCCGAGACCCCCCCGGTCGTGGGGTTCGTGAGAATGGAGATGAACGGAACGCGGGCCGCACGCAACCGAGCGATTTCGACCGACGTCTTGGCCATCTGCATCAGCGACAGCACCCCTTCCTGCATGCGGGCACCTCCCGAGGCGGACACGATCGCCAGCGGAATGCGCCGTTCGACCGAGCGCCGCGTGAGGCGCGCGATTTTTTCTCCCACCACCGACCCCATCGAGCCGCCCATGAAGTTGAAATCCATGACGCCGAGGTCGAGGGGCATGCCGTCCAGCCGGCCGTAGCCGGTGCGGACCGCCTCCAGGGGACCCGCTTTCCCGATCGCGAGCTCGAGGCGCTGCTTGTAGCTCTCGAACTCGAGGGGATCGGTGGAGTGGAGCTTGCCGTCGAGCTCGTGCCAGGAGCCCTCATCCACGAGCAAGTCGACGTACTCCTGGGCGGAAATCCGGCGATGGTGCCCGCAGTTGGGGCAAACGTTGAACGCGCGGACGAACCGGTCTTTGATATCGATGTGGCCGCACTCGTCGCATTTTTCCCAGGCATCGGCTGGAATTTCCAGCTTCACCCGTTCGGACGTGCGCGGCTTGCGCTCTTTTTTGAACCAGGCCATTCGCGCCATAGGGGGGACTTGAAGGCGACAATCTGTGAGGGGCCCTGTTCCCGCGCCAGCCCCGACAGCGTAACCCCTTGTCAGAGTTCAGCGTAGCCCGACTGACGTGATTCCCACGCAACGCGAAGCGAGATCCCGACCCCCATGAAGCAGGCCAGCAGGAACGAGCCGCCATACGAGAAAAACGGCAGCGGAATGCCAGTGATGGGCAGCAGGTTCACAGTCATTCCGATGTTCTCGAGCATGTGCGTGAACAGCATGCCGGTCACGCCGAACACGCACAGGCTGGAGTAAGGATCCGTGGCGCGCCGGGCGATGCGGACCAGAATGAAAATGAGCGCCGCAAACAGCGCCAGCGCCACGAGCACGCCGATGAACCCGAGCTCCTCGCCGACCACGGAGAAGATGAAGTCCGTGAACTGCGCCGGCAGGAACGCGAGGCGCTTCTGAGGCCCATGTAAGAAACCCTGCCCGAGAAAGCCCCCCGAGCCGATCGCGATCTTGGACTGGATGACGTGCCAACCGGTGGCGCGCGGGTCTTCTTGCGGGTTCAAAAAGGCGAGCAACCGGTTCTGCTGGTAGGGCGCTAACCGCTGCCAGAACGGTACGGCGACCACGCCCATGATGAGGTTGGCGAGCATGACGGCGAGGCCTTCCCACACGTACGGACGCCACCAGATCAGCAGGGCGATGAGCACCAAGATCCAGGCGCCCCAGGCGACCGTGGAAAACGCGAGCACCAGCCCGATCACCGGCGAGCCCAGGAGCACCAGCAGCGACATCCGTGTCCCCGCCCAGTAGAGCATCGTGAACAGAATGGCGACGAACACCATCGAGCTGCCGAGGTCCGGCTGCTTGAATACGAGGAAGCTGGGGATGCCGGCGATCAGGCACGGACTGAGCACGGGTGCGCCGGCAGGTCGCCCGATCAATGGGAACGGGAACGGCAGGTAGGCGAGATGCCGAAGCGTCGCGGGCGGGTCGCGTTGTTCCGCGAGCCACCGCGCCAGCATGAGCACGACGGCGAGCTTAGCGATCTCCGCCGGCTGTCCGAGTCGCACCCCGCCAACCGCGAGCCAGGACCGTTCACTGGCGGCAGTCCCGGCTCCCACGCCCGCGAACAGCGTCCAGATCAAGACCACCACGCCGAGTGCATAGGCGTATGGCGTGGCCCATTCGAGCAGCCGGGGCGATGCGCGGAACATCAGCACGGTGGCGATGAGGCCCATGGCGAGCCAGATCAGCTGCTTGCGCCAGATCGTCTCGACGAAGGTCGGCACATCGGTCTGTCCGGCGGAATACAGCGTGGCGAGCCCGTACGCCGCGAGGGCGAGGACGACCGCGACGAGCGGCCTATCGATTTCCCGGAGCGGGGGCCGCATGACCGGTGTCAACCGGTGGTGGTGGAGGAGGAGTCACACCCGTGTCGATGGGCGTGATCGTGGTGTCCTCGGCCGGCGGGCCGGGGAGCAGCTGCATAGGGCGCGGGGCCGTGTCTGTCGGCAGCACGATGCGGACGTTGGAGGCGACGGTCGTGTCGACACCCAGATAGCGACCGATCACCCGGGTCACGAGCGGGGCGACGAACGGCCCTTCGCGCGCGAACTCCACGATGGCCCCGACTACGATTTCGGGCTTGTCGGCCGGAGCGAAGCCGATGAACCAGCCGTGCGCGGGGCCGTGCGGATTCTGGGCAGTGCCCGTCTTGCCGGCAATCGCGATGCTACCACCGAAACGGGCCGCGCCACGCGCCGTGCCGCGCTCCACCACGCTGATCATGGCCTGCCGCAAGCCGGCGAGCTGATCGGGCGTGAGCCCAAGCGTCGCCTCCGGCCCCGACGCCGGGCGCACCAGGTACGGCGCGCGAGCGCGGCCGTCGCTCGCGAGCATCTGGTAGAACCGCACCATGTTCACGAGCGTCTGGGCGTTCTCGCCCTGACCGATGGCCAGGTTGAGCGTGACGGCTGAGGTCCACCGGCGAGGACCGTAGACGCGGTCGTAATAATCGGTCCCCGCCGGAAACAACCCGGTCTTCTCGTCGGGCAGGTCGATCCGCGTGGGAGAGCGGAAGCCCAGCGCCGTCGCATCCTCGAGCAGCGATGTGAGGCCGAGCTTCAATCCCAATTGGTAAAAGTAGACGTCGCAGCTCTGGGCAATGGCGTCGGCAAGGCTCAGATCTCCGTGCCCCGCCCCCGACCAGCATCGGAAGAAGCGGTTCCCGTACTGCAAGCCGCCACGACAGGGAATCGGCATGTGCGAATGCAGCGTCACGATGCCCCGCTTGAGGGCCATCGCGGCCACGGCGAGCTTCCACGTCGAGCCCGGCGGGTAGCGCCCCTTGATGGTGCGGTCGAAGAGCGGATGCGCCTCGCTCTCGTTGAGCCGGCGCCAGTATTCCGGGTCCACGCCGCCGACGAACGCGTTCGGGTCGAACCCGGGCGCGCTGTACAAAGCCAGGATCTCGCCCGTGTTGGGATTCATCGCGAGCACCGCGCCACGGTGCCCAGCAGGGAAGATCTGTGCGATGTAGCGTTGTAGATCGAGGTCGATGGTCGTGTGGAGCGGCTTGCCCGGTACCGGCGCGAGGCGGGACGCGGGTGGCGCCTCTCGGACCACGTGCCCCAGGGCGCTCACTTCCACGAAGCGCACCCCGTCGTAACCCCGCAGCGAATCGTCGTACTCACGCTCGAGCCCGTCCTTGCCCAAGAGCCCGCCGAGCCGCACCGCGGCGACGCGCTGCTGCGAGCGTTCGGCCTCGGTGAGCTCGCCGACGTATCCCACCAGGTGGGAGGCCAGGACGCTGTCCGGGTAGTGCCGCTTCGGCTCGGCCTGGATCAACAGCCCCGGAAAGAGCAGCCGCCGCTCCTCCAGGGCCGAGACGACGTCGAAGGTGGCGCTCGGGAGCACGGCGATGGGCAGGTACGGCGTCCGCCGATACCGGACCAGCACGCGCTGGATGGCCTGGCTGTCGAGCTTGACGATGGGCGCGAGGCGGTGGAGCGTCGCTCGCAGGGAGTCCTCATCAGCCGCCGGCAGGAGCGAGATGGTGTAGCCGGTGACGTTCTCCGCGAGAATCTTGCCGTTCCGGTCGGTGATGATCCCACGGGGCGCTGGCAGCGGGATCGGCCGGAGTCGATTGGTCTCGGACTGCAGCTGGAAGGCGGAATGCTCGAGGATCTGGGTGCGGAAGAACACGATCACGAGCGTCGCCAATGCGGCCCAGACGACGCCGCGGGCCATTCGCACGCGCCGGTCGAGGAGATGGGGAGGAAACGAGCTCATGTCGCGTCGCCCAAGGCGATCCCCAGGCGGGCCCGGAACGTCCATAGCACGAGCACGCCCCCCCCCGCGCGCATGCGGCCCCCC
>JACXTT010006579.1_pt1 | contig 16558 bp, 16 predicted proteins | sample 9270951 | NCBI WGS metagenome assembly JACXTT01 (sample SAMN15532306, study PRJNA645909) | rock metagenome | isolation source: weathered quartz diorite | place: Puerto Rico | collected 2017-06-21 | reverse complement strand
TACACCACCGACAGCACCAGGCCGACCGTCAACGGCGTGAGCAGCAGGCCGAGGGGCCGCCAGTAGCGTAGCGCGCACAGGGCGGCGACCACGGCGGCGGCCACGTGCGACGACGGAAAGGCCGCGCCCCACGAATCCCCGAGGTCCAGGAGCCACTGGGTGGCGCGCGCCGGCCACACGGAGGTGGCGGCATTGTGGGCGAGGTCGAACGTGTAGCGCGGGCCCGCGACCGGGAAGAAGAGGAAGACGACGTAACAGATATAGAACGTCACCATCACGGCGAAGATCGTGCGCCGCGCCGCGTCCCGCCGCCCGCTGAACCATAGCCCGAGCGGCGAAGCGTACAGGATGGCGTAGTACGCCAGGTAGCAGCTGTGCAGGAGCCAGGAGAGCAGCGGATTCGGCATCTCGCGGATCCAGCGGTAGGAAAGCTGCGAGCCGAACACCCACACCTCGAGCCGCTGGATGACGTGGTCGTGCTGGTATCCCAGATCGACGTTCAGGACGCCGACTTCCGCGTACAACGCGCCGAGCAGCAGCATCGGGTACCAATCGCCCAGGAAGCGACCGACGAGGCCCGCTTGCCGGGCGAGGGGCGCGAGGAGCACCAACGTCACGAGCAGCACGTGCGCCGTGAGCAGCAGGTCCCAACTGGCGTGGTCGTAGCCTGAGAATGCCAGGACGGCGGCGGTCGCGACGGCGACGTAGAGGAGCGTGACGATGTCCACCGCGGTGAGGCGTTCCAAGACGCCACGACGCAACGTGGCCAGCGCGGTCGTGAAACGTGGCGTCATGGCATCGTGCAACGTGCTCACAACCACCCCTCCCTCCGATACCAGGCTGCCGTCCGCCGCAGTCCCGTCTCCAGGTCGGTCGCCGCGTGCCATCCCGCATCGCGCGCCAACGCATCGGGGCGGCACGTCCAGGCCGGGGCGAGGAATTCCGCCGCCTTGTCACTCGACAAGAGTGTGGCTCGACCCGCGAGGTGCGCAATCGAGCCGATGGTCCACAGGAGACCGCGGGCGAGCGGTGCCGGCAGGGGTACCACGCGCGGCTCCCGTCCCACGGCCCGCCCGATGGCCCGGACCAGCTCGCGGCTGGTGGTCACGACGGGATGCGCGGCATAGTACACCCGGTTGGCGGCGGTGGGCGCAGTGGCCGCCGCCACCAACGCGGCTGCGAGATCCCCCGCGTAGATGACCGACAGTTCCTGGCTTCCGTCACCGAACACGGGCGCCAGCCCCGTGCGGGCGAGCTTGAAGGCCTTGAGGACCTCGCGATCCCACTCGCCGTACACGGTCGGGGGGCGCACGATGGTCCACGATCGCGCTTTCGCACGCACGAGCAGTTCGGCAGCGAGCTTGCTCTCGCCGTACGGAGTGACGGGGGTCGGCGCCCGGGTCTCATCGATCGGCTGGCCCGGCACCGTGGGCCCGGCGGCGGCCAGCGACGAGACGAGCACGAAGCGCCGCGGCGACGCGCCTTCCTGTGACGCGGCCTCGAGCAGGTGCGCCGTCCCGTCGCGGTTGGCCCGCATGAACTCGTCCAGATTGCGGGCGCTGATGCGCCCCGCCACGTGGTAGATCACCTCGGCGCCGCCGCACCCATCCCGCAGGGCGGCGGCGTCGTCCAAATCGCCCCGCACGAGACGCACATCGGTCCAGCCGAGGGCTTGCGCCTTCGCGGCGTTCCGCACCAGGCACGTCACCGCGTCGCCGCGCGCGCGCAAGGCCTGCACCAGGTGCGCACCGACGAGCCCCGTACCGCCGGTGACGAACGCCTTCACAAGGGCTTGTCGTAGACTCGGTACGTTTTGTAGGGGCGAAAGCCGAGCTGCTGGGCGCCATTGACCATCGGGACGTTGTCTTCGAGGATCCAGCCGCCCTCGCCCCAGTGGTAGCCGTGGACCGCGCCCTTGGTCCAGATCCAGTGGTACATCATCGCATCCACGCCGGCCCCCCGGTATTCCTTCAACGTGCCCAACAACGGTATGCGGCAACGATGAATGCGCCGGGCGTACCACAGAACTTTGGGTAGCCCATAGATCCGACCCGACGGGTTGTGCTTCAGGGCCACGTTCAGGTCGGGGAGCGCGACGGCAAATCCGATCACCTTGCCCTGCCGCTCGGCGAAACACACCAGGTCTGGGACGACAATCGGCTTCAGCTGCTTCGCGAGATGGTCGATCTCCGCATTGGTGAGCGGCACGAAGCCCCAGTTGCGCTCCCACGCTTGATTGTACAGCACCTTCACGAGCTCTACTTCTTCTTTGAAACACTTCATGTCGAGCGGGCGCAGCGTGATGCCTTTGCGCTCGGCCACCACCGTGGCCGCGCGCGCGATGCGCTCGGGCATCTGGGCGGCGCCGCTTTCGAACGCGATCAGGTCCTTTGCTTTGGTGAGCCCGTAGGCGTCGTGCAACGCGACGTAGTACGGGGGATTGTGGGGCATCATCAGGACGGGCGGCGTGTCGAACCCTTTCACCAGCAGCCCGCATTCATCGTTGATCGACGGGTTCATCGGGCCGCGCATCAGCCGGAAGCCCTTGTCGCGAAGCCAGCGCCCGGCGGCATCGAACAGCGCGTTCGCGACGGGCTGCTCGTTCACACACTCGAAGAAGCCGAAAAACCCGACGCTATCGCGATGCTCGCGGGTGTGCGCGTCGTTCTTGATGGCCGCGATGCGGCCGACAATGCGGCCGTCCCGCTCAGCGACGAAGTACTGCGCTTCGGCGTGTTCGAAGAAGGGATTCTTGCCCGGCGTGAGGAGCGTCCGGACGTCCATCCGCAGCTGCGGCACCCAGAGCGGGTCGCTGCGGTGCAGCTCGTACGGAAAGCCGATGAACCGCTCCAGACCGCGCCCGTTCGTGACGGGCGCGATCTGCGGAGCGCTCAGATGACCCCCAGCTCTTTTCCGAGCCTGCCGAAGGTCTCCAGGGCGTAGTCGATTTGATCAGCCGTGTGCGTCGCCATGACGCTGGTCCGCAGCCGGCAGCGCGACGGCGGCAGCGCCGGCGGCACGACGGGGTTGGTGAACACCCCGGCGTCGAACAGCTTGCGCCAGAAGAGCAGCGTCTTGTCGAACTCGCCGATCAGGAACGGGACGATGGGCGTCTCGGTCGTGCCGATGTCGAACCCCATGGAGCGCAGGCCTTCCTGGAGCCGGCGAGCGTTTACCCAGAGACACTCCCGCCGCTCCGGCTCGCGCTGCATGACGTGCAGTGCGGCGAGCACGCCGGCGGTATTGGAGGGTGGCAGCGCGGCCGTGAAGACGAGGGGCCGGGCATTGTAGCGGAGAAACTCGATCACGCCCTCGGGGCCCGCCACGAACCCGCCGATGGAGGCGAGCGACTTCGAGAAGGTACCGACGATCAGGTCCACGTCGTCGCTCAGCCCGAATTGCGCGGCCGTGCCGTCGCCCCGGGGACCCAGCACACCGACGGCATGGGCGTCGTCGATCGCGAGGGCCGCGCCGTGCTTCTGGGCGATCTTGAGCAGGTTGGGCACGTCGGCGATGTCTCCCTCCATCGAGTAGACGCCGTCGACGATGATCATGACGCCGGTGCCCGGCGGCACCTGCTGCAGCTTGTGCTCGAGGTTGCCGAGGTCGCCGTGGTTGAAGCGCACGGTCTGACCGTAGGACATCTTGGCGCCGTCCACGATCGAGGCGTGGTCCAGCTTGTCCAGGAAGACGAAGTCTCCGCGGCCCACCAATCCCGACACGACTCCCAGGTTCGCCTGGTAACCGGTCGAAAACACGAGACAGGCTTCCTTGCCGAAGAACTGCGCCAGCTCGGCTTCCAGCTGCTGGTGGAGATCCAGCGTGCCGTTCAAGAGCCGGCTGCCCGTGCAGCCCGACCCGTAGCGGTCCAGCGCCGCCTTGGCGGCGCCGAGCACCTCCGGGTGATGCGTGAGCCCCAGGTAGTTGTTGGAGCCCATCATGATCCGCTCTTTCCCCTCGATCACGACCACGGTGTCTTCGGACCGGGAGATCGGCTTGTACCAGGCGTGGAGCCCGGACGCCTGCACCTCGCGCGCCTTGGGGAGGAAGTTTCTGCACTTCTCGAACAGCGCGATGTTCTGCAGGGTCTCGGTGTTCACGGGCCCCCAGGTGTTGGATTGGGAAAATTCAGCCCCAAGGGTAACGGGCAGGGGCTAAAACCGCAAGGCCACGAGAGATGCGACCCGTCAGCGCGCCTCGGTGACCGCACGTAAGTTGAATGCCGCCCGCCACTCTGATTGGAGCCCGTATGCGTCGCTTCGTCGCCGCCCTCGTCCTTCTCGCCGTCGCCGCTCCGTCGGCGCGGGGGCAGGCGCCGTACAGCGTGAGCTGGGGCGACGCCGTGTCGGTCGTCTCGGCCGGAGTCGCCGCCCTCATCCCGGAAGCGACCAAGCTGCCGAAGTCCGCGCCCTCCTGTGGGGCTACTGTCCCGTGCGATCCGGCGTCGCTCCCCGGCATCGACCGTGTGGCGCTCCACACCTTCTCCGGATCCGCGGGCACCGCGAGTAGCGCGCTGCTCGCGGGACTCGTCGGCTTCGCGGGGATCGCGTCGTTCCAGGGCGCGACTCCGGCGCAGCGTCGCGGGCACGTCGCCGTATTCGCGAACTCGCTCGCCTGGACGTTCGCCGCGACGGACTGGGTGAAGGTGATCGTGCGCCGCAAGCGACCGGTGCTGTACACCGCGGGTGCGACGGCGGCGGCCGGCGACCCCAACAGCCAGCGCTCGTTCCCGTCCGGGCACGCATCGGTCGCGTTCGCCGCCGCCACGACCTATCTCATGATGGCGCGGCGCGAGCGACTGCCGCATCAGACCCGCAATGCCCTACTGCTCTATGTCGGAGCGCTCGGCGTGTCCGCCCTGCGGGTGTCTGCCGGTAAGCACTTTCCGACGGACGTACTCGGCGGGGCGGTCCTCGGCACGGGCATCGGCTGGCTGACCGCAAAGGTGCATCCGACCGAACCGTGACGCAGCCGCATCAGCTCCCTCGGGTCATGCGGCTGCGCGACGTGGTGCTGTTCAACATCAGCGCCATCGTCGGGCTCCGCTGGCTGACCACCGCCGCGAGCCAGTTCGGGCTCGCCAGCCTGGGACTGTGGCTGCTCGCGATGGTCGTCTTCTTCCTGCCGTCGGCGGTGGCGGTGCGCGAGCTCGCCGACATCGATCCGGGAGTCGGCGGGATCTATCGCTGGGTGCGGCGCGCCTTCGGGCCATTGCACGGCTTCGTGGCGGGGTGGGGGTATTGGGTCAACAACCTGTTTTACTTCCCCTCACTGCTCGTCAGCACGGCCGCGATCGCCGCCTATGCCGCCGGGCCGCGCTTCGTGCACCTGGGCGACAACAACGCGTTCATCGCGCTGGTGGCGCTCGCGGGACTGTGGCTCGCGGTGGGCATGAACGTCGTGGGCCTGGGGGTGGGGAAGCGGCTGCAGAATCTGGGTGGCCATGGCACCTGGCTGCCGGGGCTCATTTTCGTGGTGCTCGCGGTCTGGTCGCTCGCGACGCACGGCAGCGCGACGCCGGTGACGGCGCGCGGCCTCCTGCCTGCACGTCTCGATCTGCAGTCCATCTATTTTTTCGCCACGATGACCTTCGCCTTTGCCGGGCTGGAGCTGGCGCCCACGCTGGGCGACGAGATCCACGACCCCGCGCGCACTCTACGCCGCGGCATCGTGGTCTCGGGGCTCGCGATCGTGGGAATCTACGTCCTCGGCACGGCGGCGATGCTCGTCGCGCTGCCGCACGAGACGGTGAGTATCACGAACGGCATGCCCCAGGCGACGGCCGCCCTGGTCGAGCGGCTCGGCGCGGGCTGGCTGGCGCCCGTGGCGAGTGTCGTGGCCATCCTCCTGGTGCTCGGGAACTTCGGCGGCGTCGGCGCCTGGCTCGCGGGATCAGCGCGCTTGCCGTACGTGGCGGGCCTGGATGGGGCGTTGCCGGCGGCGTTCGGGCGGATCCATCCGCGGTGGCAGACGCCCTACGTGGGGTTGCTCGTTCAGGGGGCGATCGCGACGCTCTTCGTGATCGCGAGTCTCGTCGGAACGACGGTGAAGAACGCCTATCTGGTCCTCACGCAGACCACCCTGATCCTGTTCTTCATCCCCTACCTGTACCTGTTCCTGGCGTACCTACGCATGCGTCGGCAGCGGACTGTCACGACGGCGCTCGCCGGGCTGGTCGGGTTCGCGGCCGTCCTCTTCTCCATCGCGCTCGGCTTCGTCACGCCGGCCGATGAACCGAACCCCTGGCTCTACCGAGCGAAGGTCGTCGGCGGTGTGATCGGTTTCATGCTGGTGGGGGTACTACTGGCGGGCCGGCGTGTGAGACATGACACAGCCTCCCCGGGCGTCGTGGTTTAGGCTATATCGTAACCGCCTGTTCCGCTCACGATTCGAGGGTTCCCGTGACGCCCCGTTCGTTGGTCTTGGTGGTCGTGGTCTCCGCGCTGAGCGTGCCCGCCGTGACTCGTGCCCAGCAGGCACCTCCGCCTCGCGTGCGGCGCGAGATTCCGGGATTCGACTTCCGCAAGGACGGCGTGTGGCGCCGCCAGGCGCGGGCGGTGCGCGCGCTACGGGCGCGCCTCTGGTCGCGCCGGAACTTCGGCGCCCTCAACGCCCCGATGGCCGCCGCCGCTGCGCCACTCGGCTCCGCGCCGGCCGTGTCCGGGGTGCTCCGGGTTCCGGCGATTCTCTTCAAGTTCAAGAACACGCCCGCGTCGGAGCTGCGCACCACCACCCAGTACAACCAGGTGCTGTTTGGGGCCACCCCAACGGGTGCCGCCGCGGGGCGTCCGTACACGTACCGCAGCTTCTACGAGCAGATGTCGAACGGCCTGCTGAGCGTGCAGGGCCAAGCGTACGGATACGCCGCGCTCGACTCGAACGAGGTGACCTACACCGGCGTGGCGGGCACCTGCACCGGCAACCCGTACGGCAACACGAACTGCAATGGGCTGTTCAGCCAGGACGCCCAGACGCGGATGCAAGCGGGGTTGCGAGAAGCGCTGCGCAAGCTCGATAACCAGGTCGACTGGACGCAATACGACTCCGACGGCGACGGCTACGTGGATCTCGTGGCCTTCATTCATCCGCCGCTCGACGGCGCGTGCGGCGGCGCGACGAACAACCATCTCTGGTCCCACCGCTTCTTCCTCACGGGCCTCCCGTACGTCACGCATTCCATGAATGCGCAAGGCGTTCCCATCAAAGTGGCGGACTACATTCTCGAGAGCGGAGTGGGTGGACTGGACGGCTGCGACACTACGCAAATCATGCCGGTCGGGACGGTGGCGCACGAGACGGGTCATGGGTTCTCGCTGCCCGATCTGTACGACACCGACAACACGAGTGAAGGCGTCGGCGAGTGGAGCCTCATGGGCAGCGGCAACTACACCTCGCCGTTCAGCCCGTCGCGCATGGATGCGTGGTCGTTGAGCCAGCTGGGGTGGGTCACGCTGGTGCCGCTGTCCACTAACGGCACGTTCAGCTTCGGGGCGGCTCCCACGTCCGACACGGCGTTCTTCCTGCCGGTCGGGGGCGCGAACCCGCGCGGCGAGTTCTTCCTGCTCGAGAACCGCCAGCCGCTACAGTCCGACAGCGCGATGATTCGCTATCACTGTGTTCGGGTAAGTGGAGCGTCGATGCCGCCATGCGGTGGCGGCCTGCTCATCTACCACGTCGACTCCCAGCAGATTGCACAGCACGGCTTCGACCAGGATAATCGCGTGAACACGGCACCGATTCACGGCCTCGAAGTGGTGCAGGCGGATGCCCTGGGCAACCTCGATGCGAATCCGAACACCGCCTGCTCCGGCGCAGCCCCGACATGCTCCGATCGGGGCGACGCGGGCGACCCCTACCCGGGAACCACGGGCAACGGGGCGTTCACACCGACCAGCTCCCCGGCCGCAGTGCGGAACGCGGACGGGTTGCCCGCCGGACTCGTGCTCGATCAGATCACGCAGCTCGCGCCGAACGGTGCGATGCGGTTCCGTCTGACCTACCCCGTGTGGGTGGTACGCGCGACGGACTCGGCGGCCGTGATCCAATTCGATGCCGTGACGTATCACGAGTTCCGGGATATTCTCACGCCGGGCACGATGCACAACGTGGGCGTGGCAGATACCCAGTTCACCGCGGGCGGTCGCACGCGTCAGATCTTCGTGTCCTGGTCCGGTGGGCAAGCGCGCACCTTCAGTTACACCGTCAGTGCATCGCCGGAGACCCTCACCGTCACGCTGGCGCGGTCGCACCAGGTGCATTACAGCGCCACGAGCGGCGGTACCATCTCGGGCTCGGTGCCGAGCGACACGTTCCTGACCGAAGGGACGCCGGTGACGCTCACGGCCACCGACACCAGTACCGTGCGGACGTTCCAGGGCTGGGCGGGCGACACCGTCACGAAAAACCTGAGCGTCACGCTTCCGATGGGTCGGCCGTACTCGGTGCGCGCGGTGTTCCTCGAGACCTTCAGTACCGCCCAGGTGGTGGCCCAACTGCTCACCGGATCGAGCACGCTCACCGTGGCGCAGCTCGGAGATCTCGATCAGCTGGGCAACAACAACGGCGCATTCGATCTGGGGGATTTTCTCGCCTGGGTGCAGGCGACGGGAGCGCCGCTCACGGCCGAACAGCGGGCGCTCGTGAGCGCAGCCAAGCGGAAAGGAGCAGCTCGATGACGCGGCTCAGGGGATGGCTGCTGGTCGCGCTGGCCCTGGGCGGGGGCGCAGGCAGCTGTAGCAGCGACGGCGGCACCGGACCCGTGGCGGGCGTGCTCACTGTCTCGCTGGCGACTCCCAACCCCGGCGCGGACGGCGCGATTCTGTTCAGGGTGTCGGGCCCGCAGGCCCTCACCAGCGTCGCCGCCGGGGCCGGGCTCCGGGTGTTCGCCCCGCCGCTGTCCTTGTCGACGCGGCTTGCCGTCACCGGAACGCTGACCAACGGCGCCCTCGTGACGATCGGCGTCGCGGATACGCGGAGCGCGGGCCAGTACACCGCGACCGTTCAAAGTGTGGCCGCGCCGGATTTCCAGCTGCGCTCGCTCACCGGCTACTCCCTCACGGTCTCTCCGTAGCTTCGCACTCGCCCGGCTGCAGCACGAAAGCCGCCGTGCCGTCGGGGAGCCGGAGCGCGAGCACGGCGTCGCGCCAGGCGTGGGTCGCCCAGGTCACGAAGTCCCGAGCGGCGGGATGCGCTTGGGGACGGCGCACCAGGTACAGCGTGTACGGGTTCGTGAGCGCGGTGTCGGCGGCGAACAGTACGCGCGAGGCCAGCCCCTGGAGCTTCGCGTAGGTGGGGAGGTCGGCCAGGGCGTAGGCCCGTCGCTCGTCGGCCAGATGGAGCGTCGCCGCCTGGTCGGCACCCGACTCGATGTACCAGCGCGGCGCGGGCGTCACCCCCGCGGCGTGCCACAGCGCGAGCTCCTTTACGTGCGTGCCGGACGAATCGCCGCGGGAGACAAACGGCCCGCCAAGGGCGGCGATGAGGCGGAACGCCTCCGCCGCCGTAGCGGCAGTGGCCACGCGCGCGGGATCGGCCGCCGGTCCCACCACAGCGAACCGGCTTGCGGCGAGCGGGCAGCGCAGCAGGGCATGCCCGGGCGCCACCAGCAGCCGCTGCTCGAGGGCCGGCGCGTGGGTGATTACGACATCCAGGTCGCCGTTGGCGGCAGCGCGCAGGATCTGCCCCGAGGGAGCGACCACGGTCGTGAAGGGAGGGGGACCGGTCCAGAGCGACTCGAGCACGGCGAGCGCTCCGGACTGCTGAACGGTGTACGTGGTGCCAAGGCGGAGGGGAGCGGGGCCGGAGCGGCAGGCGGCGACGAGGCCCATCACGAGCAGGACGGTGTTGCGCAGGCGCATCACCCACTTTAGCAGCGGTCTCCGTGCCGCCGCAACTCCGCCCGCCCGTGCCGTAAAAACGCCCTAGTGTACTCGCCTCCCGCGTAGCATCATTTTCACATGTCCACGGCTCGCGCCTACGGACTGTGCCGCAGCGCCGCGCTCGCGTTCGGGCTGGTGCTCGCGGCGGCGTTGACGCTCCAGGGGCAGGACTCGAAGAAGCGCGAGCCGAAGCGACCGAAGCTCGACGCCGGCCGGGACACCAACAGCGCCGGCGCCTATCACCAGCACGGGATGCAGCATCTCGCGCGGCGTCCGCAGATGGCCGCCGACGCGTTTTATTGGGCGGCGCGTCTCGAGCCGTCCATTGCGGAGCCGTGGTACGGCCGCTGGTGCGCCCTCCTGCTCGCGATGCAGCGCCGGGACATGTTCGCGCTGATGAACGACGATTCCCGGTATTCGAAGGAGATCACGAGCATCGACTCGCTGCGCTACGAAGCGCTGCTGCGCGAGCCGCTCATCTACACGAAGCTCGACGCCGTACTCGTGCGGGACTTCTTCTCGGCGGTCAGTTTGGCGACGGAGGGCGAAGTGAGCGAGATGGACCTCGCCATGGTGCCCGATCCGGCGATGAAGGCGTGGCTCGCCTATGGCAGCGGCCGGTTCGGCGAGTCCGTCAAGCAATACGCGCTCGCGATCAATAAGAAGCCGAAGGCCAGGGGGCTGCATGCGGCGCGGGCGCGCGCGTTCGTCCCGCTGCTGCAGTACGACAGCGCCGTGGCCGAGTTCGAAGCGGAGCGCGCGCTGGAGCAGAGCGGTGAGTCGACGCTGGTCCGGGTTTACAACAGCAAGGAGATGCTCGAGTACAGCATCGGGCGGGTGCGTGAGACTCAGGGCAACGACCAGGGCGCGCGGGATGCATACGGCCGGGCCCTGGTGGAGAACCTCGCCTTCTATCCTGGGCACACGGCCCTCGCGCGGTTGGCCCTGACGACGGGCGACACTGCCGGCGCGCTGAAGGAATACGATCTGGCGGCGCAGCTCGCGCCCAACCGGGCCGACATCCGATACGTGTACGGCGTGCTCCTGATGACGCGGCAACGCTTCGAGGAGGCGGTGGAGCAGTTTCAGCAGGCGGTCGACGCGGACCCGTATTTCGTGAAGCCGTATTTCCCGCTGGCCTACCTGCGCGAAGGGCAGGGGAGGGACTCGCTCGCGATCGCGTACTACACGCAATTCATTGCCTTGGCCCCGGCAGTGTACGCGCGTCAGGTGGAGGACGCTCGCCAGCGGCTGAGGGAGTTGCAGCGCCTCGTTTCGGAGAGCCACTGAGCGTCCCCCCTGCTATCTTAGGGAGCCGTGACGGGGCGGTAGCTCAGCTGGGAGAGCACCTGGTTTGCAACCAGGGGGTCGTGGGTTCGAATCCCATCCGCTCCATTCAACTTCCGACGCCATGTCCCCCACCGACTGGTTGCCGTTTCTCACGGAGCTCGCGGATGACGCGGACGCGCTCGCGCTGCGCTGGTTTCGCGCCGCCGGACTCCGCGTCCAGAACAAGCCGGATCTGAGCCCCGTCACCCAAGCGGACCAGGCGATCGAAGCCATGGCGCGGAAGCGGGTGCGCCAGGCGCACCCCGAGCTGGGTGTGCTGGGCGAAGAGGAAGGCGAAGCGGAGGGGACCGCCCAGGGGCGGCTCATCATCGATCCGATCGATGGCACGCGGAACTTCGTGCGAGGCATTCCGGTGTTTGCGACGCTGCTGGCGATCGAGCACCGCGGCGAGGTCGTGGCCGGGGTCGCCAGTGCGCCGGCACTGGGAGCCCGCTGGCATGCTGCGCGCGGCGGCGGCGCGTTCCGCGACGGGCGCCGCATCGAGGTATCGCGGATCGATTCGCTCGGGCGCGCCCTGCTGTTCCATGGTAACCTCGGGCCCGGTGAGGCGGGGCCGCCCCGCGGGATCGCCGGGCTCATCGCGCGGGTCGAGCGCACGCGCGGTTTCGGAGACTTCTATCAACACATGCTGGTGGCGGAAGGGGCAGGGGAGATCGCGCTCGATCCTGTGATGCAGCCGTGGGACATTGCCGCGCTGCAGGTGATCGTGGAAGAAGCCGGGGGCCGAGCCACCAGTCTCGGCGGCGAGCGCTCGATTTACACGGGCAGCCTCGTGACGTCGAACGGACCGCTGCATGCATCCGCGCTGCGCGCCCTCGCGCAGCCGGAGTAAGGAGGTCCCCCTGATGGGTCCGTGGAAGATCTTGCTCCTGGGAGGCGCGTGTGCACTGGGACCGTGTGAGCTGGCGGGCCAGAAGCCGCCACCGTTGCAGAACGCGGCGGAGTCCAAGCGGCCCCGGCTCTCCAGCGCCGCGGACACCAACGACTGGGAGGCGTACTTCGATTATGGCGTTTCCCGGCTGCGCAGCGACCCGCGCGGCGCCGAGCGGGCGTTCTACTGGGCAGCGCGCCTCGAGCCCTCGCGGGCCGAACCCCTGTACGGGCGTTGGGTCGCGTACTGGATGCGATTCCCGGGATGGTTTGAAGAGTATGTAGACGAGCGGCCCCGCGCGCTTCAGTCGCCCAATGTCATCCAGGTCGATTCCCTGTACCAGCGGGCGTTGTTTCGAAACCCGCTCACCCCTCGCACGCTCCACATCCTTTTGTACGATCAGTTGCCGGGTCGCTGGGGGCGGGATCCGCTCACACAAGCGGTGCTCGACTACGGAGCCGGTAAGTTCGATGCCGCCGCGGCGGCATTCGGAAAACTGGTTCGCGACGATCCGCTCAAGCGCTACCGGGTGCGCTATTGGCAGGCGCTGTCTTTCACGGCCATGCAGCGGTACGACAGCGCGGCCTCCGAGGTGACTGCGCTGCTCGAGGAGCTGCGGCGACGCGACGAGAAGCGGCTCACCTACTGGTACGAGTCCAAGGAGCTGCTGGAATACAGTTTGGGGTTGCTGGAGCTGGCGCGTGGGAACCGGGAGGCCGCTCGCGCCGCCATGCAGCGTGCGCTGCTCGAGAACCTCGCGTTCTATCCGGCGCACGCCGCCCTTGGAGATGTCGCGCTGGGTGGCGGGGACCGAGCCTCGGGCCTGAGCGAATACGCGCAGGCCGTGGAGCTGGGTGGGGATGATGCCGGAGTACGGTATCGTTATGCGCAGGTCCTGGCAGGGGCAGGTCGCAACGAAGAAGCGGAGCAACAGCTCCGCAAGGTCATCGCGCTCGAGCCGCTATTCGCACCGCCGTACTTCACCCTCGGTACAGTGCTCGAGCCCCGCGGGCTTCCGCAGCAGGCGCTTGCGGCGTACCGCGACTACGTTCAACGAGCGCCGAGCCTGGCACCACTGGTGCCGCGCGCTCAGGCCCGCATGGCCGCGCTGAAGGGCCCGAAGGCCGACTCTGGAGGAGCACCGCCTCGTGATCGATGACGATGAAGAGGAATTCACGACGGGGGACGGGACCACCGAGACCGAAGTGGTCGTCGTCTGTCCTCATTGTGGCGAAACGAACGAGCTCGGCCTCGACCCCGGTGGCGGCGCGCTTCAGGAATACGTGGAAGACTGCCAGGTCTGCTGCCGGCCCTGGCGGGTAACGGTGCGCTACGCGCAGGACGGCAGCGCCGAGGTGTTCACGGAGCCGCTCGACGGCTGAAACGCCGGCCCGCGGCCCGCCGTAGATTGTCCGATCCTTCCGGGTACTGGATGCATGGCCGTCGGGCTTCGCTGCTTGTTCGTGGCGGCCGCACTCGGCAGCGCCCCGCGTGATGCTTGCGCAGGACACCACCGCTGCCCTTGCCGACACCTCCCTTCATCGCAGTGCCGGTCATTTCCACATCGGCCTCACGGTTCACGACTACGGTATCAGCCTCGGTAACGCTCCGCGCGTAACCGGGATCCGTATCAACGTCCAGGACGCAGGGCTCGAGCGCGTGAACGGCGTCAACCTTACCTTGTGGAAGCCCCGCGATCCCATCACCGGCACGATCAACGGTATCCAGGTGGGCATAGCGCCGGGGTCCGAGGCGGTGAATGGCATCGCGATCGGCGTGGCGGGCGTGGTCACGGAGCGACGGGCGCGCTGGGTGATGGTCGGCGGCCTGGGTGCGGTGGCCAACGGCAGCATCGAGGGAATCGCCATCGGCGGACTGGGAACGGTAGCCAACCACGACATTCGGGGCATCGCTGTGGCCGGCCTCGGTACCGTGGCGAACCACACCATCACCGGGATCGCCATCGCCGGCCTCGGCACGGTCGCGAACCGCGACGTCGTCGGGCGTGGGCGTGGCGGGGCTCGGCCTGGTGGCAAACGGGGCGCTGCGCGGGGTCGGGGTCGGCGGTCTGGGGACGGTGGCGAACGGGTCGATCAGCGGGCTCGGGATCGCGGGCCTCGGAGTGGTGACCAATGGTCGGCTCACCGGGGCGGGCTTGGCGGGATTGGCCGTAGTGGCGAACGAGGAGATCCGCGGCGTGGCTATCGCGGGCTACAGCGTCGATACCAGAGCATTCGCTGGTCTCTCGGTGAGCGCGTACAACCGGGTGCGAGGACCCCACCATGGGCTGGCCATCGGGTTGTACAACTCCGCCTACGAGCTGCACGGTATCCAGATCGGCGTCATCAACCGCGCGAAGAACAACAAGCCCCCGTTCAAAATCCTGCCCATCCTGAATATCCATCTCTAGACGACAAGGGGCCGGAACGCTTGTCCCAGCCCCTGGTCACTGTTCACCGCTGCGCGTCTGTGCGTCCAGTTTGGGCCGTTCCTATTTCCTCGCCGCCTCGTACCTCCTCGCGACTTCGGTCCAGTTGACCACATTCCACCACGCGGCCACGTAGTCCGCCCGTCGGTTTTGGTACTTGAGGTAGTACGCGTGCTCCCACACATCGAGTCCGAGGACGGGAGTTTTCCCGTCCATGAGCGGGCTGTCCTGGTTCGCGGTGCTGAACACCTCCAGCTTGCCGCCCGCGACGGCGAGCCACGCCCAGCCGCTGCCGAACCGGGTCGTGCCGGCCGTGGACAACTGCTCCTTGAACGGAGCGAAACCGCCGAACGCCTGGTTGATCGCGTCCGCCAGCGCGCCGCTCGGCTCACTCCCGCCGCCCTTGCCGGCGGGCGCCATGATCGTCCAGAACAGCGAATGATTGTGGTGACCGCCGCCGTTGTTGCGGACGGCGGTGCGGATGTCGTCGGGGATACTGTTGATGCTGCGCAACAGCTCCTCGAGCCGCTTGTCATACAGCGCCGGATGTTTGTCCAGCGCCGCGTTCAGGTTGCTGACATAGGCTTGATGGTGCTTGCCGTGGTGGATCTGCATGGTCTGCGCGTCGATATGCGGCTCGAGCGCGGCGTAGTCGTAGGGCAGAGGAGGCAGCGTATGCTTGTTGACTCGCTCTGCAGGTGTGGTTGTTTGGGTCATCGTCGATCTCCTCGTGGCTGTTTGTCCGTGTCAACCCGTGATCCCGGATGAAGGTTCCCGCTTGCTTCCGTTTGAAGCGCCGATATCTTCCCGAACCGGCAGCTCACGTCTCCGTCGCGGTCCCATCACCTGCGAGGCGCACGATGGCGCTGTTCTCCGATGCGGGAATCCAGTTCCTGCTCCGCTGGCTGCACTTTCTCTCCGGCATCACGTGGATCGGCCTGCTCTATTACTTCAACTTCGTACAAGGTCCGTTCATGGCCGAGGCGGACGCGGCCACCAAGAGCGGCGCGACGCAGAAACTCGTGCCGCGCGCGCTGTGGTGGTTCCGTTGGAGCGCGGCTGTCACCTTCCTGTCCGGCGCTACCATCCTGGGCCTGCGGCGTGCCAGCTGGAATGATCCCTGGGGCCTCACGATTCTCACCGGTGCGGCGTTCGGCACCGTGATGCTCGCCAATGTGTGGCGCGTGATCTGGCCCAATCAGAAGATCGTGATCGCCAATGCGGTAGCGCTCGCGGGCGGGGGACAGGCGAATCCCGCGGCCGCGGGGGCGGCGCGGCGCGCGTTTCTCGCATCGCGCACCAACGTCGTGTTCTCGTTTCCGATGCTGTTTTTCATGGGCGGTGCGTCGCACTTCACGCTCCCGGCGGCGGGGAACCGCGGCCTCTGGGCCGTGGTGCTGCTCGTGATTATCGCCCTGCTCGAGATCAACGCGCTGGTGGGAACGACGGGGCCGGCCAAGAAGCCGATCGAGACGGTGCGCGGCGTGATCGCGACCGGGGTGGTGACGGCGCTGCTCGTCTACTGGATCGCCTTGGCCGTGCTGCGCTCGCAAGGGGTGTGACGTTCGCAGCTGCGGCCTCGACCACCCTGCCCGTCGGGGTCGTGGCGCCCGATTTCAGACTGCCGTCCACCGCGGGGACCGACGTCGCGCTGTCCTCGTTTCGGGGCCGGAAACACGTGCTACTCGCGTTCTTCCCGCTCGCGTTCACCAGCACCTGTACCGCCGAGAACTGCGCCTTCAGTGAGGACTACGACGCGTTCGAGCGGGCCGGCACGATCGTGCTCCCGATCAGCGTGGACTCGGTGCCGACGCTCAAGGAGTACAAGGCGAAGCACGCGATGCGGCAGGATCTGCTGAGTGACTTCAAGCGCGACGTGAGCCGCGTTTACGGGGTGCTGCTCGAGGATCGTTTCTTCTCGAAGCGCGCCTATTTCCTCATCGACCAACAGGGCATCCTGCGCTGGCGCCACGTCGAGGCGGAGCTCGGGGACCGGCGTGACGATGTCGAGCTGCTCCGGCAGATCGCCGC
>JACXTT010006578.1_pt1 | contig 16558 bp, 9 predicted proteins | sample 9270951 | NCBI WGS metagenome assembly JACXTT01 (sample SAMN15532306, study PRJNA645909) | rock metagenome | isolation source: weathered quartz diorite | place: Puerto Rico | collected 2017-06-21 | reverse complement strand
GGGGCATGGCGATTCTCCTTTTTAGCTCGACACTCAAAAGGGTACCGCTATTGCTTCACTTTACCCCCCCCTACGTTCGACCCAAAGTGCAACAAGTCGTACGCGAATTCGCCAAAATGCCTGGAAACCCTCGCCAAATGGCGTTCTGCGAATTTTATGCGCCTGCCGTAATCCCGAACTGCCTGCTGCTTCCCGCCGAAGTCGACTAAAACTGCAGGCCCAGATTCAGCCTGACACTGCGCGGCTCGACCGGGTGGAAATGTATATCGCCAAGCCCGCCGGCCGGCTCGCCCGGCAAGCGCGAGGCGTAAAAATAGTCGATATCGCTGGCGCGACGGTTGAACAGATTGAACACATCGAGGGAAATTTTCCAGTCGCGATTGACCTGGTAAGCCGCGCGCGCGTAGGCCAATTTGGTCGAGGCGGAGCGCCGGCTGTTGTCCTCAATCAGCGCACGCGGGCCGAAATAGCGCCACTGAAAACTGCCCGACCAGGGGCCGAGGTCTTTGAGCGTCACGCCCAGCGAGGCGACCTTTTCGATCGAGCCAGGGATATGGTCGCCGGCTGCATCGAATTCAGTGAAGCGCGCCCGCGACAGCGAGAGATCCAGGTCGAACAGCAGCCAGGGTGCGGCGATGTAATGGTTGTTCCATTCCACGCCGCGACGCACGCTGCTGCGGCTCGCTTCGGTGTCGCCGGCGTCGCCGGCAAACACCAGCTCAGAGGCGAGGCGCAAGCGCCAGACGGCAAGTGAAGACTGCAGGCCGGGCACCCATTCGCTGCGCATGCCGATCTCGCTGCCGCGCGATTTCACCAGTGGTGTCACCGGCGCGGTTGGCAGCAATTCGTGCGGCGTCAGATGGGCGGTGGTGCCGCGCGCATCATTGCTGTGGAAGCCTTCACCATAATTCAGGAAAAACTCCGTCTGCACCCAGGGCCCGAAAATCAGCGAGAGCTTGGGCGAGGTCAATTGCTCGCGGGCGCGGCCGCTGTTGGCGGCGATATTGCTGTCGACATCGAATCGATAGTGATCGACGCGCACACCCGCGACGCTGCGCAGCCAATCGCTCCAGCGCAGATTGTTGTCGAGATAAACCGCCGCACTTGTCTGCCGGACCTGATCAAGGCGGGCGGTCGCCACGCGTTGCCGCGCAACGGTGCTGTAGAGCGCCACCGGGTCCAGTCGATCCTGGCGCGCCTGCACGCCCAGCTGGTTGCTCATCTCGAGGCCGAACAGCTTGCCGTAAAACGTCTGACTGCTGCCGAAGCCAACGGTGCGCCGATGCTCGGCCTGCTCGAATTGATCGCCCTGGATGGCGTCGCCCAGGTCCGCCGGGTGATCCAGCGCGTAGGTGAAATTGCTGAACAGCTGCAGGCGCGATTGCAGGGCGTAGGCATTCAACTGGAAGCGGCCGAGGTCATTGCGTCGGCGCAAATCCATCGACAGGCTGTAACGCGCGCTGTCACCGCCGTCGGTGGGGTCGACAGTGCCGAAGCGATCGAGCGCGCCGCTTGTGGCCGCGCGCAGTGGAATCTGGTCAGTCGAATTCCAGCGCGCCTGATAAGCCATTGCCGTCAGGCTGAAGCCAGCATCGCGGCTGCCGCTGCTGTAGCGCATCAGCGCGCTGGCTTTGCGAAATTTTTCCGGGTTCTGCCAGGGGCCGTCATTGCCGGCAAGTTCCACGCCCGCCAGAAGATGGCCATCGCCCAGCGAAGTCGAAGCCGCCGCGACGCCGCGACGGTAGTTGTTTTCGCCAAGCGTGACCGTGGCGAAGCCGCGTTTCAACGCATTGAACAAGCTCATGCGCGCGCTGCCGGCCGAGGCGAAATCACCCTCCTCGGCGTAGTAGGGGCCTTTTTTGTAGTCGATGCGGTTGACCAGTTCCGGAATCAGGAAATTGAGATCGGTGTAGCCTTGGCCATGCGCATGGCTGGGCATATTGACCGGCATGCCATCGACGAAGGTGGCGAAATCGGTGCCGTGGTCGAGATTGAAGCCACGCAGGAAATACTGATTGGCCTTGCCGTCGCCGCTGTGCTGGGTGACGATCACGCCGGGCACGAATTCCAGCAGCTCGCCAGGGCGCAGGGCCGGGCGGTTCTGGATCAGCGCGGCCGTGACACTGCCGGCGCTGGCGGCATCGCTGCTGCCGACGCCGTTTTCATAATTGCCGAGGACTTCGATCTTGTCGATTTTTTGCGCGTCGACGGCGCATGCCGTCGTGGCGAACAACGCAGGCAAGCTGAATGCGGCGAATTGGCAGGAAAGATTGCGGAGGAAATTCAAAGCGGCAGGCTGTCGGGGAATCAAAGGGCGCGGGCACCGGGAAGCGAACGGGTCATTATGCGAAGGCCTGCAGTGTACCGCGACAATTTTGCATTGATTGTGACAAGATTTTTCCGGGAAATGATGGCGAAGGGGAATCGGCCGGGCGGCTGCCTTGTCATCATTCGGCAACTATTTTCTGCCTAGCATTCGGTTCGCTTCCAGACGCCATGCGTTGCGCGTCCATGCGTGTTGCTTCTTTACCCCTGCCAGGCCGAAGCCGATGAAAGAATTGTACGAATTGTTCCCGACTCCGCTGATGTGGGTGGAAGGCCTGATTGATGAGGCGCTCGTGGCGGAACTCGCCGGCCGTTTTCGCCGAGCTGCCACCAGCGCCAATGCCAAATCGGCGCAGCTGTCACATACAGAAATTCTCGCGGTCGACGCCGACCCCGCTCTTGCGGAAGTCAGCCGCCTGCTCGCGCCCAGCATTGCCGAACTTGGTCTGCAGTTGTTCGGCGAATCCCTTGCCTGGTCGATCAAGGAAATGTGGGGCAATGTCCTGGAAAAGGGCGGCAACCAGTCCATGCACAACCATGCCAACAGCTTCATCTCCGGCGTCGTCTACCTGACCCCTTCGCACCCGTCGGCCAATACGGTATTCATCAAGGCCCCCGCGGCGTCCAGCTTCGTGTTCCAGAACATGCACAAGGGCGCAGTGCTCGGTCCCTTCAACGCCAGCAAATGGATCGCTCCCGATCCGTCCCCCGGGGATGTGGTGCTGTTTCCCAGCTATTTGCTGCATGAGGTGCCGGTCAATGCCGGCAGCCGGCGCATTTCCCTGGCCTTCAACGCCATTCCGGAAAAGCTCGATTCCTGGGGTTATGCGATTCGCTTCGGGAAGTAGGCCGCCTTCATCAATTTGTCATGCGTGCGGCGCAACATCGCGCCTTCGAATCAAATTTAAGCGGGGTGGGTCATGATCAACGGCGGCATGGTCAGCAGTCGATTCATTCAGGGCATGGCCATGGCCATTGCCAGTTCCGGATTGGCGTTTGCCGCACTGGGGCATGAATATTATGCGGCGGGTTTCAAGATCGTCCATCCCTGGGCCATGCCGACGGGGCCCGCTGACAAGAGCACCGTCGCCTTCGTGCGCTTCGAGGAAATTTCCAGCGCCGACCGCCTGATCGGCGCGCGCTCGCCGGTTGCCGGGAAGATTGAAATCCGCGGGCCGATCGCGCCGGCCAAGGGCGTTCAGGCGTCGCCCCCGATGGCCAGCCTGAAAGCCCTCGACCTGCCGGTCGGCGGAGAGATCGAGATGAGCCAGCAAGGGGTGCATCTCGTGCTGGACGAGGTCAAAGGCCCCTTGCTCGGCGACCGCAGCTATCCGCTCACGCTGGTCTTCGAAAAGGCCGGAACGATTGAAACCATGATGGCGATGAGTCCGTTCTGAGGGTTCTGCACGGCTGGATCGGTGGCGGACCGGCGTTGTCATCATATCTACCTCAAATTGTAAAACGACTTGCATAAGCTTCGTTTGCCGGTTCCGCACAGAACGAAGCCCATCCCAATAGTTCAATGCGGCGGCCAACTCTTTCGCAATTGCCCGCAATTTCCAACCAGGAGCATTTCCCGATGAAAAATGTAATGGCTACCCGCGAACTGACGGCAGCGGTTTCCGCCGTGCTCGCCATCACGGCAACCGTCTGGGCGCCGACCGGTGCCTCCGCAGACGAAAAGAAGCCCGGCAAATATGTCACCGGCGATTTCCATAACCACACCACCTGCTCCGACGGCACCCTGTCGCTGAAGAAGCTGGTCGACAAATCCACCAACACCTTCGGCCTCGACTGGTTTGCCCAGGCTGGTCACGGCGGCAACAGCGCGCGCAACTGCACCCTGGCCGAAGATCCGTTTGAGCCCGTCCAACCGGCAGTGGGTTTGACCGTGCCGCCGACGATTCCTGCAAGCGGCCAGAACCGCGCCGACGGCAAAGGCCCGAACCAGACCTGGGTCGATACACTGCCCGGTAGTGCTGCCCGCATCAAAGGCACGCCGGTATTCCAGAACGGCGTGCTGTCGATGTGGAAATGGCAGGAAATCCAGGAATTCATTTACCCAATCATCGAGCAGGAAAGCCGCAATCGCAGCAAGCCGATCTACGTGGGTCTTGAACAAGTGGTGCCGGGTCACGAGCACACCAGCAGTGCCATTATCGACGGACAGTTGCCGGCCTTCGGTACCGGCAATGCGGATGCCATGGCCAAGTTCGAATACTGCTTCGACCGTGCCGATGGCGACCTGAGCCGTGGTGCGAATAACCAATGGGACTGCACCGTACCTGGCAGCAGCAAAAATGGCCTGGTCGATGCGGCGGCGAAAAAAATCCTCGTTGCTGGTGGTGTCGGTAGCGGGACGGCTGGCCACATCAAGACGGTGGAAGGCGTGAAATGGATGGCGGCCTATTACCCGCGCACCAGCTATTACATCCCGGCTCATCTGGAGCGCGCCGGCGCCTTCAACCCGAATGGCAACAACGGTTTCAATATCGAGCATCTGCGCGATTTCAACAATGCCGCGCCGGATGTGGCGTTCGGCTTTGAAAGCATGCCCGGCCACCAGGCTGACCCGCAGCGCGGTAGCTATAGCCCCGGCGCGGTTGGCGGCGGCACCTACGGCGGCGTCGGCATTTATGCCGCCGCCATCGGCGGCGTATGGGATGCCTTGTTGGGTGAAGGTCGTCGCTGGTTCTTCTTTGCCAGCTCCGATTATCACAACCGCGGCGCCTTCGGCCCCGACCAGCGCGAGAGCAGCGCCGACTTCTTCCCCGGTGAATACACCAAGGACCATGTGGCCGTGCGCACGCTTGGCGAACGCGAGGGCGATCATGATCACGATGACGATCGCCGCAGCAAGAAATTCGGCACGCAGCAAATTGTCGACGGCCTGCGCAGCGGCAACAGCTTTGTCGCCAACGGTGGCCTGATTGACCGCCTGTCCTTCGTCGCCTGTGTGGTGGAAGGCAAGGGCAAGGGCCGCAATGAAGAAGGGCGTGCATACAACGTCAATCCGCAGGAGCAGGCGATTGCCCGGGCCGCGCGTCGCAATGAAACCTACTCGCATCCGAACTGTGCCTCGATGGGTGAGGACCTGGTGGTGCGCGCTGGCGACGACGTGATGGTGACGGTGGTGGTGCGCGATCCGGTCGGTACCAACAATTCGCCGTACTCCTTCCCCAATCCCTCGCTTGCGCAACCCGGTGTCGGCATCATCCAGCCCTTGAATGCGCCGGTGCTGGACCATGTCGATCTGATCGGCGGCAATATCACCGGCAAGGTCGACCCGAGCAACACCGCAGCCTATGCCGGTCTGATCGGTTCACCAGCCGCGAGCAATCCGTCGGCGATGTTGAAGGCAACCTTCAACAGTGCCAACTGGACCGCCTCGACCGACGGCTGGCGCCGTATGAGCTTCCGCATCAACAATGTCGGCAGCTCGCAATATGTACGCCTGCGTGGCACCAACCTGCCGCCGGCGACACCGTATGAAACCGACAGCAAGGGCAATCCGCTGCTCGATTTCGGCTCGCAGGGCAAGATTCCCTGCACCGATGTCGCCTGCCCGGCACATATGGTGGTGGTGAACGGTGTGAAGACCTCGAGCCTCGATGTGGAGGCCTGGTCCGATCTCTGGTTCTACAGCAATCCGATTTTCATCAAGCTGCAATCGTCGGCGAATCTGGCTTCCCGCTAGTTCGCTGTCGGCAATACGCAACCGGACAGGCCTCGCGGCCTGTCCGGATTGTTTTTTTTGTTGAGCAATGAAGCAGGGTTTTTGCGCAAATGGCATCTGAACCATCGTTGATACTTTCCTCTCCCGCAGCACAAAGCGCGCCGCACGCGAACGCGCGACGCCATGCGGCCATGCTGCTGATGTTGTTCTCCGGTTTCGCCGGGCTTGGCTATCAAATCGTCTGGACCCAGCAGCTGAGCGCCTGGCTGGGCCATGAAATCATTTCGGTACTGGCGGTCGTCGCTGCTTTTTTTGGTGGCCTGGCAATCGGCGCGCACTTTCTTGGGCAGCGAATCATCCGCAGTGCCCGGCCGCTGCATTGGTACGCAGGCTGCGAGCTTCTCATTGCCGTTTGGGGCCTCGCCCTGGTGCTGCTGATGCCGTTTGCCAGTCCGATCATGCTTGACCTTATCGGCAGCCAGCCGAGCCAGACCTGGCATTGGTTTGTGGCCTTCACCGGGCCATTTGTTTTATTGCTTCCGGCCACCGCTGCGATGGGCGCAACCCTGCCGGCCATTGAGCGTAGCTGCGGCGAGTTGCGCGAGCGCGGCTTCGCCATCGGCGCCCTGTATGCGGCCAACACCGCCGGCGCACTACTCGGTGTGCTGGGCTGCACCTTTGTGCTGGTGCCATGGCTGGGACTCAATGCCAGCGCCATGATTTGCGCCTTGCTCAATCTGCTTTGTGCAGTGATTGCCTGGCAATGGCTGGCGAGATCGTTTGCGCGCATCGACCTGCCGCCATTGCCGCTGGCCGGTGGCGCGCGGCGCATCGCAACGCTGCTGTTCATTTCCGGCCTGCTGGGCATCGGGTACGAAGTGGTGGTGGTGCGCGTGCTGAGCCAGATCGCGGAAGACACGGTTTATACCTATGCCTTGCTGCTCGCGGTTTACCTTCTCGGCACTGCCGCCGGCGCTGCGATTTACCAGCGGTACCTGGCAAAGCGCTTGAAGCGGCAGCAGCTTGCCGATGCGCTCCTCGGCGCGCTCGCGGCGGCCTGCCTGCTCGGAACCATGGCGCTATGGCCCAGCGCCTGGCTCAAGCCCGAACTGCAGGCATGGCTGGGGCAGGGCGTGATGGGCGGCCTCGGCAGCGAAACCTTGATCGCCCTGGCCGCGTTTGGCCTGCCCACGCTGGCGATGGGCGCAGTCTTCAGCCATCTCTGCGTCATCGCCCGCGAGGAGGGCATGCCTTTCGGCAGCGCGCTGGCCGTCAATACTTTCGGCGCGGCGCTGGCGCCCCTGCTGTTCGGCGTGCTGCTGCTGCCGCTGCTCGGACCCAAGCTGCTGCTGGTGGATATTGTCATCGCCTATTTGCTGCTGTTGCCCTGGCGTCGCTGGCTCATGCTTCCGGTGGCGGGTAGTGCCGCTGTCGCCTTGGTCCTGGCCGCGTTCGGTGGGAAGCTCGCATTTGTGGATTTACCGGAGGAGGGCAAATTGCTCAGCCATCGCGATGGCGTGATGGCGGCGGTGAGCGTGATCGAAGATGGCAATGGGGTTCGCACCCTGCGCATCAACAACCGTCAGCAGGAGGGCAGCAATATCAGCTTCCGCGTTGATGCGCGCCAGGCCTATCTGCCGCTGCTGCTGCATCCGGCGCCGCGCGATGTCCTGCTGCTGGGACTGGGCACCGGGCTCACCGCGCGCGCCGCAGCCGAAGATGCCGGCCTGCGTGTGGACGCGGTCGAGCTGCTGCCTGAAGTGGTTTCTGCATGGTCGTATTTCGATGACGCGCCCGGCCTCGTCGAATCTGCCCCATCGCCGCACATCATGGTTGGCGATGCCCGCCGTTATGTGCGGGCGAGCACGAGGCAATACGATGTGATTATTGCCGATCTTTTTCATCCGGCGCGCAGCGGTGCCGGCGCGCTTTATACGGTGGAACATTTTTCGGCCGTGCAACAACGCCTCGCCGCCGATGGCCTGTTTTGTCAGTGGCTGCCCTTGCACCAACTGGATGTGAATACCCTGCGCAGCATTGTGCGGTCCTTCCTCGCGGTTTACCCGCAGGCAGTTGCGATGCTCGCCACCAACAGCCTCGACACGCCGGTCATCGGCCTCATCGGCCGCAAGACGCTGAACAAGGCCGCCGAGGGCGGCGCCGCATTCGATCGCCGTCAATTGCGCGGACGCATCGCAGGATATGGGCTGCCCGAGCGGCTGGGCGAGCAAAGGCTGAACAATGAACTTGCCCTGCTCGGCAACATCATTGCCGGACCGGCTGCCCTGGCGAAATTCAGTGCAGCGGCGCCCTTGAATACCGATGAGCGGCCGGTGGTGGTGCACCGCGCGCCCTTCATCACCTATGCGCCGGATTCGCGTCCGCGTGATCGCCTGCTCAGCGTGCTGGAGGAACTCAAGCCCAGCCCGCGCGATGTGGTCGGCCTCGCCGCCGACGATACTGAACAGCGCTGGCAGCAGCGCCTCGATGCCTATTGGCAGGCACGCAACCATTTCATCGCAGCCGGTATCGGCATTCGCCCGACCAGCGACCCGCAGGCAATGCTGGCGCAGGTGCGCGCACCGCTGCTGGCCATCGTGCGCGAAAGCGCCGATTTCGCGCCGGCGTACGACCCGCTGTTGAGCGTGGCCATGGCGCTGGCCGCACAGCATCCGGACGAGGCGCGTGCCTTGCTGGCGGACCTGGCGGCAGCCAATCCCCAGCGCCGTGAGGCGGGCATCGGCCTGCAGCGACTCGATGCCCTCGCATTTGAGGCAAGCCGGCGCTGAACAATTTCGCATCCCCGTGTTGAGGACATCATGAGTACAAAAAATTATTTCGGTCGCCTTCTGCGCGAACCCCTGCTGCATTTCCTGCTGCTCGGCATCGTCCTGTTTACCGTCGACCATGTCGTCGCCGCGCGCCAGGACGATCCGCGCACCATCGTGGTTGGCGCCGATGTCGATGACGATGCCCGGCAGATTTTCCGCAATGCGCAGGGCCGCGAGCCGACGGCAGCCGAGCTGAAAGTGCTGCGCGAGCGCTGGGTCGATACCGAAGTGCTGTACCGCGAGGGTCTCGCCATGCGCCTCGACCAGGGCGATCCGACCATCCGCGAGCGCGTGGTGTTCAAGGCGCTGAGCGCCATGCAGGCCAATCTCGCCCTGCCGCCGATTGACGACGCCGGCCTGCGGGCGTGGTTCGAAAAAAATCGCGGCGAATACGATGAACCCGAGCGCCTCGATTTTCTTGAGGCCGTGGTGATTGGCGACAGCAACCCTGCCGCCGTCGAGGCGTTCGCCAAGGCCCTGAACAGTGGCACGCAGAATGAAACCCGCAGCGGCCTGCGCGCCTTCAAGGGCCGTCCACGCAACACCATCGTTGCCAGCTTCGGCGAGGAATTCGCAGCGGCGCTGGAGAAATCGAAACCGGGCGAGTGGCATGCCTTGCCGAGCAAGGACGGCTTGCGCGTGGTGCGCTTCGAAGGCAAGGCTGGCGGCAAGTCGGTCGCGTTCGAGGAGGTGAAAAGTCGCGTCATGCAGGATTGGCAGGACCAGAAAATGCAGGCGCTGCGTACGGCGGCGGTGCGTGAACTGGCGAAAAAATACACCATCCGCGTGGCGGCCGAGGCGCGTCGATGATGCACGTCGGTCTTTTCGCCTGGCATCGCGCGTGGTGCATCGGTTTAGCAGCGCTGTTGATGCTGCTTGCCGGCAGCGCGGCCGCGCATGAAATGAGCATGGCCGAAATGGAAATGCGCGAAATATCCAAGGGCCAGTTCGTCTGGTCCTGGGGCGCCAGCGGCAAGAACATTCCCATCGAACAGGAACTCACGCCGATCTGGCCCGAGGGCTGCCGCGCCGAAGACAATTCCCTCAAATGCCCGCCCGCCGGCCTGGTCGGCAAATTGGCGGTTGAAGGTGTCGGCAAGGCTTACTCGGCGGCGATGGTGCATATCGTCTGGCTCGACGGACAGAGCCGCGTCTACACCATCACTGCCGCGCAGCCGAGCGTGAACCTGTATGGCGCAGTCGACGACCGTCGCGGCTGGCAGGACATCGCCGTCGCCTATACCGTGCTCGGCGTCGAGCACATTCTGAGCGGCATCGACCATCTGCTGTTCGTCATCGGCCTCTTGTTCCTGGTCGGCTTCAATCGACGACTTGTCGGCACAATCACCGCCTTCACTGTCGCGCATAGCCTGACGCTGGCGCTGAGTGCGCTGGGCCTGATCGCCCTGCGTGCGCCGCCGGTCGAAGCCTCAATCGCCTTGTCGATCATGCTGGTCGCCGCCGAAAGCCTGCGCGACCGTCAAACCCTGGCGCGCCGCCTGCCGGCGCTCGTGGCGTTTTTGTTCGGCCTGGTCCACGGCCTCGGCTTCGCCGGCGCGCTCCGGGACATCGGCCTGCCGGAAAGCCATCTGCCGCTTGCGTTGCTGACATTCAATATTGGCGTCGAACTGGGACAGTTGCTGGTCGTGGGCCTGGCCTATTTGCTGTTCCGCCTGTTTGCACAACGCAGCTGGTTCGCCGCCGGACGCCGGCCGACGCTGTATGCGATTGGCGGCGTGGCGGCGTATTGGTCGCTGCTGCGGGTGATGACGATTGCGGTGGGAAGATAAAGAATTCTCGTTGCAGGTATTCGCTACTGATGCGCGGCCTAACCTTCTCGCTGCCATCCCGCATTTAGTGCGGGATCCAATTTAGGTACCACGAAGTAGCAACGTAAATTGGGCCCCGCACTAAATGCGGGGCGACAGCGATTGTTTGGTGGTTTTCTTAATGGTCTGCCGCAAAAAAACAAACCCCAGCATTGGCGGGCGTTTTGAGGCAAAAATGCCTGAAGAACCGCGCCAAATGGCGTTCTGCGTTTTTTTCTGCGGCCTAGGCGGCAGGTGCGGCGGGGAAATGCTTGGCGAGGATGCGGTGCAGTTCCGGCAGGGATACCGGCTTGCTCAGGTAGTCGCTGAAGCCCAGGTCCATGAAGCGCTGCTGGTCTTCGGGGAAGGCGTCGCCGGTGACGGCGATGATGGGGCGCGGGGTGCGGTTGGCGGCCTTTTCGGCGGCGCGAATCGCGGTGAAAAAATCGGCGCCGGATCCATCCGGCAGGCGGTTATCGAGGAGGATCAGGGCAACATCGTCGGCAGCGGCCATGCTGATGGCCTCGGCACCGGTTTCGGCAGCAACCATTTCGTAGCCGCCCATGCGCACCATTTCCATCATCACCATGCGGCTCAGGGCGTCATCCTCGACCAGCAGGACTTTCATGCTCGTGTTTGCCAACTTGCTCTCCCGTGATGCAGTTCGGCGCCGGTTCGTACCCGCGCTCGGTATCTCGAACCATGCTACAGGAAATACGTCGGCATAAATGTGTCGGCCATCACTCAATCGCGGCGGCGTTCAGCTGCGGACGGCGTTGCCGAGCACGCCCGCGACTGTTGCCAGCAGGCGCTGCAAGTCGATCGGCTTGGTCAGGTATTCGGTAAAGCCCAGGTCGCCGGCCCGGCGGATTTCATCGGGCATGGCATTGGCCGACAGGGCCACCACCGGCATGGCGGCGAGCCCGGCATCGAGTTTCAGGCGGCGCATGATCTCGAAGCCGTCGATGCCGGGCAGGTTGATGTCGAGCAGCAGCAGATCGGGTTTCAGGGTCTTGACCCGCGCCAACCCGGCATGCCCGTCGGTTTCTACTTCCAGGCGGATGTCGTCGCGCAGGGCGAAGAACTGCTGGATCAATTCCACATTCGCCGGATTGTCCTCGATGTAAAGGATGGTATGGCGGCCGTCGACGCGCTTGCCGGCGGTGTGCAGGCCGGAGCGCGAGGGCGTGTCCAACGACATGCGCAGGGCGGCATCGATATCGCTGGACGCCGGCAGTGCCACCGCGAAGGTCGAGCCCTCGCCCGGCGCGCTGCGCACGGAAATCGTGCCGCCCATTTTTTCCACCAGTTGGCGGGCGATGACCAGGCCGATGCCGGTGCCCTCGGTGCTGCTCATCTCCGCGCCCAGCCGATTGAAAGGCTGGAAGAGCCTTGCCTGCTGCTCGGGCGTCATGCCGCGGCCGCTGTCGCGGATCGACAGCTCCAGCATATTGCCGTGGCGCCGCCTTGAAATATCGATGCGCCCGCCGCTGAGGTTGTACTTGACGGCGTTCGACAGCAGGTTGACCAGCACCTGGCGCAGGCGGGTGCGGTCGGCGCGCACATGGCTGACGCCCGGCGCCGGGGAAAAGCCGACGTTGATCTGCCGGCGCTCGGCCTGCGGCGCGATCAGGATCAGGCAGTCGCGGATCAGTACATCGAGGTCGATCGACTCCAGCGCCAGATTGAGGCCGCCGATTTCGATGCGCGAAAGATCGAGCACATCGTCGATCATCGACAGCAGATGCGAACCGGCGGTGTGGATATGCTTTACCTTTTTCAGCGTGGCATCGGCGGCTCGCACATGGCTGTCGTATTCCAGCAATTGGGCAAAGCCGAGGATCGAGTTGAGTGGCGTGCGCAGCTCATGGCTCATATGCGCCAGGAATTCGGATTTGGCGCGGTTGGCCAGCTCGGCCGCGTCCTTGGCCAGCTGCAGGGACTCGGCGCGCTGGCGCTCGGTGGTGTCGCGGATGGTCGCCGCGAAAATCTTGCGCGAACCTACCGTCAGATGCGAGACCGAGGTCTCGGCCGGAAATATTTCGCCATTGGCGCGCACGCCGCTGACATCGCGTCGCGCCGTGCCGGGTGCAGCACCGAAGGCGCGAATGCGCTCATGGTGTTTGCCGTCGCGTTCCTGCTTCGGCAGCAGCCGCTCCAGCGACTGGCCCTGAATGTCCTCGGCGCGGTAGCCGAACATGCGCTCGGCGGCCTTGTTGAACAGCATGATGCGCTGCGCTTCATCGACGGTGATGAAGGCATCGTTGGCGGTGTCGAAAATGCTCGAAAACAGACGCTCGCTTTCGATCAGCGCGGCTTCGGCCTCCTTGCGGGTGGTGATGTCCTGCATGGCGCCACGGACTTTCACCACCTTGCCGTTTTCCATGACCACCGAACTGGTGATGCGCGCCCACACCTGGCGTCCCTTGGAAGTCAGCAGCTCCAGCTCGAGGTCAAAATTGCGCCCATGGTGGATCGCTTCCTCCATCGCCGCTGCCAGGGGCGCGCGCGTTTCGGCAGTGCAAATGTCCATGGCGGTTTCGAGCGGGGGAATCGGCTCGTCCGGGGACAAATCCATGATGAGGAAGGTCTCGGAGGTCCAGAACTGGCTGCGGTCGGCAACATTCAGTTCCCAGCCGCCGACATGGGCCAGTGATTGCGACTGGTCCATCAGCTGGGTAATGCGCTCAAGCTTTTGCTGTGCCTGTCGGCGGCGCGTGATGTCGCTGAGAAAGCCGTGCCAAAGGATGCTGCCGTCCGCCTGCCGCTCCGGCGTCGAGTTGCCCTGCCGCCATTCGATGCTGCCGTCGGCGCGCTCGATGCGATATTCATATTCCCAGCGCGCCAGGTCGTGCGCTGAGGCATGGATGGATTGCACCAGGCCAGGCTTGTCGTCCGCATGGATGTCGACGAAGATCAGCCGCGGGTCGGCGCGCACTTCTTCCAGGGTGTACCCAATCAACTCGCGAATGCCGGCGCTGGCATAGGGCATCGTGAAGCGGCCATCGACCGACATGGCAAATTGATAAACCATGCCCGGCACCTGGGCGGTGATTTGCTGGAGGCGGCTTTCACGCTCCTGCAGTTCGGCCTCCTGGCGCTTGCGCTCGGTGATATCGAGCACCACCCCGTCCCAGATGATTGCGCCGTCATCGAGCCGCCTCGGGCTGGAACGCACATGGGTCCAGACGATGCGGCCGTCGCTGGCAATGCGGCGATAGGTGCAATCGAATGCCTGCATGGAGCGTCGCGAGGTTTCGCGGGCTTCTTCAAGGATGTGCAGATCGTCGGGATGGATATGCTTGTGCAGGTTGGCGGCATCGCGCAGGATTTCCTCGGAGGTGACGCCGAGCATGCTGCGATAGCCTTCGCTGGCATACAGATAGGTAGCGCGGCCGTCGGCATCGCGCCGCACCTGGTAGATGGCACCGCCGGGAATATTGTCGCCGATGACTTTCAATTGCTCTGCCAGCTCGCGCGAGCGTGTCTCGGCGCGGCGCCGCGCTGCGTCGATGCGCTGTGCGGCGATCATTTGCCCGGCCGAGGCAAGCAGGGGCTGCAGCAAGGCGACCATGGTCGCGTCCGCCTCCGGGCGGGCGATGGCCATGATGCCGACCAGCTTGTCGTCATGCATCAGCGGGAAACCAAGGAACTGCAGCGCGCCGGCACCGCCGCCGGCGGGCGCGATGCGCATCGTCGTGGGCGTTGCGGCGGCGCGCATGGCATCTACCGCCGCACGCAGGCTGGCGTCGGCCGCTTGCGGCGCCAGCGGACTGGCGGCGAGCAGATGGATATTCGCCGCAGCATCGTCGCCGGGTTCGGCGAGTTCGCAGATGAATCCTTCGCGGCTGTCGCTGACATCAAGCAACACGGCGAGCAGGCGCTCGAAGCTGGCGGTGGGCCTTGCACTCAACAGGGAATCGGTTTCGGCCGCGCGCAGTCCCTCGAGCAGGGTCGCGTTGCGGCGCAGGTCGCGCAGATGCGTTTGCAGGGAACGCAATACGAACAGCATGATGAAGGCGAAATTGGCCAGCGCGATCAGGGTGGCTGCGACCTGTACCCAGAGGATGCGGTGCGCATTGCTGACGGTGCGTCGCTCCATTTCCGCGGTGAATTCATTGGACAGATCGAGAATCTGCTCATTGCGCTGCAGGGCCAGTTGCAGGGCCTCGGCAAAGGCCGTCTGGTCGCGGCCGCCGGAGGCGGTTACCTTGTCGATGGCGGTGTTGAGCGGTGCCCATAGCGCGTGGATGGCGGCGAGGATTTCACTGCAGCGCGTGCAGTCGATGCGTTTCAGCGCCACCTCATTACCGGCGCTGTTGCGCGCCACGCCGCCACGCTCGAGCGCACGCAGGGTGCCGTTGAACAAATCGCTGGCATTGGCCAGGTCGCGGGTGGCGGGTGCGGCGGGGCGCGCCTCAAGGTCCAGGCGATCCAGCACCAGCAAGGCCTTGGCGCTGCGCTGGCTGAGCATGCGCTGGCGGCCGGAAAGATTGGTAATGACGGCGCTGTCGGTCACCTCGCTGGCGAAATAGGCGAACAGCGCAACCATCATCAGTTCGAGAACGATGAACAGCAACATCGCCAGTACCAGGGTACGGTATTTGGGATGCAGACTTCGGTAGCGATCAAGCAGCGGCATGTTCGTTATTCGCGGTCGTGGCTGGGTTTCGTCTGGACGCTGGAAAGGTATTCTCACCCGGAATGATGCGCAAAGCCAAGTGAAGCGACGCCGCTGCGATTCCAGCGCAAGGCATTGCTGGCGCCGAAGGCATCCGAGCGCATGGGTGTCGGCAGTTTATCGGCGCAATTGCCTGCTTCTTTAGGCTCAAGTTTCACGCTCCCGGGACCGATAATCGAAATGACCGTTGGCTGTTTAAAGCGCCGAGGTCCGGACAGGGTATTGATTAACGACCTGGTGCCCGCTGGCACCGTCAACCGTATCGGCAGTTTGGGGAAGGCAGCATGAACATATTCAATTTGCGTATCGGCCAGCGTCTGGCCATCGCCTTCGGCGCGATGTTGCTGCTGGTGGTGGTGATCTGTTTTTTCGGGCTGACCAAGATGTCGGCGGTGAACGACGATGTGCGTGCGCTGGCGCGGGATCGCCTGCCCAACCTGATGGCGGCCAACCAGTGGATCGAGCAGACCGCACTGGCCGGGCGCCATATGCGCGATGTGCTGATTCTCGACGACGCGGCCGACATCCAGAAGGAAATCGACGGCATCTATGCGGCGCAGAAAAAGCGCCTGGCCATCCACGATTTTCTCGAAAAGGCGGTGATCACGCCCGAAGGCAAGGCTGCACTCAAGGCCGCCGACGGCCCGGTCAAGGCCTATCTCGAGCATGAAAACGCCTTTTTGCAACTGGCCTCGACCTATCGCGTGGCCGACGCCAAAATGGAATTGCTCGAGCGCGTACGCCCGGCGCAGCTGGCGCTGATGGTGGCGATCGAGAAATTCATCGAGTCGCAGAACAAGGTCACGCAGGAGCTGGGTGCCCGTGCCGAGGAGGATTATGTGACGGGCCGCAATGCCCTGCTCGGCTGCGGTGCCATCGCCCTGGTGCTCGGGGTTTTCCTCGCTTGGAAGATTACCCGCAGCGTGGTGCGCCCCCTGAATGGCGCGGTGCAGATTTCGCGTCGTGTCGCGGCCGGTGACTTGTCGGCGGTGCCGACTTCCACGGCGCGCGATGAGACCGGTGACCTGGTGCGCGCGCAGGTGGACATGGTGCTGGCGCTGCGCAAGATTGTCGGCGCGGTGCGCGATTCGACCGAATCGATCACTACGGCGTCGGCAGAAATCGCCACCGGCAACAACGACCTCTCCAGCCGCACCGAACAACAAGCCTCGAACCTGCAACAGACTGCTTCTTCGATGGAGCAGATGACCGGCACCGTCAAACAGAACGCCGACGC